>JGI1221J11331_1000606_pt1 | contig 11868 bp, 11 predicted proteins | sample LakVidmifraction_4_FD_11331 | JGI IMG/M metagenome (IMG submission 11331) | reverse complement strand
ATGAACTTGGGTGTTTTACAGAAATCCCGGAAACAGCAGAAACTATTGAAGGAAATGCGGTCTTGAAAGCCGATTTCGTTACGGAAAGATATAATTCAGATTGCTTTGCAGATGACACTGGCCTTGAAGTGGAAGCCCTAAACGGAAAACCGGGAGTATATTCAGCCCGTTATGCAGGAGAAGAAAAAAACGATGAAGCAAACATACAAAAGTTGTTAAATGAGTTGAAGGGAAATGCCAACCGCAATGCACAATTTAAAACGGTGATCACTCTAAATTTAAACGATCGCCAATATATGTTTCCAGGAATTTGTAAGGGGAGAATTACCGGAGAAAAAAGAGGAACCGGCGGTTTTGGATATGACGCTGTTTTTCAGCCAGATGGAAGCGATAAAACTTTTGCCGAAATGAATTTAGAAGAAAAATCGGCTATAAGCCACAGAGGCATGGCTTTTCGGGATTTAATTGATTTTCTCTCGAATTAACTGACTCTCAATCATTTAAAAAATTCTTCAATAAGCTGTAAACTAATGCCTACCTTTGCAACTTATTAAAATTTTATATGGATAAATTTGAACAATTAGGGTTAAATCCTGCCATTCTTAAAGCGGTCGAAGATATGGGCTTTACAAGCCCAAGTGAGGTACAGGAAAAAGCAATCCCTATTCTATTGCAAGAAGACACCGATATGGTGGCACTTGCACAAACTGGTACAGGGAAAACAGCTGCTTTTGGTTTCCCGCTCATTCAAAAGATCACTGCTACAAGTAAACACACGCAAGGTTTAATTCTTTCCCCAACAAGGGAATTGTGTATGCAAATTACCAACGAGCTTAAAAACTATTCAAAACATATTCAGGGATTGCACACTGTGGCAATTTATGGAGGTGCGAGTATTACAGAACAAGCCCGTGAGATAAAGCGGGGAGCACAAATTATTGTGGCAACTCCCGGGAGAATGCAAGATATGATCAACCGTAAATTGGTGGATATTTCAAAAATTGAATATTGCATATTGGATGAAGCCGATGAAATGTTGAATATGGGCTTTTTTGAAGATATTACTGCCATTTTATCGCATACACCTAAAGAGAAGAGCACCTGGTTGTTTTCAGCCACGATGCCAAAAGAGGTTTCTACCATCGCCAAAAAATTTATGCGTACTCCGGTTGAAATTACCGTTGGTACCAAAAACCAAGGAACATCTACCGTATCACATGAATATTACCTGATTAACTCAAGGGACCGTTATTCTGCCCTTAAACGTCTGGCTGATGCCAATCCCGATATCTTTTCGGTTATTTTTTGCCGGACAAAACGCGATACACAAAAAGTTGCTGAACAACTTATTGATGACGGATACAATGCCGCGGCAATTCACGGTGATTTAAGCCAGGGACAGCGCGATATGGTAATGAAAAGTTTCAGGAATCGTCAAATACAAATGCTTGTGGCTACAGATGTTGCAGCACGTGGAATTGATGTTGACGATATTACTCACGTTATCAATTACCAACTGCCGGATGAAATAGAGATCTATACTCACCGAAGCGGAAGAACCGGTAGGGCGGGAAAAAGTGGAGTTTCTATGGTATTAGTCTCCAAAAGTGAAGTTCGGAAGATAAAAGGTATTGAACGCATGATCAAACAGACGTTTGAACATAAAGATATTCCAGATGGAAAGGAAATTTGCAGCATTCAGCTTTTTCACCTTGCAAACGATATTAAGGACACCGAGATAAACCAGGATATAGCACCTTATTTACCAAGTATTGAAGATGTTTTGAAAGATTTTTCTAAAGAAGAGATCATTCAAAAGGTATTTTCAGTTGAATTTACAAGGTTCTATAATTACTACAAAAATTCAACGAATTTAAATTCCAAAGTATCCAATACCCGTGACGAAAGTTATACCGGTGGTGGAGATAGCACACGTTATTTCATAAACGTAGGAACAAAAGACGATTTTGATTGGATGACCCTTAAGGATTTCCTAAAGGCTACTCTGGATCTTGGAAGAGACGACGTTTCAAGAGTTGATGTAAAAGAGAGCTTTTCTTTTTTCAATACAGATTCCTCATTAAGCGAGAAAGTAATTTCAACTTTTCAGGATTTCCAACATAAGGGAAGACGAATTAGCGTAGAAATTTCTCAGGATAGCGGCGGAGGCGGACGTTCCTCAGGACGCAAACGAAATGATCGTGGCGATAGAGGAGATTTCAAATCTAAAGGAGCACACAGATCTACAGAATCCAGTGGACGAAGAAGATCCGGAGCTAGTGAAGGAGGCGAAAACAAAACTTCAGGTAAAGGAGGAAGCAGGAAAAAAAATATAGAAAGCTCTGTGAACAGAAGAAAATTAAGACGTTCATAAGAAAATAAGGCAAGGGGATTAGTTTGGTACAATATTTTCTATACTAATTCCCCATTGCATTCAACTTTATGAAATTACTTATATCCCTTACATTTTTATTATTCATTGGTTTTAGCGGATTTTCCCAGAATCAGGACATCGTAACCGGGAAGGTTTTAAACGCTTCCAATGATCTCCCTTTGGAAAGAGTTAACATTGTGAATTTAAACCAGGTTAAAGGTACAACAACCAACAATTCAGGTGATTTTGAAATAGTTGCTACTGTTAATGATACCTTGTATTTTTCGTATTTGGGTTTTAGAACAATCCAGGTAAGAGTTACAAACGACTGGTTGAAATATGGAGTAGTGAAAGTGAAAATGACTGAACTCGGAATCGCTTTAGAAGAAGTTGTGATAAAACCGATTCAATTGACGGGGTATCTGGAAATTGACGCCAAAAACATTCCAATCTATGAAAATTACCGATATAGCATTTCCGGTCTAAATTCCGCCTATGAAGGAGGGGATTATTCCCCCAATGCTACCGCCAAAGTACTTGGAGCTATATTTAATCCTGCAGATGCGCTCTATAATATCTTTGGAAATAACCCAAAACAAATGCGAAAGCTTCGCAAAATGAAGGATGATGATGAGATCAGGAAATTACTGCTAACAAAATTTGACCGGCAAACATTAGCTGCTGTGCTTCAAATAAACCAGGTTGATATAGATGAGATACTTGCAAGATGCAATTATTCTAAAGATTTTATACGCAGTGCGAACGATCTTCAAATTCTGGATGCAATAAATGGTTGTTATGAGGAATATAAAGTGCTGAAAAGGAATTAAGCTGAAGCAGCAGATCAAATAAATATTTTCTTTGTAATAATGCAGCTCTAATTGTAAATACAAACATTTGATTAAAACTGATCAGATCAATCATCAGAAACCAGAGCAAAAAGAACCTTTAGTGTATCATCAAACCTTGATTTCTTAGGATTTATTCTTAGCCTCCAATATTGTTTTCAAATTTTTTAACCCCAATTCCAAATCTTTGCCGTAAGCATTATCAACAGGTTTGATAAGCGCAAGTACTGAAAAAGGAAAGGCCAGATATCCTTTTATTCCCCAAACCATTTTGGTCTTGTTGTCATCAATTTCCTTTAAACCTTTATATTCCAGTAAAATCATTCTAAAGGGTTTTACAATTGAAAATTTTGTTTCAATAATTTTTCCCTGCTGTATTTTTGTGATACTTTGAGTGCCTTCATAAAATCTTTTATGTCCTTTCCAGTATAAAAGGGCGTCTAATTTTCCATCTTCTCCTTTATATTTTAAAATACCATCATAATTATGAGCAAACCAGGGCATCCATAAATATTCTTTTTCTAACTGCCTCACTATATTAAATACTTCTTCCTTTGGACAGTTTATAACCACAGTCCTGCTTATTTCAAATTCCTTTTTAGCGGCGGCTTGAAGAAATGCTATAAAAGTAATTATGCCGATGATAATATAAAAAATTAATGTCATAGAAACCTTTTTAGCAATTGGGGTATAAAACTACCTCTTATCCTGAAACTTTTTGACTAGTTGATCAAAATTTTTAAAACTTTTACTCAACCATTCAAATTTAATTGCATTTTTTTCATTCACCGTTAATTCCCAGTTTAAATTGCTGCTTCTTAATTTCTGGGTAATATCCTGAAGAATAATTGCCGCTGAAACCGAAATATTCAGGCTTTCGGTAAATCCTGCCATAGGGATTTTTATAAACTTATCGGCCTGATCAATAATTTCTTCTGAAAGTCCATTTATTTCAGTTCCAAAGAAAATTGCTGAGGGTTTTGAAATATCGAAATCTGCCAACATCCCGCCATCATAGTGTGGTGATGAAGCCACAATTTGATAACCTTTCTCCCGCAAATTTTGAATGCATTCTTCACTGCTAGGATACCTGTTAAGAGTGACCCACTTTTGAGCTCCCATTGCAATTTCACGTTCAATCTTTTTTAGGTTCCTCTCCTCGATCACATGGATTTTTTGAATCCCAAAAACATCACAACTCCTCATAACAGCACTAGTGTTGTGCAATTGATAAACATCTTCGGTTACCACCGTAAAATGATTTGTCCTTTGCCGGACCACCTTATCAAACAAAGCCTTTCTCGCAGGAGTAAGTAAATCTTCTAAAAATGTAATCAATTCAGGGTCGGTCATCTAATCTTTAATTTAAAAATATTGAGATTTAAATTTTTCAAAAACATAAAGGCTGGCATTAAAAAAGGCTGTCCAAATATTACAATTTGGACAGCCTGATATTTAACTAAAAACCCCTGTTTTATTTTTCAAAGGTTTTTAAGGTTTTAATTATGATCCGGACACAATCCATTAGTTCTTCCTCGTTCATCACCAAAGGTGGCGCAAAACGTATGATATTACCATGGGTAGGTTTGGCTAGCAACCCGTTTTCTTTTAAGGCCATGCAAATATCCCAGGCAGTTGTACTTTCCTCAGGTTCATTGATCACTATTGCATTAAGCAGTCCCCTGCCTCTAACCAATTTTACGATCCCGCTTTTTTCTATGTACTTGTTTAATTCGTCCCTGAATAATTTTCCCAGTTTTCTTGCATTCTGGGCAAGCTTTTCGTCTTTCACTACCTCTAAAGATGCAAAAGCAACGGCTGCCGCAATAGGATTACCGCCAAAAGTGGATCCGTGTTGACCTGGTTTTATAACATTCATAATTTCATCATCAGCCAAAACTGCAGATACAGGATAATTCCCNCCNGAAAGGGCTTTTCCTAAAATCAAAAGATCCGGTCTGACATAAGATTCCTGGCGTTCACAGTGACCTTCACAAGTACAGTTACCACAAACAGCAAGCAAAGCACCTGTTCTGGCAATTCCGGTTTGAATTTCATCTGCGACAAAAAGCACATTATGCTTATTGCACAAATCTTTCACCTTTTTCATATAATCATCTGCAGGAGTATAAACGCCAGCTTCTCCCTGAATGGGTTCTACAAGAAATCCTGCTACATTTTTATTATCCTTAAGGGCATTTTCCAATGCTTCAATATCATCATAAGGAATTTTTATAAACCCGGGAGTGTAAGGTCCAAAGTTTTTGCGGGCATTTTCATCATTGGAAAAGGAAATTACGGTGGTAGTCCTTCCGTGGAAATTGTTTTCACAAACTATAATCTGTGCTTCATGCTCAGCAACTCCTTTTTTCTCATAAGCCCATTTTCGGGTAATTTTAATTGCAGTTTCTACTGCTTCTGCCCCGGTATTCATAGGCAGTAATTTGTCGAATTTAAAATACTCAGTTGCATATTTTTCAAAAGGTCCCAATACATCGTTGTAAAAAGCCCTGGAGGTAAGTGCAAGAGTAGAAGCCTGATCTGTCATTGCCTTTACAATCTTTGGATGGCAATGTCCCTGGTTAACCGCAGAATAAGCAGATAGAAAGTCGTAATATTTTTTATCATCTACATCCCAAACATGTACACCTTCGCCCCTTTTCAATACCACCGGTAAAGGATGATAATTATGGGCTCCATGTTTTTCTTCCAATTTAATTGCCTGATCCGGAGATGTAATCTTTTCTAATCTCATTTTAAATATTTTAATATTTATTTATTACAATTCCTTCTTTGATGTATCTAAAAAATTGGTCGAGCAGAAGGAGAGAAATCATCCAAATGCAAACATGTGCAAATTACTAAATGTTATCTGAAATTTATAATCCAAGGCTTAATAAATCTTTACAATTATGCTATTTTTGTGACATGAGAAAGAAGAAAGAAAATTTGATTTTTGAGCAGTTGGAAATTTTGGGAGCTGGAGCAAAAGGAAAAAGTATCGCCAAGGCCCCAAATGGCAAAGTGATCTTTATTGGCAATGCCGTTCCCGGTGATATAGCCGATATTCAAACCAACAAGATGAAAAAATCATATTATGAAGGAACCGCTGTTAAATTCCACGAATATTCCAATAAACGGGTAGAACCGGTTTGTGAGCATTTTGGAACCTGTGGCGGCTGCAAATGGCAATTCATGGGATATGAACACCAGCTTTTTTACAAGCAGGAAGAAGTTGAGAATAATTTAAAGAGAATAGGTAAAATTGAACTTCCTCCTATAACCCCTATTTTGGGCAGTCCGGATATTTATTTTTACCGAAATAAAATGGAATTTTCTTTTAGCGACAGAAGATGGCTCACATTAGATGAAATTAAGAGCAACAGGGAAATTGAAGATAAAAATGCTCTTGGCTTTCATATTCCGGGAATGTGGGATAAGATTCTGGATATTAAAAAATGCCATCTTCAGGAAGATCCCAGCAATGCCATCAGGAATCATGTAAAACAAGTTGCTACCGCGAATGATATTTCATTCTTTAATACCCGGGAACAAAGCGGATTGTTACGAACTCTTATGATACGCTCCTCTTCTACCGGGGAACTCATGGTTTTAATTCAATTTTATGCTGAAGATGTTGAAAAACAGACGCTTTTGCTCGATAGTGTAGCCGAAGCATTTCCGGAGATCACCTCCTTACAATATGTGATCAATGGCAAGGGAAACGACACTATTTATGACCAGAAAGTAATTTGTTATAAAGGTCGGGATCATATTTTTGAAGAAATGGAAGGCCTGAAATTTAAAATAAATGCAAAATCCTTCTATCAGACCAATTCAAAACAAGCCTACCAATTGTATAAAATCACCAGGGATTTCGCCGGTCTAACCGGAAATGAACTTGTGTACGATCTATATACCGGAACAGGTACAATCGCCCAATTTGTTGCTTCAAAAGCAAAAAAAGTAATTGGCATTGAAGCAGTTCCTGTGGCGATTGAAGATGCCAAAGAAAATGCAAAACGGAACAATATTGAAAACACCGAATTTTATGCAGGTGATATGAAAAAAGTGTTTTCAAAAGAATTTATCCGGCAACATGGACACCCGGATGTGATCATTACCGATCCGCCCAGGGATGGAATGCATAAAGACGTAATTGAGCAAATTATTGGTATCTTGCCCCAACGAATCGTCTATGTGAGCTGTAATTCGGCAACACAGGCAAGGGATCTGGAATTGTTGGATAAATATTACAAAGTCACAAAGGTTCAGCCCGTTGATATGTTTCCGCAAACTTTTCACGTAGAAAATGTAGTATGCTTAGAAAGAAAATAAAAGAATTTGATCTTAATATTCTGGGAGTTGGATTAATTTTCCTCGCATTTGTCAATTTTAGTTGCCAACGGGACGATATTTGTCCGGATTCTACACCTATCACCCCTTTGTTGCGTATTTCATTTTTCGATTTTGAAAATCCTGAAATTCCAAAACCACCAACTAACCTTAGGGTGAAATCAGCCGATATGGACTCTATATTTTTAAACAGGGTGAATATAAGTGAAATAAGTATTCCTTTAAAAACTGATGTTGATTTTACCGAGTATGAGTTTATTTTAAATGCTCAGGTAACTACTGAAGCTGATTCTGTGAGCAATTCAAATACCGACAAAATCCGGTTTACATATGCCCGTAATGAAATTTATATCAACAGGGCCTGTAGTTATAAAGTGAATTACATAGATTTAAGGATTGCTCCCCAACCCCTGGAAGTGGATACGAACAGATGGATTAAAAATATTGTAGTTGAAGAAGAAAACATCGAAAATGAAACAAACACTCATATCCTTATATACCATTAGCATATTTTCCCTTTTCAACTTTTGGTCGGCAAATTCACAAACAAACCTTGATACAATTCAGTATAAGGAAAAATACGGATTAAGACTTGGAATAGATTTGAGTAAGCCTCTTAAAACCTTGCTTGAGGACGATTACCGCGGACTGGAAATTATAGGTGATTACCGGATTTATAAAGATTATTATTTGGCCGCAGAGATTGGAAATGAAGAATTGGCAATTACTGAGCAAAACATTAGTGCTACCGCTAAAGGCAGTTACATAAAATTGGGAGCCGACTATAACGCCTATAACAACTGGGCGGGGATGGAAAATGTAATATTCGTGGGAATGAGATACGCGTTTTCCACATTTTCACAAACCCTGGAAGAATATACTGTTTCCGGCAGTACTCAATATTTTCCTCCAAATATCATTGAAGGTCCTTTTGAAACCAAAGGACTAACCGCCAGTTGGGTAGAACTGGTTGCCGGTTTAAAGGTTGAACTTCTTAATAATGTATACTTAGGAGTCAATGTGCAGTTAAAAAGACGCATTACCCAAACTACGCCTTCCAATTTTGACAATCTTGCAATTCCCGGATTCAACCGTACTTATGATGAAAGTTTATTTGGTGTAGGATACAGTTACACTTTATCCTATTTGATCCCACTCTATAAAAAAGCTAAAAATTAATCTTGCAAATCTTTTATTTTGTGCAACTTCTTGGTGCCCTCGTAAATATCATATTTTAAAAATTTAGCTTCTAAAGCCCCATTAAAGATCTTTATTTTTCTTGATGGACGAAGTCCCACGTGTTTTATCGCTTCCAAATTTGAAGTTATAAACCAGGCCTCGGTCCCGGGATAATTTTGTTTTAAGGTATCCCCTATTTTCTTGTAAAACACGGGCATATCTATATCAAGGCGTTCGCCGTAGGGAGGATTAAACACCATATGCAAATGTCTCTCCGTTTGTTTTTCGCTTTCGAAAAAATCTTGTTGTTTAACTTTTATGAATTCTGAAAGATTGGCATTTTCAACATTGTCTATGGCTTTATTTACCGCTGAAGGAGCAGTATCGTAACCCGTAATTGTAAAATGGAAATCCCGTACTCTTTTTAAAACTGATTCTTCCACTTTTTCAAACAGATCCACATCCCAGTCCTTCCATTTTTCAAAAGCAAATTCCTTGCGGTTTAAATTTGGGGGAATATTGCAGGCTATCATCGCTGCTTCAATTAAAATGGTTCCACTTCCGCACATAGGATCCATAAATTCACACTGTCCGTCCCAACCCGAAAGCAACAGCAATCCGGCTGCCAAAACCTCGTTTATAGGTGCAATATTAGTGGCAGTTTTATATCCTCTTTTATGCAAAGATTGTCCGGAACTGTCCAGGGAAATATTGCAAATTTCCTTTTCTATATGCACATTTACCCTTAAAGTTGGAAAATCCAGATCTACATCTGGCCTTTGCCCAAATTTTTCCCGAAATCTGTCCACAATGGCATCCTTTGTTTTTTGAGCTATATATTTGCTATGGGTAAATTTTTCAGAATGAATAGTCGCATCAATGGCCAGAGTATCGTTATACTCCATAAAATCTTCCCAGGCAATATCTTTAACCTCCCTGTATAAATCATCTTCAGAAGTAACCTTGAAGGTTTTAAAAGGCTTTAAGATCTTGATGGCTGTGCGCAAACATAAATTAGCCTTGTACATAAAACCTATATCGCCGGAAAACCGAACGTTACGAATACCTTCTTTTATATCCATAGCACCCAGATCACGCAATTCCTTTGCTAAAATAGGCTCAAAACCAAAAAGGGTTTTTGCCACCATTTCAAAATTATTTCCCATTCCCATTATTTCTTTAACCGCAAAAATACGTTATTTTTGTTCCATAATATAATTCCAAGCCTTGCAGAATGGAATGTTTCAAGCTTGCTGCTTGAAATTTTCTCAAACTAATTTTAATATTGAATATTCCTGAAATTTATAAAATGATTTATATACTACCACTGCTTTCCGTATTATTAGGTTACCTCGTCGCATTGTTTATAAAACCATCAACCTCTATCGCCTTTAAACTCTTGCTTTCCTTTAGTGGTGCATATCTTCTATCGGTTACCGTTTTTAATTTGCTGCCAGAGGTGTATCAATCCGGTGAAAACAATATTGGTATTTTTATAATGTTGGGGTTATTAGTGCAAATTTTGCTGGAATTCCTATCCAAAGGTGTGGAACATGGGCATTTTCATTTTGATTCGCGTACCTCTAAATTCCCTTTGGTTTTACTTATTAGTTTATGTATCCATTCATTTTTGGAAGGTTTTCCATTAAATAATTCCGAGCACCTTTTGCATGGTGTTGTAATTCATAAAATTCCGGTAGCCGCTATTTTATCGGCATTTTTGATACTTTCCCGGATAAGTCGGGCAAAAGTATTTTTGTTTTTAATTATTTTTGCACTTATGACTCCATTAGGTAGCTATACTCAATCCCACTTTGTGCCACTTGCCAGGTACAGTTTGTACATAAACGCCATGGTAATTGGAATTTTCTTACATGTATCCACGACCATTTTATTTGAATCCTCAAAAAATCACAAGTTCAACGCTTCCAAATTGGGGGTGATTGTCTTTGCGATTTTATTGGCATATTTTTTATAAGAATGTTCAGTAAAGAAGAATCCAAAAAATTAATTCAAGAATTCTGGACCAGCTTTGGAAAGGAATATCCCCATAAATGGATTTTATATAATACCAAAATTAAGGATTTACTGCTAAAATTCACCTTCACTACAAAATTCGCTCAGGTTTCACTGGATATTGTATCTCAAGATGAGCTCATACGCTCTTATTATTTTGAAAAATTAATCGCGCTTAAAATCATTCTTATAAATGATTACTTTCCGGAAGCTGAATTTAATGAAAATTAAGAATTACCTGAAGGAAAAACAATTTCAAGAATCTATCTTCAACTTGACGAGGTAAGTATACATAATAAAAAAGACTGGTCCGGGGTTTTCAATTTTCTTCATTCTCAGATGTTATTATTGGAAGATTTTTTCATAGAATATAACAGTTATTTAGAAGCATAAAAAAGCTAAATCCTTGTTTATTTTAATTCTTTATCCCCTGACTGAAGATAATATCTCCTGATCCATCCAGGGCTTGAAACTCTGGAAGGGTTCTCAATTCCTCGTCGGAACTTTTCATTTTTCCTGGTTTTATAACAAAATAGGCGTACTTCCTTAAAAGCATCCAGAAATAATTTTAGGGAAGCAAAAAAGATAAGATTCTTCCTTTACAGATTAACTGATCTATTTACTTAATCCACAACAATTATTCTTGATCCAAAGTTCAATCATCGATTGAAAACAATGAAGTGAAAACGAAAAACAATTCTTCATAAACAAATTCCCTCATTTAAATGATTTCCATTGTTTCCTCTCGTTTTCGCTTCAGTAATTTATAAATGGAAGGCGAAAGACCTGTGACTTTTTTAAACTGACCAGATAAATGTGCCACGCTGCTGTAATCAAGTTTATAGGAGATCTCGGTAAGATTGAGTTCATCATACAAAAGCAATTCCTTTGCCCTTTCAATTTTATTGAGGATAATATATTGCTGTATTGTAATACCTTTTACTTCTGAAAATATATTGGCCAGATAGGTATAATCATAGTTTAATTTTTCACTGATATACTCAGAGTAATTCATTTTAGGACGTCCATCAGCATATTGGATCATCTCAAGAATTGTATTTTTTATTTGTTCAATAAGGATGCTCTTTTTATCCT
>JGI1221J11331_1000603_pt1 | contig 11901 bp, 16 predicted proteins | sample LakVidmifraction_4_FD_11331 | JGI IMG/M metagenome (IMG submission 11331) | reverse complement strand
CGGGAAACCGCCACCGCCAGCGGGTTCTTTGCCCCCGCCAGTTTCCAGTTCTTTCACTCTTGCTTCCAGCCGTTCCACATGGTTGCGCCAAACCGAAAGTTGCTCACAAGTAACACGCACAATATCTAACCCGCCCACATAGGGAACGGATTTGTGTCGGTGTTCGCCTAGATACTCGTTCATCTCGGCTACAACATTTACTTCACTCATAGCGTGTCTCCTGTCTGTCGGATCGCTTCAAGGTCGCCCAGTTTGGCACGCCCGAGTTAAAGAACTGAACTAGTCTTTGTTGCCGATTCAATTCCCTAACCTTTGCATCTTGTGTTTCATACAGGCTTCGGAGAGCCTTACACTCATCTCGTAATTCCCGCTCCCGTGATTTCGTAATACGACGTTCGTACCTCATTCCGCTATAAAACGCATACCAGTAAATGCACTGCGTCAGTATGAATAAAACAACATATCGCATCAGTCACTGTCTCCTTGTCCCCTTCGGTTGCCCCTTGTGTCTACCGTACAGGATGGGGTGGCAGGTTGTCAAGCCCTAATTTCCGCTGGCTGAGGTTTGCGGTTGTCTCAGGGCATCTGGGACGGTCTGAGAGCATTGTGGGGGCAGGTTTGCTGGCACGGCAAACGGGGAGGTAAAAGTCCCGCAAACTGGGGTATCCGATAATTAAAGCCGCCGTTAATATCAGATACGCTATAACAGGAAACAGGCAAACGCTTTAATTGTGGCCGTTAAACCCAAAAAACGCCACAACAGTTACAATCCCGCCCTCGCGTTACGCGCCAAACACCCCTCGCGTTACGCATTACAGGTTCGAGATATACAAACCCCGACCAGTATTGTGACCAAAAGGGTATAGTTGTGGCACGGTATCTTTCGTCATACACCTGCGCTGATGTATCCCCAACCATACGCCCGTGCGGTGTGTATTAGTGCAAAACCGTACCATTTCGGGACGCTTTAGTAACCCAATAGAACCTGTCTGCCGCAAACAAAAGGCCATTCTAGGCAGATTAAAAACCGTTTAGATTACCGTTTCAGGCTAGTTAATCCCCGCAACCGCCTGTTACGAGACAGAAACTAGGTGCAGCGAGCCAACCGCTGCCGCATAACGACGGCACTGTTCGCCGTTAGTGGTGAAAGTTCGCAATGCAACCAGTCCCCAAACGGTGCGCCCGCCAACTGCCTACCACTGTACTTCAACCAACCCGGGCGCGTACATTTCCAACCCCGACCGAACGGCGCAGGGTAGTAATCTAAGACGAGTTCTAAACCGAGAGTGTCAGCGTTCTCAGTTAACCAACGGCAACATTGCATTGCTTGGCGGCGTCCACCGAAACGGATACCTAAACCTTTTGCTTTAATGTGACGGTAACTTAGGTCGACTGCTCTGCCGGTTGCGTGAACGCTGAGGGAACCTGGATGGGAACGTTTGTCGCGCACACCCCATGAGCCGTTGTCCCAAAGGGCAGGATATTTTTTGAGCAGGTAGTTAATTAAAACTCTGAGTCCAGCGCCTTCTTTGGTTGCCTGACCATCACTCGTACCTGTGTACGGGCGCATTTCTATATCTTGAACCTAACATAGGCAACACCAGTACCGCCAGCGCCGCCTGTGGTTGAACCACCGCCGCCACCGCCACAACGATTAGCGGAACCCGCCGTACCTGTCGCGGACGAACCGCCATTGCCGCCGCCGTCTGTGCCAGCGCCGCCAACAGTTCCCGAACCGCCACCACCACCAGCGATACGGGTAGTGTTTGCGGCCTCACCGCGCCACGCTGAGGCGTCAAACCCTGTACCGCCAGCGCCGCCAGGTGACGCTGCACGGTTTTCGCCTACGGCGCCGAAACCGCCGCCACCACCAGCGCTCGCCACACCCGTATTGTCGCCGCCCTTGAATCCTGTGACACCCGACAGCAGTGCGGGAGAGCCAGTATTATTTCCAGCATTAGCCCCACCACCCGATGCGCCAACTGTTGCCTGTGAACCTTGTGCGCCGCCGACGGCGGTAAGGGTCGACGCGAGCGCTGTGACCCCGCCAGGCAGACGCGGACTGGTTGCATCAGAGACGCCACCAGCCGCAATAGTTATTGCATGTGTGCCGATAGGAAGATATACGGTTGCCTGTCTAATTTGACCACCACCGCCGCCGCCACCCTGGGTTTCGCCAGGAAATCCACCACCACCGCCGCCACCCAAAATGAAATCAAACAAACCCGCAGTAGTAACCTCAAGATTTGCCGTCGAATTGAACACCAGCATCGTATAGTTCACACCAGAAACCGTTATCGAACTAGATGTACCACCTGTCGCCGTGCCATAACTTACCCCTCCGCCGAAGGGAAAAAATATGGCAGCCGACGCCGAAGTGAAATAAAGCAATCCGCCTCCCCATTGCGCCAATGCAAGTGAACCAGTAGTAGTNACCGTTGCCGTGCCTGCCGTNATTGTGCAAACACCNGCNCCNTGATTATGGATACGAACAACTTGCCCTGCAACNAACAGNNNAGTGTTCACCGTGATTGTTGTCGCGGTACCCAAATTCATGATGATGCGGTAGCCGCTGTCNGCTGCNACCAAAACATATGACGCCGTTTTTGTTGCGACGGGTAGTTCGGTGATGGCGTTGAGTTGGGCGGCGGTTAGGATTGCGNCNGNTACGAATGGGAATGGTGTTGCCATTTACCTGTGTTGCCTTTCGTTATCGGGTTTTGTGGGGGGTCGCAGGCTGTTGGGTGTATTGTAGCATTTTATTGGGTGGTGGCGGCTTGTGATCCGCCTTCTGCGATGGCTACGAATGTTTTGTTGCCGTAGGTTACTGATTGCCAACCCGCCGACGCTGGCAGGGTACGCGAAGTCCACACAATCCCATCAGGTGAAGTTGCGGCAGCGGTTGAAAGGTACGCAATGGCAACGAACACGCCGCCACCGTAAGTTACCGAACGCCAACTCGCAGACGCTGGCAGGGTGCGTAAAGTCCAGTTAATTCCGTCAGGCGAAGTTGCGGCAGTGTCGCTTGGCCCCTGGGCGACCGCGACGAACACGCCGCCACCGTAAGTTACCGATTGCCACAATGCAGCCGACGGCATGGTGCGATTAGTCCAAGTAATCCCATCAGGCGAAGACATGGCAGCAGTTGTGCCGTTGGCAACCATTACAAACATGCCGCCACCGTAAGCAACCGCCCTGCCGCCAAAAGCGTTTACGGTACGCGAAGTCCACACAATCCCATCAGGTGAAGTTGCGGCAGCGGCTGCGCCAACCGCAACAAACAGACCCGCGCCATAAGTAACCCCACCGCCAGCCAGTGCAACGGGCAGGGTACGCGAAGTCCACACAATCCCATCAGGTGAAGTTGCGGGCGTAGTGCCAGTCGTTTCCTCAAGAGCAACAAAAGTATGGTTCCCGAAAGCAACCGACGTCCAGTTCCTAGCCGACGACAATGTACGTAAAATCCAAGTAATCCCATCAGGTGAAGTACCTGCAGACGTTTGATTGCCAACGGCAACAAACACACCGCCACCATAAACAACCGAAATCCAATTTGTGGCAGCAGGCAAATTACGGGAAACCCACGGAAACCCCAACGCACCACCCGCACCCAAACCAAACGCCTCCGCACCCAAAGTAGACGAACCCAAAACAAACTCCGAAAACACAGAAGCAGGCCCACAATACACCACCATGTCATGCCCCGACGGAGAAATCGAATGCGAAACACCCTCAACAAACTCAGACTTCACAGCCGTACCAGCCACATTAGGAAACGACTTAGCAATCGAAACCTGATCCCCAATCTCCAACAACGACACCGCAATCTTACGCGCAGTAGACAAACCATTCAACCGCACACCCAAACCCGTAAACCAAAACACAGGCACATCACGAATCAAATACTCACCAAACGCAAACGCATCAGCAACAGTCTCCAACAAAGTCACCACCACCGGAGTTGCCTGCTCCCCATACAACGCCACCGAATCCGTATCAGTCACCGTCGTCACCGTCATCGGAGTAGCCGTCGTCACCAAAGTAGTACCCGTCGGCGTAGTCGCAACCACCACCACAGGCGCAACAGGCGCAATCGCAATAGACACCTTATTAACAACCGTCGGAGTAGTTGGCGCAACAACATTCGGAAACGCTTTAGTCGGCGCAGCGAACTGCTCCATCGTCCAACCAAAATCTAAAGTATACGAACCATCCTCAAGTGGCATCAGGAATACGCTATCTCAAACGCATTAAACGGTATACCGGTACCCTCAGCATGAGTAAACGCCACATCAACACCATCCAACTCGCGCCCCACACGCGAATCAAAATTCAACACACCAGACCGCGACATAAAAATCCTTCCATACTCCGAATTATTTACACGATCCAAATAATCCTTCACCGACACACCCGCCTCAACAGGAGCCGCACCCAAATTCGCTTCACCAACAGCCAACGACCGCTCACCAACACCCGCAAACAAACCAACCTCCGCACGAGACAACACCGCCCCAACACGCGCACCCGACTTCTGCGCCACAGGAGTATGCGCCAACAACACCTTATTATTCAACGACAACAAATCATCCGACCCCGAAATCGTAATAATCGACTGATTCTGAATAGTCACCTGCTGCGAATAGTCAACAATCTGCCCAACAAAAAGATACCAACCATCACGCGACACACGCATACGACGAGTCGGCTCAAACCCCAACCGCCCACGCGCCACATTCCAATACGGCGACGCAGAATTAGTCACCGTAAAATAACCCAACGGATCAAACAACTGCAACGTACACTGCCCCGGCTCAATCTTCCCATCCCAATCACGACGCCCACGAAAAATGTTTACCGAAAAAACATTCGCCGTCACATCAAAAAACTCTGCCACACCACCCAACACATAATTAACGCCACCCAACACACCCTTCGACGCCGAATCCAAAGTAAAACCATTATTCTGTGTACCCGCATCCAACTCAACAAGATACGACCCGCAATCCAAAATAGACTGAGGCATCACGCAACCTGAACACGCAGAGGGCCAACACGCTTATTGTATGTTTGCAACGCATCAACAAGCAACTGAGGCAACGAAGCATCCGCAACCAAACTATTTATTTCCACCGTAATCTGATTACCGCCAGTTACACCAGACCCTACAGATGGCACCGTGCCACTAGGGATAATAGACCCGATGCCCGCCAACGGATTAGATGCCGCAATTTTCGGATACAGTTTCGCTAAATCGCCTTGCAATTTTAACGCATCATTCAAACGTATAACCGCTTCCCGTTGCGCGTCAATCGAATCCGTGACCCGTTGCGCCGCCTCAGCCCGTTCATCCTCTGCGTCAGCCAAATCTTTCGTAACCTGCAACCAGATAACGCCACCAACAATCGCCCCGTTCGTAGTTTCATTCAACGACATTTGCGAATCATTCAACCCGATAGTCGCATCCCGTTGCGACACTAAAGAATCCGTGACCGTCAACTTCGCTTCCGCCAAACTAATTTCCGCTTCACGAATATCAGCAGGCGACGACAACGGATCTTTACGAACCTCAACCAATTTCAACTCTGCACGAGCAACAGCAATAACAGATTCCTCAACCGCGTACCCTGCGCGTTCCACGCCACGCTGCGCTTTATCAAACTCGATTTGCGCTTCAATAGCCTCAGGTGAACCGACACCGAAACCTTTCAACGCCTGATCACGCGCCGCTTGAGCCGACGCCAAACTTGCATTCGCGCCCTCCAAACCTTTCTGCGCTTTCAACACATCGCGCCCCGAACGAACCAAACCTTTGTTCGCTGCCGTCACACCACCTAACGCTGACGCATACTTCTTCAACTTTTCGGCGGCAGTCTCCACAGCCTTCGCGGAACCGCCCAATGATCTCTTCCAGTCATCCTCTGCTGTCGCGGCTTTGTCTACGAGGATGCCCTGCTCGTACAAAAACTTAGTGCGCCGATTACCTGCAACCGTGGCGGCAAGCGTAACAGCGGCACTTTGCGCCAAAGTGAAGGTAGTCGCAGCAACCGACGCCCGCAGCCCATCCATTTTGATACGGAACTCCTCAAGACCAGCAGTGGTGGTTTGGAACGCCCGACCGAAACGCTCCAATGCGTCACGAGGCTCGCCAGTGAGACCAGTCAAATGAAGTAACCCCTCAGCAAAGGCTGTGAAGCGACCGCCCGCCGCCGAGACGATAACCATCGCTTCCCCAATCTTCTCCAACCAGTTAATTATTTTGACCCCTGCTGGCCCCAGCGCGGCGAGGAAATAATTGATCCCACCAGTCAGCCCCCCATCTTTAAAGCCATCGCTAAACGCCCTCAACGCTGGCAAAACCCTATCTGCGACAATATCCAACAACGCGCCATACGCAGGAATGAGGGCAACACCGATTTGCGCAGATAAATCCTTAAACTGTGCAGACACAATTTTTTGGCGGTTCGCCACACCGTCACTCGTGCGGGCGAAGTCACCTTGCGCTAGTGCGCTGTCCTTCATGATCAACGAGTATGCGGCTTGAGATTTAATTGCGATTGGCAGGGTTCCTGTAAACTTGCCTAGCCCAAGCGCCATCGCCTCCTGCTTAAGACGCACATCGTTTATAGCGACACCATACCTTTTCAACGGTTCGGTTTCGCCAGACAGACCAGAACGCAACGCAAGAACCGCATCATCAACGCTTGTATTATTGAAACTTGCCAAGTCAGCAGCAAGAGCGACCAGGGACACGCTCATTTCGGTTGCCATCGGTTTTGTTAAACCGAACGCCTGTAACAAGTTGCCATAAGTGCCAGCCGCTTCCAACGCCGCCTGCTCAGAAATACCGAGCGCTACCGCGCTGGTCTTGCCAAATTCAAATACCAACTTAGATGACGTGCCAAAAACGACGTTGACTTTGCTAATCGATTCCTGCAAATTGGAACCCATGTCAATAAACTTTTTCGCCCCCACAAGAGCGCCGCCGAACGCCGCTGCACCCGCAATCGCCATAGTACGAAACGATGGGATCAGATTTTTTAGCGCACCACCAACACCGCCAGTTGTCCTACCCAACCCGTTCAGTTCGCCAGTTAAGCCCCTGAAACCTTTAGTGGCTGCATCGGTATCCGCAAAGAATTTGAAAACAAAACTACGAGCATCAGAAGCCATCCCACGATTCTACACGCCGACCAATTCATCCCACTGAGCCAACATCGCCACATACCGTTCACGCCCTTCCAACGCCACCCACACAGGTGGAGGCACAGGCGTATTCCACCAATCCTCAGACAACATTTCCAAACCGACACCCGCACTAAAAACCCTGTGCAACGACTTCGACCCATGAACACGCGGCACATCAACAACATCCCACGAAAACTCGACATCCAACAACGCGCCAGACCCGCCACGAAACTCAAACACTTCCCCAACCTGATGCTGCGGCATAAAAAATATGCGCCCACAATCCTTCGTAGCAGGATCACCACGCACCCCCAACCTTTCATGCAACTCCAACCACACCGCCCGCCACAACGACGCAGGCACACGCTCAGCAAGAGGTAGCACAAGATGATAATGCGGGGCATCCACACGATGCGACCAAGTGGTATACGCAAACCATTCCAACCCATCCAACTTTGCGGCATCCAACGACTCCCCATCCAAGTCAACCACCAACGCCTCAACATACTGAACGCCACGCGAACCACGACGCGCACCCTCATAATATGAAACAGGCGACCACAACGCGCCATCCGTTTTNACNGTCGCCCCACGATGCACAGACAACTTCGCCTGCAACTCAACCCANGACGACGCGAAAGCCTGTGGCTCGGTCGCTTTCAAACCCGCAAACTTTACAGACANACAAACCCCCTTCTACGGCAACCCTACAGCATGACGCAAGGCAAAGTCAAGAACCCNTTTCAGCCGCCATCAGCCAATTTACTCAATACCCGCTGGATCGCAGCCAAATACTCTTTNGCAATTTCATCCTTTTTAGCACGAACCGTAGGCCAAAAGAAATACCCCGACTTACCACGATGCCTCAAAAACTGGCGGGTGCGCGGCTGCACACCCCCACCAAACTCTGCGCCAAAAAAAACATCCGCCCGCGTCACCTTCGTCCGACGATTACGATTCGGATTAGACGCAGACACAAAACCCGAAGATCCCGAAAGTTGAATCGTTGGCAGACGATCGTTTTTGACACGCATCCCCTTCATCACCTCGACGGCTTGCCGCGACCTTGTTACGCCTCTCGCACTAGCCTGCGTTGCATCCAATAAAAGTTTTGCCACATCCCTAGACGCCGAACGCATCTCTTTATTAAAACGCTCGTCGGACTGAGAAGCCTCACGCAAAAACTTTGCGATACCCTCAATCTTTATAGAGTCATTACCTGGCGTAATCGAAACATAGCCTTCTCGCCCAATAGCAGCCACAGTTCACCTCTCGTTCATGCGACGATCATACCATCACCGTTCATTCATGCGAACACTTTTCCACCGCAAAAATCCACAAAGTGTATACAACATGCGCGGACTTTCAAGCAGTAACGCTGATGGCGCAATACCTGTCTCACAAGCCAAATACGCCACTAGCCAATGAGCGGAACTTCCCCCAACGCGGGTATCACATTCTCGCTAACAGGAACTGGCAGCAAAGAATCATTCTCGTCACACCACGGCAAAAAATCTAGTGTCGTCACCTTGTTTTTAAACTCTGCGTGCCACGCCAACCAACATAAATCGGTGAACGTGCATTCGGTGTCAAACTTTGCGACCGACCGATTGAACTCTGCCTCAAACGCCACATAATCACCCAACACGGCAACAATGCGACGCTCCACTTGTGTCTTGGCGTCAACGACAACAAAACCTTGCTTCATAACTTTACCTCCGCAGGTAAGGGTTAGGGATTTACTTAACCGTTAGTACCGGCTTTAGTTACGGCACCATCAATCGGATATGTCACCGACACTGTAGCCAACTCGCCAACCGCACCATTAACAGGCGACCACGTAAGCGGCAACACATTAAAAGTGTAACTCGGATTCGTTGCCGTAGCAGCAGCAGTACCATTCGGCTTAACAACACACGGCACCGCAGTACCAGCAGCCCACGCATCATAAAACAGTTTTTCAATCGTCGGATAATCCTGATGCAAATCAAACTTTACCGAGTTGTCTTGCAAACCAGAAATGCGGGTCACCGCACCAGCCGTACTAAACGCCGTAGTCGCAATCTCTGCCTTCGACAAATCGAGGGTAATGGCAGCAACATACGAAGAAATGTCTACCGCAGCCGTACCGAAAGAAACAAACACATTCGTTAAAACTTGCTTAGCCATTTTACGACTCCTGCCTTACAGCATCAAACTCGGATAGGGGCGTCGCAGGCCGCTGGTTTCAACTATACCACACGCCTAAACATATACCGCCACCTTCCAATCCACCGCCAAATANGTCACCCCATCATTGGCATCCATAGTCGAAATGTTCCCCGCAGACTCCACAATCAAAGTTTGACANACACCCCCNAGNGTCCGATCAGATTCCAGTGCTGCGCGAATAGATGGCGCACCGTCATAGGCGATATAGGAGTCCAACAAATCTTGTGCCTGTTTNACCGCCGACCGCCCAACCACAACAGTCACCGTAAAATCGTGGCGCACAAGCCCACCCTTCATGGCACCATGATATGTCACAGAATCCAACACACTCCACGCAAAAGGCGTATTCAAATTGTCGGGCTGATAATCGTAGGCACGCAAACCGCTGATAGTTGCCAACGCCGTTTTCAGACCAGCCTTAAGTTGTGTAGGCGTGGACGCCATCAGGTTAAATAATCTAGTCTGCGGTAACTATCAAGTTGCATCGCCACATCGGAGTCAATAAACCGTGACACCCGCACAGCACCCATATCACCAAAACCCGCCACACCAAGCGGAGAATCATCACGCTTAAACATTCGAGCCGCCTGCAACTTCGTAGCCGACGCGACAGCACCCGGCACCACAGGCCAACCCCATTTCGCTGTAACCTGCACAGCAGCAGTAGCACTCACAGGGAAACGGTAATTGCCTACAGCACGAACCTTGTAGTAAGCAAAATCTAAACCAGCGACAACCCTGTTCAATGGTTCTAACTGGAAATCTGTTGACGCCCAAGTGATATCAAAAGTGGTGTTGTATGCCGACGAAGTTTTAACTGTGACCGCTGTGCCTGCCGTGTCAGCAATGTCATCAACGCAACACACCTCCCATTCGGTTGCCGCAAAAATGCGGGCTGACGCCGTACCAGTAGTCCAAAACTGGCGGTGGCAATACTCGTCAACCATCCGAGAAGAAGCCGTGATAGCGTCGTTAATTCTGTCGTCGTCAGTAGTGTCCGATATTGACAACGACGCCTTAACCAACGCGAGTGTGGTGTACCCATTTACGATAGCGGCCATAGTGCAACCATCCTACCTTACTTGTCTTTCAAGCCAACGATCACTTAAACGGACTTTGATAATCGTCGACGAAACATGATTCGTATACGGCACAAAACGCAACGCAATATTACGCTCCGCCAACCACTCGGCAGTAAAACCCATCTGCCCACAATAATCCTTACCCGCCCAATCATCACCAACAACAACAAAATTAGGTGCAACCCCCTCAATAGCAGGCTTAGAATCCGCGCCACCATGATTCACAACAACCCGGTCAACCCATTTACAGGCGCAACCATCTCCATACGCTCAGCCAAAGGACAAATCGGGGCATCCTTATACGACGCAACAAACTCGTCAGTATTCACAGCCACCACCACAGGCCCATTAATGCCCGCATAATCACGGCAATGCTTCAACAACCTGACATGCCCAACATGAAACAAATCGAACGTACCACCCGTATAAACAATCACAACTAATCCCAACTCAAATCGCGGCGACGAGTCAAATCCCATTCCTCTGACTGTGTTGCACCATCCGCTAAACGACGCGCAAACAACGCCTGATTCGCAGCAAAAGTGCGTCCATTCAACGCCAACAAACGCGGATCAGAATGAATCGTAGACGAATTGTTATGCCCGATACCCAACCACGAATGCTCCACCCTAAACCCATGATGCTTCGCCCGCCGCTCATAATCCAAATCCTCAAAATAGATTGGCATAAACTGTTCACAAAACAAGCCGACCTTCGCAACCACTTCGGCACCAATCCAAAAACATGCCCACGCAGGCGACCCGCCAGTTTGAATCATGTCAGGGCGACACGTCGAATAAAACTGTTCCAACACGCCAGGCGGAAACCAAACATCAGACCCAACAATCAGCCAGCCGTCAGCAAACGAAGTGGCTTTGATCCCAAGATTCCAACTCACAGGCACACCTAAACCTGACGGCATAGACCACACCCATGTCTTGTCAACCATCCTGTTTTCGGTGATCTTTGCCGCCCCACCGTTATCAACAACAACCAAATGCTCAACAGGTGTGTCAATCGAATCAACGCAACGCTGCAACAAATCATACCGATTCAATACGGGCACAATAATTACGGGAATCATCTGTTTGCCTGCTAGGAAAAATTGCCGGTTCGCGTATTGTACTCCAGTAGTGCTGCAACAATCCCGTCAGCGAACTCTTCGGCGGAAATATCGGGTGGGTAAGTGACCTGGATGCGCGACCCGCGCATCCGTTCCTTAATCTGTTTAACGGTCTGATTGTAAACATACCTGTAGCAAAGCCACAGAAATAACACCATCACAAAAAATATTGACAACACCACCGCTGCGAATTGCGCATAAACCACTTTTGCCTCCTTGTCGTTGTTTTAGGTTACCTGTTTGCCCATTCCATAATCTCTTTCATGGCGGGCTTCCAATACTGATCGAACACTAGGT
>JGI1221J11331_1000602_pt1 | contig 11903 bp, 8 predicted proteins | sample LakVidmifraction_4_FD_11331 | JGI IMG/M metagenome (IMG submission 11331) | reverse complement strand
AACCGCCCATGAAATGGCTCACGCCTGGTTTCAGCATTTAATGGCTACCAACGAGAGCAAACACGAATGGATGGACGAAGGCTTTACCAGCTACATCTCTAGTGCTGCTATGAACCAGGTGATGGAAACCTATGCAAAAAATCCGCATACCGGTTCCTATAGAGGTTATATACAATTGGCAAATTCTGGGGTGGAGCAGCCACAAACCACCCAGGCCGATAGGTATGCTTTAAATGCCGCTTACGGGGCTGCGGCATACTCAAAAGGGGCTGTATTTTTAGCACAATTAGGTTATGTGATTGGAAAAGATAACCTCGATAAAACCCTTAAACGTTACTATGATGAATGGCAGTTTAAACATCCAACACCCAACGATTTTATTAGGATAGCCGAAAAAGTTTCTGGAGCCGAATTAGATTGGTATTTAAACGATTGGACGCGTACTACCAATTCTATAGATTATGGAATTAAAGAGGTGACCGAAGCCGGGGAAGGTTCAACTAAAGTAACTTTAGAGCGACTAAACCTAATGCCAATGCCAATAGAACTTAGCGTTCGCTACACTAACGGAGAAGAAGGCGTTTTCTACATTCCACTACAAATAATGAGATGGGAAAAAACTGCAGCTCACGAAAATTGGACGGTAGCAGACGATTGGGCCTGGGCTTACCCAACCTACGAGCTAAAAATAAATAAAGCATTAAGTGAGATAGAAAGTATAGAAATTGATCAATCTCAACTTATGGCCGATGTAAACCGGGACAATAATCTTTATACTGCTGAAGAAACTCAAGAAGAAGGGCAGGAGTAATCTTACTTTAGGATTTTCAACATTAGACCTCACAGTTTCAAAAATCTGTGAGGTCTTTTTTATTACGTCATTCTGAATTTATTTCAGAATCTAAGACACTTAAAAACTCCGTAACTAATCAGTCCCAACTTGGAATCACTAATAGCCTAAGTTCGATAAACCCTCTATCCTGCAATGTTTCTAAAACCTTGTAGGTATATTTCTTAACAGAAAAGTAAACCTAAAAGGTCAAAAAAAGACCTCGCAGGAGAAAGACAATTCGGATGTTTTTCATTATTCACACCTTGCTTTGGGAAAAATGAACGTATAATTTCATAATTTAAAAGTATTACTTCAAAAACACTGATATTCAGTAAGTTGAATTTAGTCCTTTTTCTTTATTCTTGCAGCCCCGAAGTTTCGGGGGTCTTTAATCTTTAACCCGACAATACTGTTTATATTTCTTCCTTTTTCAGCTGAAATTCAAAAAAAATTCATAGAGAACTTAAAAGTATTCTTACTTTTGAGCTATGGATCAAAGTTTTGGTAAAGACGAGAAACTAAAGAGCAAGAAACTCATAGATATTTTATTTCAACAAGGAAAATCGGTTAAAAGTTTTCCGCTTAAATTAGTTTATCTTCCCATTACCAATCCCGAAATCAAGCAGTTTAAAACCGGTGTGTCGGTCCCAAAAAGACTGGTAAAAACCGCAGTGGGTCGCAATAGAATTAAAAGGCTTATGCGGGAAGCTTTTAGAAAAAACAAGTATCTTGTTACCCATAGCCATCCGAAAGTTTATGCGTTAATGGTTATTTATATTTCCAGGGAAGAAATTAGTCAATTAAACCTCAATAAATCGATGATTAAGTTGCTGGAAAGGTTTAAGAAACAGGAGAATTTTTCTGATTAAAATACCTTGAGGGCAAGCCCAAGAGGCATTAATTTGAAAAGATGAAATATTTCGACACAAGCCCGCCGGAATGGATTCAATTCGGGCAGGCGTCGGAGCTCCCGATAGTAGGGATCAAATCTCACTTAGTGAGTAATTTTTTACATCGCACTGAAAAATAAAAATAATATCTTCTAAGTAAGAAATAAAATTTTAAGTGCCGAGGTCCCTGGCATTTCAATTCTCAATTAATGAGTAAACTACCTCGGGGCAAGCCCACGAGGAATTATATAGAAAAAATATTTTTGATTTCGAGGCAAGCCTCGGAGCATTTAAATCTCGATTATCGAGTAAAATTAATTAAGATGAAAAAGAAACTCTCCAAAAAAATAGCAATCTTCGGACTTGGTGCAGTGCTTATCTTCAGCAGTTTTGGTTTTAAATCAGATTTCTTTGAAATCGCCAAACAGATTGAAATTTTCACTACGCTTTTTAAGGAAATCAACATGAATTATGTTGAAGAAACCAATCCCGCAGCGTTAATGGATACTGCGATTAAGGCCATGCTTGCCGATTTAGATCCTTATACCAATTATTGGAACGAGCAGGATGTAGAAGCTGCCAGGATTAATAATTCAGGGGAATACAGTGGGATAGGCGCCACCGTAAAAGTGGGTGAGGATGCTTTGATAATTATGGAACCTTATAAGGGATATCCTGCAGATAAAGCCGGTTTAAAAGCCGGAGACGAGATTATTGAAATAGATGGGATAGAGGTAGCTAATTTTAAAGAAGAAGTAGGAGAACTCTTAAACGGCTCTCCCAATTCTAAAATAAATATTGTTTATAAACGCCAGGGAGAAATCAAGACAACAAATTTAACCAGAACTTCAATAAATCTAAATGCCGTTCCTTTTTATAAACTTTTGGAAGATAAAACTGGATATATAGTACTCTCTCGTTTTAATGCCAAAGCTTCCAAAGAAACGATAAGAGCCTTAAAAGACCTTAAAAATAAGGGAGCTGAAAAGATTATCCTGGACCTGCGCGGCAATCCCGGCGGACTCCTTACCGAAGCGATTAACGTGAGTAATATATTTTTGCCGAAAAACGAGTTGATTACCACCACAAAATCGGTTATCAAAAAGTACAACAAAGCCTATCACACCAAAAAAGAGCCTATAGATACCCAGATACCTTTAGTAGTTTTGGTTAATGGCAGGAGTGCTTCTGCCAGTGAAATTGTGGCAGGTGCCATTCAGGATTTGGATCGGGGAGTAGTTGTAGGGGCTCGCAGTTATGGGAAAGGCCTGGTACAAAGACCTAAAGAACTAGCCTACGGCACACAACTAAAAATCACTATTTCCCGCTATTATACCCCAAGCGGACGCTGTATTCAAGCCCTGGATTATAGTAAAAGGGACGAAAGCGGAAAAGCGCTCACTAGAGGAATTGAAGATTACAACGAATTTAAAACCAAAAACGGTAGAAAAGTTTATGATGGCGGCGGAATTTTACCCGATGTGAAATTGGAAACTTCAGAATATAGCAACGTTACCAATGCGTTATTGGCCCGGGAAGCTATTTTTGACTATGCTACAGATTATTATTATAAAAATAGCCTGGAAAAACCCGATGCTTTTGAATTTACCGCATTAGATTTCAAGGAATTTAAAAACTATTTGAAAGCTTCAGATTTTCATTATCAAACCGCGACCGAAAAAGAACTGGAAGACTTACTTGCCGTAGCTTCTGAAGAAGGTTATGAAGAGGATGTTTTATCCCATTATAAAAGTATTTCTGCGGAAATTGAATCGGAAAAAAAGAAAGAATTAGACGAGAAAAAGCACGAAATAGTAAGTCTTTTAACCGATGAAATTATTAAACGCTATTTTTATAAAGAAGGTTTGTACGACTATTATGTTGACCATAATCCCGAAATAACAGAAGCGAAGTCTATTTTAAACAATAAACAACGTTATTCGGAAATTCTTCAATAATAAAAATTTAGGTTTATGAATAGTTAAAAACATTAGTCTCCATAAAAGCAAAGTTCGAAAGTTCGAATTTGTCCTTGTTTAAAAGATGACTACCTATTTTAGGCTTACTTTGAATACTATTTTGATGAAATTTATACTTTTTATCAGTTAGTTACAATCAGTCTTTAATCTTGTCTCTTTAAGTGAAACGTTCTTTAATCTTTAACCCAAGAAAACTATTTTATCATAGCAATATGGGGAATACCGTCTTCCAGGTAGCCTTCTCCTATCTGCACAAATCCGTGGCTTTCGTAGAAGGCGGTTAAATATTGTTGGGCGGAAAGTTTAATATTTTTAGTCTTATAGTGTTCAATAATAGCCTCAACAGAAGCTTTTAGAATAAGATGCCCATATCCAAATTTTCGTTGTGAAGCCTTTACCACCACACGACCAATAGCTGCTTCCTCAAAATAAAAACCGGGAGGAAAACAGCGGGTATAAGCAATTATTTCTCCCTCCTTTTTACCTAAAATATGAAGTGCATCCTTATCTTTCCCATCAATATCCTGGTACACGCAATCCTGCTCTACTACAAATACTTCAGAACGCAGTTGTAAAACCTCGTATAGTTCTCCCAGGCCAAGTTCATTGAAATTTTTAATTAGAAGTTCCATATTTTCTCTAATGAAGTTTATTTTAAAGGAAAAAAAAGCCGTTTAAAGTCTATGGTTTATCTATTTTTAAACTAGTTAGTTTTAAACGACAATTTTCAGAAGTCTTTAAACAGCTTTGATATTATATAAATATTCGCTGTTATTAATTTTCCACAGGAATCTTATCGATTCTTTTTTGATGTCTTCCCCCTTCAAAAGAAGTTTCTAAAAAAAGCTTTACCATATCTACCGCCTGATGTTCAGATACAAACCGTGCCGGAATACTTAAAATATTAGCATTGTTATGTTCCCGCGCTAATTTAGTGATTTCGACAGTCCAGCAAAGTGCAGAGCGTATTCCTTGATGTTTATTGGCGGTCATATTGGCTCCATTTCCACTGCCACAAATAATAATGCCAAAATCAACTTTCTGGTTCTCTACATCACTGGCTACGGGATGTACAAAGTCGGGATAATCTACACTATCATCACTGTTAGTACCATAGTTAATAACTTCTATCCCTTTGTTTTTTAGGTGTTCAACTACCTTTATTTTGTAAAAAGTACCTGCGTGATCATTACCAATTGCTATTTTCATCTGTTTATATTTTAAGTTTTAAGCTGGGCAAATTGCTACAGGTTTTAATCATTCATCTGTGCGTTAGCCATTTTTGGGTCCAGCATCATGCTGGTTTCATAATTTAGTTTTAAGTTTTGCAAAGGTAAAAAAACCGCTTACTAACAAGGTTATTATCAATTGTTAATTACTTTTTAGGTTTCTTTAGAAATCAAGGGTTTACCGTAAACATTGCATTGTGAATAAGCATGGATGAGAAACTAAGAAACTTATTTGCTACATTCAATTTAAATTTCAATAGCAAAATATCCTCCGGTTAATCAAATTATAAGTCACTTATTTCTTGAGAAGTTATCAGCATATAAAAACAGGTTGTGAACAGTATTGCTTTGTTCAATTTTAAAGAATTGAGCTTTACTTCTTATTATTAACTTTTGTTAAGAAAGTACTAAAGGAATAAGATTTCCAGCCGGTTACCTATGCACAGATGTGTTAACAACCCGGTATAAAAAGTGGCTTGTTAGAAAACCTAATAAACCCGAATAAATTTGTTCTACAAGTTAACAGCCTATAATAACCATCAGTTTTAATTTTATATAAAAGAAAAAAGGATGATAATATTATATATTGTTAATAACCGAATGTAATATTTTGGGAAAAGCATAGTTTAAATATTATAGAGAATTTTAAATATTTCTTTACTTCTTGTATATATCCCTTATGGTGAAATTAATTCAAATAAAAATTGCCTTTNAAAAAAGAACTTAATACACTGATAACGAATAATTTGATTAANTAATTTATCTTTTGTAGATTAAGTTTTATTGGCGAAAATTTTACTACAGACCTCTGGAAGATTCCAAAGAAATGATTATCAGGTGTAAAGGAATTTATTGTTAGGATTAATAGAAAAATTACTTCTAAAATGAAAATTATAAAAAGACTTAATAATTTTAGCTTAAACCAGTTGATGTAAAAAGTATTTGGAGCACAAGTTTATTCAGAATATTTTACTTTTACTTTAGATAAAATATTACGAAAAAATATTCTTTTGAAATGCTATATTTCAAAAAATTAAATCTTTTTTGAACTNCTCTTTTTTTATTAAAATAATGTTAAAAATATTTAGTGNAAGGATTTCTTTTAGCCACTTAACAAAAATTTAATGTGAAAAGAAGATAATGTATTTGAGAAGCTGTAATTTTATAAATTCATTTTGACCTTCTGTTTGGAACCGAGTATGAAGGCTTTTTAGAGTAGGATAACTATAGTAACGGTACACAAAAAAGACAAAATCATAGGACAAAATGCGACCCCGAATTCTCGGGGATAAGTCTAAAAAAATTCACGACGAATTCTATATTTTAATAATTGAAATGAGTAAAAAGAAAACAAATAACTCCCAATTTACAGGGGAACTTTCCAAAAGCATTCTTGATATCTTAAGAAAAGAGCCAGGAAAAAACTTTAATCATAAACAAATTGCAGCAAAACTTGGCGTGAACGACGCAACAAGTCGCAATAATATCATAAAAAAATTAGCCCAATTAACCGCAAAAAAACAAATTGAGGAAGTAGATAAGGGAAAATTTAAGATAAAAAAAGGTAACGATTATTACACTGCGGTGCTGGATATGACCACTAAAGGTTATGCTTATGCGGTGGTAGAAGACCTGGAAGACGATGTTTTTATCTCTCCCAATAATCTCAACACGGCTTTCGACAAGGATGAAGTTGAAATTTATATTTACAAACGCGGAAGAAATAAAAAATCTGAAGCTAAAGTAACCAGAATTATCAACCGCAAGCGAACTGAATTTGTTGGGGTTTTAGAACTGAAAAAAGATTTTGGATTTGTCGCAATTGGCGATCCAAAAATGTACACAGATATTTTTGTTCAAAAGAATAAAATGGGAGAGGCCAAAGATGGAGATAAGGTTGTGGTACATCTGGAAGAATGGCCGGAAAAGGCAGATTCTCCCTTCGGTAGCATTGTACAGGTTCTAGGAATTCCCGGAGAACACAATACCGAAATCCATTCTATTCTGGCCCAATATGGCTTACCTTATGAATTTCCCGAAGAAATAGAAGATTTCGCTAATAAGTTAGATACCTCCATCCAACCAGAAGAAATTAAAAAGCGGCGGGATATGCGAGATGTATTAACTTTCACCATAGATCCTGCCGATGCTAAAGATTTTGACGATGCGCTTAGTTTTCAGAAATTAGAAAACGGGAATGTGGAAATAGGCATTCATATTGCCGATGTTTCACATTACTTGCAACCGGGAAGCATTTTAGATGAAGAAGCTTACGATCGCGCTACCTCGGTTTACCTGGTAGATAGGGTAGTGCCCATGTTGCCCGAAGTGCTTTCCAATAACGCCTGTTCCTTAAGGCCTAATGAAGATAAATTTACGTTTTCGGCTGTTTTTGAACTGGATAAAAACGCGAAAGTGTTAAAGGAATGGTTCGGGAGAACAGTAACTTATTCTGATGCGCGATTTGCTTATGAAGAAGCGCAACACATTATTGAGACCGAAACTGCTGAAATTCCTAAAGACATTTCAATTCAGGATAAGGCTTATACGGTGCAGCCAGAAATTGTAGAGGCTGTACTCACTTTAAATAAAATGGCGAAAAAAATGCGTTCGGTTAGAATGCGCCAGGGAGCTATTTCTTTTGATAAAATAGAAGTGAAATTCAATCTCAATGAGGAAAGTGAACCCATAGGAGTTTATTTTAAAACTGCTAAAGAAGCCAATAAACTTATTGAAGAATTTATGCTTTTGGCAAATAGGATGGTAGCAGAATTTATTGGGAAACGAGAGGAAAAGAAAACTTTTGTGTATCGTTGTCACGATGAACCAGATGAAGAAAAATTGGTTTCTTTAAACAATTTAGTTTCCCGATTTGGGCACGGTTTAAATTTACAAAACCGGAAAACTGTAACTTCTTCCTTAAATAAGTTGTTACAGGATGTTCAGGGGAAAAAAGAACAAAATCTGGTAGATACCCTGGCCATAAGAACCATGAGTAAGGCCTATTACGGCACAGAAAATATTGGACATTACGGGTTAGCTTTCGAATATTATACTCATTTTACCTCGCCAATTAGGCGATATCCAGATGTAATGGTGCATCGCTTGCTTCAGCGCTATTTAGATGATAAACCTTCTGTGAAAGAAGATGAATACGACGAGAAATGCAACCACGCCAGCGAAATGGAAAATCTTTCTTCCAGTGCCGAAAGGGATTCCATTAAATATATGCAGGTGAAATTTATGCAAGATCATCAGAATAAGGAATTTATTGGAGTAATTTCCGGGGTTACAGATTTCGGTATTTTTATTGAAATTGTAGAAAATAAGTGTGAAGGGATGATACGATTGCGGGATATAAAGGGCGATCATTACGATTTTGATGCCGATAATTACGCCATTGTAGGTCGTAAAACAAAAAAGACCTATCAATTGGGAGATGAAGTTATTGTAAAGGTAAAAAATGCCGATTTAGTAAAGAGGCATCTCGATTTTACGCTTATTGGAAAGAAAGAAAATTAAAGAAAGAAAAGATGAAAAAGTATATATTCGTTCTGTTTTTACTGGGTTTTGGCTTTACAAATGCCCAAGAGTTAACTCAGGATTTGGAAGATTTCAATGAAATTAAGGTGTATAACGGCCTGGATGTTGTTTTAGAGGAATCTAATATGAATAAAGCATTTATTACCGGAAAAAACCGAACCGATGTAAAATTCAAGATAAAAGATGGGATTTTAAAAGTGCGGATGAGCTTTGATGAGATTTTGGATAATGATAATACAAAAATTAGAATTCAGTTTAAAAATCTTAAAAAAATAGATGGGCGGCAAAACGCTTCTATTCGTATAAAATCTAAACTAAAACAGGAAGTTTTATATTTAAATGCTTCAGAAGGCGCCGATATTTTTGCCGATGTAAAGTTGGAAAATCTTTATGTTGACAGTAATACCGGAGGCGTTATTGAGGCTGAAGGCAAAACCAGAAATCAGGAAATAGACATCAATACCGGCGGTAAATTTTATGCTAAAAATTTGAAGTCTCAAAATATTGATATTAGTATAAAAGCCGGAGGCGCAGCCGATGTTACTGCCAGCAACCAGGTGAAAGCCCGGGTTAGGGCTGGGGGCACCGTAAATGTTTATGGAAATCCGAAGAATATTGATGAAAATACCCTTTTTGGAGGGAAAGTTATTAGAAAGAACTAAAAGCCTACATTTGTAAAAACTTACAGTTGTATGTTTCAGGATGTATTAGCAGCCCTTCCCCTGGGGCTTTTTTTAGCTTTTTTACTTGGTCCGGTTTTTTTTGTTTTACTGGAAACCGCGGCTATTAAGGGCTTTAGGGCAGCACTTGCTTTCGATTTGGGTGTGATTCTCGCTGATATTGTTTTTCTATGTATCGCTTATCTAAGTACCACTAAGCTACTTTCCAGAATTAAAGACGATCCCGCACTCTTTATCTTTGGGGGCATGATCCTCACCACTTATGGGGTTATGAGCCTTATTAAGACCAAAAAGGTAATTAAGCAGGAGGAAGATACCCCAGAGGTAAGAAAGCTTAGTAAAAGCGACTATTTGGGTCTCGCGGTAAAAGGATTCCTCATTAATTTTATAAATATTGGTGTTCTTGGCTTTTGGTTGGGCTTAATAATTGTGTTTGGCCCCAAGTTAGATATGCAACAAGATCGCATTATGGTTTTCTTTACTACTGTTTTAGGAACTTACTTCATAATGGATATTTTTAAAATTTTACTGGCCAAAAAATTAAATCGTAAGCTCACTCCAACTCGTATTTATATAATGAAAAAAGGCATCAGTATTTTATTGATTGTTTTTGGAGGAGTACTCATTTTTCAAGGACTTTTTCCTACTCAGGTAGATGGTCTCAAAGAACAAATAGAAACCATAAGTAAAGTAGAAACCAAAATAGATAATAATAGGTCGTAAAAGAAGCCCCCGAATTGGGAGGAGGCATCGAGCGTCCCGAAGCTTCGGGGGAACCGCTGTACAATTGCCTCTTTAAAATGATAAACCTAAATTTAAGCATAAAAAAGCCCCTTTAAAAAAAGGAGCTTTTTGAGGCATCGAGCGGATTCGAACCGCTGTACAAGGTTTTGCAGACCTCTGCCTAGCCACTCGGCCACGATGCCCTATTTAAGGATTGGCAAATGTAAGAATTTTTTAAGTTCTAAAACAAAAAACTAGCGCGATTTACTTCTTATTACGCTAACCATCGCAACATTTCCGCCAATGGGCGGATTAATCTTAGAAACTTCTACTTTTACTTTTTGCACCAATAGAATTTCCTCCAGCACCCTTTTTAAAATTCGTTCGGCTACCGTTTCCAAAAGTTTAGAGCGAATAGCCATTTCTTCCTTTACAATCCTATTTAAATGCACATAATCTATAGTATCTGCCAGGGCATCAGTTTTTGCTGAATGCGATAAGTCTCCTTTTACTTTGAGATCTACCCGATAATCACTGCCAATTTTTCCTTCTTCAGCGAGGCAGCCGTGATAAGCAAAAACCCTGATATTTTTTAATTTTATACTTCCCAAAAGCCAATTTTTCCACAAATATAAGTCAGCCGAGAGATAATTCAATTGAATAATGACTTAGTTTTTTCAGAAAAATGAGTTGTAAAACTGTGTTTTAGGAGTTTCTGCGGTGATAATTTGTAAACGATTGGCATAAGCTCCTTGCTTGCCCAATACAAAATAAGGTATTAATTTTTCTGATTGAAACCCTAATTAGAGCGTTTCGAGTTTAACAAATCAGCTGTATTAATAGCACATATTCTGCGAAAAAGGATTTTTAAAAACTCGATTTTCAAAGAGTTGAAGATATATTATATGATGTAAAAGTGTGACCAATTTCACCAATATTCAGTAAAATAGGGTCAATATGAGCGGAATGAAACGTGCAGAACCACTGGTTGGAATTAAAATATTCGTGTATTGATTTTGAATAAACTGGAGCTTTATTTTGTTCCTAATTTTTTCTGGGTCTTCACCCTTTATTAGATACTAATAATAAAAAACATTAGCTTTCTAAAAGGTTTCATATGTGAGCCTTCTATTTTTTGATAACTTTGCTGCTTTATAGATAATTATGACTGAAGAAAAAAAATCGCTCAATTTTATCGAGCAAATTATAGAAGAAGATTTGCAAGCTACCCACAAACGGGAAGAGCTAAAATTTAGATTTCCACCTGAGCCAAACGGGTATTTGCATATTGGTCACGCCTCTTCCATTTGCCTTAATTTTGGACTTGGAGAAAGGTATAACGCGCCGGTAAACCTTCGTTTTGATGATACCAACCCCATCAAGGAAGAACAGGAATATGTAGATGCCATAAAAAACGATGTTTTATGGTTAGGTTTTAAATGGGCAAAGGAGTGTTATGCTTCAGATTATTTCCAGCAGTTGTATGATTGGGCCGTAAAAATGATAAAAAATGGCGATGCGTATGTAGATAGCCAAACTTCAGAAGAAATAGCGGAGCAAAAAGGAACACCTACCGAAGCCGGAAAGGAAAGTCCGTATAGAAAACGCTCTGTGGCAGAAAACCTGGAGCTATTCGAAAAAATGAAAAATGGCGATACTCCGGAAAGGGGTCATGTGTTACGGGCAAAAATAGATATGGCTTCGAAGAATATGTTGATGCGGGATCCTGTTATGTACCGTTGCCTGCATAAAAGTCACCATCGTACTAAAGATATCTGGAAAATTTATCCGCTGTATGATTGGGCTCATGGAGAAAGCGATTTTATAGAAAGTATTTCGCATTCTTTTTGTACCCTGGAATTTTTACCACACCGGGAATTATACAATTGGTTTTTGGAAAAAGTGAGTGAACCGGGGGAAATGAAACCAAAACAACGCGAATTTGCCAGAAGAAACCTAAGCCATACCTTGGTGAGCAAACGTAAGTTGATGCAACTGGTAGAGCAAGGCGTAGTAAATTCTTGGGA
>JGI1221J11331_1000600_pt1 | contig 11910 bp, 11 predicted proteins | sample LakVidmifraction_4_FD_11331 | JGI IMG/M metagenome (IMG submission 11331) | reverse complement strand
CTCTCCTTGTGCTGTTATTTGCTTCTCCAACATGTATAAAACTCGGCTCAGAAGAATCAACATTGCATTTGCAACAGTTTCTGCATTATCAGAATCCAGCCAGAAACTGAATTTATCATATTGGCTTAAAATATATTTGTCAGACTCATGAAGATCATTTGTCATTATGGGTGTGTTTGGGTCTAATTGGATGTTTCGAATGCCCGCCACATCTGGTGATGATTTTTTCCATGGAAGTTTTTTCTGTGAGAGCAACCAAAACTCAAAATCGCTTTTTAGTTCTCCAAGGCTGGCTTTTGCAACATCTGTCAATCGCATCTCTGTGCTTTTTGAGGTTGCAGAACGTTCTGAACCTTCAACAATATTTGCTCTTCCAGACCTGGCAGCCTGTGTCATCTGGTCAAACTGTCGCCCACATGGATCGTTTTTACGGTTCAAAAAGGTTCTGCAAAATCGCCATGTGGCAATTTGTATAATGCTGGCATAGGTAAAAGTGTTTAGTTTCCGATAGCCACTGTGCTTGGTTAGTAACTCAGTCATTGTTTTCCCTTTCTGTTTTGTCCAGTTGTCCAGTTGTCCAGTTGTCCAGTTGTCCAGTTGTCCAGTTGTCCAGTTGTCCAGTTGTCCAGTTGTCCAGTTGTCCAGTTGTCCAGTTGTCCAACATTATACCAAAATAACACGTTGTTTTAAAACAAAAACCTTGCTCATTTAGCAAAAATCACGTAGAATTTCGTTGAATTTAATAAGAAACAAACATGATTAAAAAAGTTTTAAGAATAGGAAAAGTAGAAGATCAAGACAGCTTCAGACGCAAAGATTGTGCAAACATGTCACCAGAGGAGCGAGTTGATGCCGTTTTAAAGATGCAACATGATTTTTTGAGATGGGATTTAAAACCTCGAATTGAAAGAGTCGGTAAATTTAAAAGACTGGATTTTAAAAGGGTCAAAAATGACTAATAATATTTTAATAAAAGATGTATCAAATTTTGATGGAAAAAAGATTAACATTCGCGGTTGGGTTCAGGCCAAAAGAACCGGAGGAAAAGTTATATTTGTTACTTTACGAGATGGTACAGCTATTCTGCAGTGCATCATAGAAAGCTTTATTGATTCTTTTGAAGTGGCAAAAGAGTTGAACCTTGAATCATCTGTGATTTTAGAGGGCGCGGTGCGCAAGGAAGATAGGGCACCTGGTGGCTTCGAGCTGTCTGTAACAAAAGTTCAGGCAATATATATCAATAAAGAGGATTTTCCAATTTCAAAACAAGCACATGGCATTGATTTTCTAATGAACAATAGACATTTATGGCTTAGATCCCAACGCCCTGTTGCTATTATGAAGGTTCGACATACAATTATTAAAGCATGTAGAGACTTTTTTGATGAAAATGGGTATACATTAATAGATACACCAATTTTAACTCCTGGAGTCGGAGAGGATGCTCAGTCTCTTTTTCCTGTTAAGTATTTTGATAAAGAAGTATTTCTTACACAGACTGGTCAATTATATCTTGAATGTGCCGCGCTTGCTCTAGGCAAAGTCTACTGCTTTGGACCAACTTTTAGAGCTGAAAAATCCAAAACTCGTAGACATCTGACTGAATTTTGGATGATTGAACCGGAAATTGCCTTTGCAGAGCTTGATGATGTCATCAATGTTGCTGAAGATATGATCTGCTTTATTACTGAAAGAGTTTTAGCAAATAACATCGATGAGTTGAAAATACTGGAACAGGATATTGAAAAACTGCAAAAAATTAAAAAGCCGTTTTACAGGATAACATATACAGATGCTGTTAATATTCTGAAAAGCGAAAAGACTCTTGAGTTTATGAATGAGGAACTAAACCGCGAAAAAGAAGAATTATCTCAACTTCAAAGTGAGGTNNANANTATTGAAGCNCAGCTGAATCAGGGCGTNAAAGCNTGGAAAGAGGTAAAACTTAATAAAGAGCTTAAAGAGCTTAAAGAAAATATTGTTGATTTGGAACGAGATATAGAAAATAAGCCAAAACATCTTGAGCTTGCTCAAAATTTTGAATGGGGCAAAGATCTTGGAGGAAGTGATGAGACAATCATCTCCAGAATGCATGACCGACCAGTCTTTGTTACTCATTATCCAAAAGAGGCAAAGGCTTTTTATATGAAACATAAAGATGTTGACTCAAAAGTAGTGGAGAATGTTGATTTACTTGCTCCCGATGGCTATGGTGAAATTATTGGAGGTAGCCAAAGAGAAGATGATCTTGACGTTTTGATTGAAGCCATGAAGGCAAATGATTTGGATCCAATGGATTATGATTGGTATGTTGACCTTCGTAAATATGGTTCAATTCCACATGGTGGATTTGGACTTGGAATTGAGCGAACTGTTGCATGGCTCTGTGGTCTAAAACATGTTAGAGAAACAATTCCTTTTCCAAGAACAATGGGGCGTATATACCCATAGTTAGCTTAACAGTTAATAGTTTGAAGTAAATAGTAAATAGGATAAAATAAAAACATTTGGGCCAGAGTCGGGGCTAGTGTCAATTCGTAGCAGGGTTCTTAAAAAAATGGCTCTGTCACGGTTTCCGTGGGTAGGCTGTAAATTATTTAAATTCAACTGCGTTGCAGTTGTTGCTCTAATAATGATTGATTGACCATGCATTTCATACATGGCTATTTATGTTGAACAGCTTTGCTGTTCTAAGACTACGGAGTAGTCAAACTTTAGTAGCCCCGTATGCAATGCGGGGTTAAATATAATACAAAAACACGACTCTGGAGGAGTCGAACAAGAAGGCACACCCACGGAAACCGTGACAGAGCCCAAAACATGAGAAAATTACCAACAATTTTAATATTTGCACTTCTAATGTTTTTTATTGGTGCCTTTTTTATATGGCCGTTGTCAGATGTTTTTGTGAATTCNNTCAGAGATGATGAGGGNTGGACNTTTCGTTANCTNTGGGATCTTGTNGCNAACAANATNCANTTGTCATCNATATCATATACTTTGTTAATTGCATGTTGGGTTACTTTTCTTTGTTTGGTAATATGTGTGCCGTTGGGGTTTCTGTTTGCTCGATATACTTTTCCAGGTCAATCTGTTATGGGAATATTACTTCTGTTGCCAATGATTTTGCCCCCATTTGTTGGTGCGGTTGGCATGAAGACTCTTTTAGCTCGGGCAGGTCCGCTAAGTACACTTCTTATGAAAATGGGATTAGTTGATGGACCCGTTGATTGGCTTGGAATGTATCCTCTTGCAGGCATTGTGATTCTTGAGGCTCTTCATCTATTTCCCATAATGTATCTAAATTTGACATCATCATTTGCCAATGTTGACCCATCGCTTGAGGAAGCTGCAAGAAATTTAGGCGCGTCGCCCTTTAAAGTATTTTCAAAAATAACTTTTCCGTTGGCAATGCCTGGAGTTTTTGCCGGGGCAACACTAATTTTTATATGGTCTTTTACTGAACTTGGCACACCTTTAGTTTTTGGATTCAGAAATGTATTACCGGTCAAAATTTATGATAATGTCAGTGAAATTGGATCAAATCCAATTGGTTATGCACAGGTGGTTTTCTTACTTTTAGTAACTGTTCTTGGCTTTTGGTTAAGTAAAAAATTCTTAAAAGGTAAGAAAGATTTTGCAACTCTTGGTAAATTAAGCGTAAGCTCTGCAGGAAAAAAACTTCGGTGGCCGTATGTGTGTTTAGTTTGGCTTTTAGTAGGTGCTTTAGTATTTTTTGCTGTTCTACCCCACATAAGTGTCATACTTATATCTCTGCATAGAAAATGGTTCTTAACAATATTCCCGCAAGGATTTACTTTGGACTTTTTTGGAAAAGCAATATCAATGGATTTGACAAGAAAGTCAATGCTTAACTCGCTTACTTTGGCCTCCATTGCTAGTTTTATTGATATACTACTTGGTTTTGCAATTGCATGGCTGTGTGTTCGTAAAAAGGTTAAAGGTGCAGATTTACTAGACTCTCTGGCAATGTTGCCTCTTGCTGTACCCGGACTGGTTATTGCTTTTGGTTATATGGGTTGTTTCTCAAGTACATTTCCTGGAACATTTTTGGATCCACGAACAAATCCTATGTTCCTTTTAACAATGGCTTATGCAATGCGGCGACTTCCATATATGACAAGGGCTTGCCATGCTGGCTTAGAACAGATTAACAAATCTTACGAAGAAGCAGCTTCAAATATGGGGGCTTCACCTTTTAAAGTTATTAGGAGAATCACTATTCCGCTAATAGGTGCAAACATACTTGCAGGAGCAATCCTCTGTTTCAGCTTTTCAATGCTTGAAGTGTCTGACAGTCTGATTCTTGCTCAAACTGAAAAGTTTTATCCTCTTACAAAGGCAATATATACACTAATGAGTTCTCTGGAAAATGGAGTGAATATATCATCTGCCCTTGGTGTATGGGCTATGTGCCTCTTGGGTTCTGCCTTAATTCTTGTTTCATGCCTCCTNGGNAAAAGNCTTGGNCANGTCTTCCGCTNCGGCTAGGTCANTAGCNTGACGGCAAATCATTTCTAGTATTGCGAGGAAAAAACATTAATTCCTCTGAGGTTTTAGGCTCAGCCTGGTCCGCGCCCAAGGGACGCGGCTGCAGTGTGAACCTTGCAATTTAATGTTAGTTTGGAGGATTGGCGTCTGTAGCCGAGTCGCGACCGCTCGGAGAAAAACATAAGGCGTGTATTGCAAAACATGCAAGAATTCCTATTTCCTAGGCGTAGCCGTTCCTTGCGCAGCAATTCCTTTCTTGAGCTTGGTCACTGCGTGGGGGCAAGTCATTGTATTAATTTTGAAATCAATATTGATTCCTCCGAGGCTTCAAACAAAATGCCTCCAAGCTCAGCCTGGGTCACTGCGTGACGGCATGTCATTGTATTAATTTTGAAATCAACATTGACTCCTTTGATGCTTTAAACGATATGCCTCCAAGCTCAGCTTGGGTCACTGCGTGACGGCATGTCATTGTATTAATTTTGAAATCAATATTGATTCCTCCGAGGCTTCAAACAAAATGCCTCCAAGCTCAGCCTGGTCCTCGCCCAAGGGACGCGACTACAATTGGCAGTCTTGCAATTTAATGCTTGGTATGGAGGATTGGCGTCTGTAGCTGAGTCGCCTCGGCTCGGAGATAACAAGTCTTGACTTGTTAAATGTTGGATATTCAACTGTTTTTATTAAGCTTCCGCAAATACAGCCTTAGGAGATCCACATAATGGGCAAACCCAGTCATCAGGAATATCTTCAAACTTGGTGCCTGGTTCAATTCCGTGATCCGGATCTCCTAAAGCTGGATCATATTCATAACCGCATACACCACAGACATATTTGGGATCATCATTGGGAGCTGTTGGTGTTGAACCTTCAATGTAAGTTGGTGCATTTTTAGGNGCTTTACCTTTNAGAACATTTNNATAATATTCATATGTCAGAACAGGAATACTATCATCAATCACATCGCCGGAAATTACCTCTCCAACAAAAATAGAGTGAGTTCCAAAATTCACTTCATCAACAACTTTACATTCAAATGTTGCATTGATATCTTTGCATATTAATGGAAGCCCATTTTCGCTCTCTTTCCACTCAATTTCTGCAAATTTATCAACATCTTTTCCTGACATATAACCAAAAGTTTTAATAACATTTGTATCAATATCCTGATTCATTATCGAAACAGCAAAGGATTTACTCTCTTTAATAAAATCATGTGTGTAATTGTCAACGCTTACACCAATTGCCATTCTTGCTGGCTTTGAGGTAATTTGAAAAACAGTGTTACCTATAAATCCATTTTTTTCTTTTCCCTTCACCGCTGTCACAACATATAATCCATAACTAATATGAAAAAGTGCTTGTTTGTCCATTATTTTGCTCCCATTAGAATTATATTTTTGTTTTAAATACCATTTTGGTCGGCGAGGACGCCAACCCTCCCGTTTTGCAATCTAGTGCTGTTGTGTTGGTCGGGAGGGATGCCGTTCTCGGCGTCCGGTGAAAATAAGTTTTAAATTTATCACTCAACAGTTGATAAATATGTTTGATAATATAGCTAAATATTGTTTGATTTGCAAGAATTTAGAAGAAACAAAATAAATTCCTTGTATAGGGTCTTTATTAAGTCTATAATTGGGTCAAATTAAAAATGGAGAATAAAATGAGATATAGCGAAGCAATAAAGCCTATTAGTTATGTTAAAGCTCATGCTGCAGAAGTTATTAGAGATATTGTCGAGAGTAAAAATGCTATGATTATTACTCAAAATGGTGAAGCAAAAGTTGTAATGCAGGATGTTAAAGAATATGAAAAGCTACAAGAAAGCCTGGCTCTTCTTAAAATACTTGCCCTAAGCAATAAAGATATCAATGAAGGTAAAACAAAAACAATAGAAGATGCTTTTAGTAGTATTAAAACCAAAATCAATAGGTAATATCTATGAAATACAAAGTTTTAATTGCAGAGCAGGCCGAGAATGATATCATCAATATTTATAATTATATTGCTCAACATGACTCAATAGAAAACGCTGATTATGTTTTTGCTAATATAGAAAAAAACTGTTTAAGTTTACATCTTCTTCCAAATAGAGGGCATTTACCTCCAGAACTTAAGTATATTGGTATGCTTGAGTATAGGGAAATACATTTTAAACCATATAGAATTATTTATAGAATAATTGACTCAACTGTGTATGTTCACAGTGTACTTGATGGTAGACAAAATTTGCAAATACAACTTGAACATCGTTTCTTAAGGTAAAAATGTTAGAATTTGAAGAAAAATATTGGGATAAAGGGATATTACAAGTTGCCGGACTTGATGAAGCCGGCCGTGGTCCACTTGCCGGGTCTGTTGTTGCAGGAACGGTTGTCTTTGATAAAGATTTTCTACTTGCAGAAAAAGATAATGATATTATCTCTTTAATCAATGACTCCAAGCAACTTAAAGAAAAAACTCGCGAGGAGATTTTTGAATATCTGATATCCACAGATGGAGTTCAATATGCAGTAGGGGAAGCTAGTCCAGAAGAAATTGATGAAATAAATATTTTGCAGGCAACATGGGTTGCAATGCGCAGAGCAATTAACAACCTTAAATCTAAGCCAGATATAATATTAGTGGATGGTTTGCCTGTAAAAGGACTACCTATTGAGTCGGAATCAATTGTTAAAGGTGACTCAAAAAGTATATCGATTGCAGCTGCGAGTATTATTGCAAAAGTAACTAGAGATAGGCAGATTAAAGAGTTAGATAAATTATATCCACTGTATGGTTTTGCAAGTCACAAAGGTTATGGGACAAAAAAACATATTGAGGCTATTAATAAATATGGTCCATGTTTAATTCACAGAAAAACTTTTAAACCAGTTGCCGATGCCATTCATAGAGCAAATAGCACTGGCGAATTTTTACAAACGAAATTTGACTTTTAGTGGACGCCGAGGACGGCATCCCTCCCGGCAGACAATACATCGTTAGAAAGTAAATTGGGAGGGTCATCGTCCCCGATGACTAAAAAAAGAGATAAATGATGAATGAAGAAAACAAAAAACTATTTAATAGAAAAAAACCAGTTCATCTTCCTAATCTAGAACGTCACAATCAACCTACAATAATTTATGTAACTGTTTGCACAAAAAATAGAAGAAAGATATTGGCAACAGACATTGTTCATAATACTCTTAAAAAAATATGGGAAGAGGACACGCAATATATGGTTGGAAAATATATAATAATGCCCGACCACATTCATTTGTTCTGTTCACCGCTTGTTAGAGATGTAAAAAATGTCAAACAATGGGTTGCTTTTTGGAAACGACGTGCAAGTATTGATTTACCATATTTACAACCGTTATGGCAAAGAAATTGTTGGGATAGACAGTTAAGACAAGGTGAATCCTATTCTGAAAAATGGCAATATGTATGCCAAAATCCAGTAAGACAAGGGTTCGTTAACCAAAGTTCTGATTGGTATTTTCAAGGTGAATTGAACGAATTAAGATGGTAAGGTGGACGCCGAGGATGTATTAGCTCCTCCACTGTTTAGGGGAGGTGTCCGAGGTACGAGGACGGAGGGGTTCCTCCTCCCGTATGAGTATTGCATATTAATGTTTCGATTGCAGCTTTAACCGGGAGGGGCAGCGTCCTCGCTGACCGAAAAGGGTATCCAACCGTTAAAATCAAGAAAAATACTATTTATATATTTTAAACATTGTTTTTTTTAGCCTAAAGATCTATTATATGAAAAATATTTACAAATTCGGGGGTTAAAATGATTTTAGAGATTCGTTTAAGCAATTTTTATTCTATAAAAGAAGAAATAGTTCTTGATATGCGTGCAGCAAAATTAAATAGTAGAAATGCTCGCGAATTAAAGGATAATATTTTTGCTTACAAAGATATAAACTTATTAAAAACGGCAGTTCTTTACGGTGCGAATGCATCCGGTAAGAGCAATATAATAAAGGCAATTCGTTTTTGTTGTGCTATGGTTCGGGATTCAACTAATCATAATGAAAATTCTGTTTTTTCTTATAAAAAGTTTAAATTTGATAATTATAGTGAGAAGCCTAGTAGTTTATTTATTCATTTTGTTTCTAATGATGTTGAGTATGAATATGGATTTTCTATTATGCAGGATAGAATAATTACTGAAGAGTTATATTTTTATCCAAACGGAAGGCGTAAAAAGATATTTGTGCGTGATGAGAATGGTGGAGTCAGCAAAAAAGAAAAATATAGCTTTGGCTCTGATATAAAAAGACCTTTGGATGTGGCAGAAAATACTTCAGATAAGACTCTTTACCTGTCCCGTGCCAGCCAGATGGATAGAGAAATTCCAAAAGAACTATTTATGTATTTCAATAATACTTTACTGTTAGGATATACAAGGTTTGACACTGCTGAGGCAGATATATTGTTCAATATGTATAAAGGTCTGTTATTAAAAGCATTGCAGATTGCAGATAGTGATATTGTTAATGTCACGGCAGAAAAAATCAGTGCTCCTCACAAACACTTTGATATCAACATGAAAGATGAAAGTACTGGTGTTGCAAAAGTTGAAGATTCGTCAAATGAAAAATTGAAGTTTAGTACATTTCATCGTTTAGATCCAGATATAAGTTTTGATTTGATTACTGAAGAATCTGCCGGAACAAAAAAACTTTTTGCGATATTATTAACAATACTGGATGTAGTCGCAAATAATAAGATTTTGCTGATTGATGAAATAGAGGATAGTTTACACACGGATATCATTGAGTATATCTTTAACCTTTTTAAGGCAAGTGAAAAATCTCAGTTGATTTGTACAACTCATAACACACTCTTTTTAGATTTAACTAAATTTAGAAAAGATCAGGTATATTTTGTTAATAAGAAAGATGATGCTTCAACTGACTTATATTCTTTGTATGATTATAGTGATTTCAGAGATACAATGGACTTGGAAAAAGCCTATTTAGGTGGCCGATTTGATGCAGTACCTATTATTAATAGTTCATTAGAAAATTTAAAGCAGGTGATTGATGGCTAGGGGAAGAGTTAACTAAAAGTAAAAAGATTAGACCTAAATATTGGGTTTTCTGCGAAGGTGAGTCTGAGGACGCCTATGTGAGCTTTTTGCGTAGCAAATATCGTTCGCCGACTGTAATTGTTTCAAAAGTTGCAGGTGCTGGAATAAAAGAGAGTTATATTAGAAACTGTAAAAAGGATAATGGTGGCAGTCATCCAAAAGATAAAACTTTTTTGTTTTACGATGGTGATATACAAGATGTTTTAAATAATATTAAAAGAATAAGAAATGTCAATATGTTAATTACAACGCCGTGTATAGAGTACTGGTTTTTGCTGCATTATGGAGAATGTAATAATATAATGACCTCTGAAACTTGTTTAAGGAAGTTTAAAGGAATTAATCCTGAATATGAAAAAGGGGATTTGAATGAAACTTTACAAGAACTTTTTGATGATGAAGTAGAAAAAGCATGTTCAAGAGCGAAAAAGACTGTTGTTCCAGAGAATCCGTCTGCTAACGTTTATGAATTTGTTGAAGAACTTGAAAAAGCAAAAGGTATAAATCATTACTCGTAAGAAGGCATTGCTGTATGGAACCTTGTGTTTTTGCAGGTTAAATTGGCAAAAAAATGGCGGAGAGGGGGGGATTCGAACCCCCGGTAGCCAGTAATTAGACTACACAGGATTAGCAATCCCGCGCTTTCAGCCACTCAGCCACCTCTCCGCATGATCGAAGTTTATCTATTCGATAGGCGGGGAATATATTGATTTTTGAATAAAAATGCAAGATAAAAATTAGAAAATATGGTTTTTTCATTTTTTCATATATTTTTCAAGACTTGGATGCTGAGAGTTGAGCGTCGGATATTGTTCAATTTCTTAGTTTTTCATATCAGCAGCAATACTTACGCTTTTTGCTCCAGCAAGCTTACACTCATCAATCAGCTTGATTAGTTGACCGCTTCTGGAGTCTTCGTCGGCTAAAATAACAACAGGTACCTCTTTTATATTTAACTGTTGCCTTACAATTCCCCTAATGCTGTTTAAGCTCACAACAGTTCCCGCATAGTAAATTCTGCCATCCCTTGAGATAGATATCATTATACTATTGTTCTGTAGTGATTTTGCAGATGCAGCCTGAGGCTTTTTTATATCAATACCAGTGTTTTTAACAAAGACTGTTGTTACAATAAAAAATATTAACAGCAAAAATACACAGTCAATCAATGGAGACATATTGATGTCAACTTGCTCTGTTTTGTTGTCTTGTTTAGATTGTCGTTTCATAATATAAATTTAATTCCATTTTAATGGGGTGACATTCTTTTGAACACGGATGACTCGGATTTTGCAGATTTTCACAGATATTCTAGCTAGCTACTTACCAAGTCGTTGAATTATTTATCCGTGTATTATCCGCTTAATCTGTACTACAACCCTTCATTTTCTTGCCCGTCCGCCGTAGTCCGGAACGGCGAAGGAGGATGTTATGATCGATTGTTTTTGAAGATACTTACAACACTTTTGTATTCAATATGTTGCAACGTAAAATATCAACCACCAACTTTTTGTTTTTTATTATATTCTTTGTGCTCTTTGTGCCTTCGTGCGAGAATTCTTTTGGTTGCGGCTCGGCCGCCCTATGTCATCTGTGTTCCATAAAAAATATTATTTAATTTTGCTTTACCATTTACATTTACTATTTAAATCATTGATGTTTTGCAACCTCTTAGTCTTTGCCCTAGGAATAAAAACAAAAGCTTTTTCCTACCCACGGAGTGAACTATTTACCATTTACTATCAACTATTTACTATTTCCATATTCTACATTTAGCATTCATAATTCTTTATTCCTGTATAAATTAATAAGTGTACGATACGATGCCATTTCGGCTTTTAGTTTGGACTCTAAGACTGCAAGATAAAGTATCCCAAAAATACCTGGTATTGAGATAATCAATCCTGCTTGTGTTGTTATCAATGCCTTGCTTATACCGGATGCTAATACAGCACCCGTGTCTGTTGCATAACCAGCCAAGCCATCAAATGTCTCAATCATTCCAAGTACCGTTCCAAAAAGTCCTATAAGCGGGGCTGCTGTTGTTAAAGCTGTTAATATTATCAGGTCAACCGTGATTTTTTTTATCGACGAGTCTACTGCTCTATCATAATCTGTAATTTTTAAGTTTAATGTATTATCTGTTATGTTACTGCATACTACCCTTGAAATTAAAGATGCTGACTCTTCATATTCTTTTTTGAATGTTGAAAAATCAGTTTTTTTAATTGCGTTCTTCAGTTTTTTTTCCAACCCCGTAGGCACATCGGAAATTCTTTTCAGTGTAAAATATATTCTAAAAAAGTAGTAACATA
>JGI1221J11331_1000594_pt1 | contig 11954 bp, 19 predicted proteins | sample LakVidmifraction_4_FD_11331 | JGI IMG/M metagenome (IMG submission 11331) | reverse complement strand
CTGAAAATCCAGCAGCATGTGAAGAATCATACCCCCCATTTAAGCTTCTCCATTCACCTGATGAGGCTGTCTCATTTAAAATGTCTAATATAGGATTCCCTGTAGATAGAGGTTTAGTTGGTTGTGGTTGTGAGTATGTGAGTTTTTCTTCATTTAATATTTCAGAAAATGTAGGTTTTGAGGTTTGTTGTTCTATAATAGGTTTATAAACTTTTTTAGTTTCAGTAATAGGAGACTGCATTATTAAAGATAATTCTTCTTTAATTACAGATCTTACTTCCTCTCTAATAATTGTTCTAAAAGCTTCTAATTTCATATCTATAAATATTTATTTTATTATTTTTTATTCCTAAATCACGATCTTAATTCAACTTCTACATTCCCACTATCTAGGATTGTGATCTTGTATTTATCCCTAATTTTATCCTGTGATATACCATAATCTATTTCGGTTTGGGTATATCTATTTCTTAATAATAATTTTACCCATTTAGGTAATTCTGCAGTTTCAATATTATTATAATAGGTTTCATATGGTGGGGTTGGCAATTTTTTAAATTTATTTTGTTGGAATAATCTTTCCCAATCTATTTTAGTTTGTTTTTGTAAACCTTCATACCATTGTTGAGTTTTTCTTTTAACTTCTTCTACTTTATCAGGATTTGGATCTATTGAAGATAGAATAGATGATTTTAACTTAGATATTAATTCTTCATCTGTTAAATTTTCGTTATTAGGTCCACTCAAAATTTCTGATATGTTTGTTGGATTAATGGACCCTATGGTATCTAATATACCCCTTATAGCTAATAATTCAGGATTTTCATCATTAGATAAAGTAGCTGATGAGATAAGAGATTCCATGTTTATATTTTTATTTAATGTGGAATTATTGTTAGTAATAGTAGATGATGATTGATCATTTTCATCTTCAGAGAAGAAGGGGGTATTACCTATTCTAGTTTCAGTAGGTGTAATATCTATTTGAGATGATTGACCCGCTATATTGCTTGATGCTTTATTATTTGAGGTCGCTTTTTCATTATTTAAACCTATAGGATTAACTCCTAAACCAGAAGCTACATTTAAGGCATCGTCATTAGTAATTTCATTATTACCACTATCCGTAGTATTGATCCCTATTAAACCTTGATTTAAATCTTGTGATAATTTAAATTTTAATTCATTTATAATACCTTGAAGATCAGTAGCAAAGGTTAAATCTGTAGAGGTAATTATTTTTTCTGTTGAGGATAATGCTATACCTCTTCTTCTAAGAAGAGTTTGTTTTGTAGATTGAAGTGGTTTTTCTTCTTGAATTTTAAGAGTATACCCCAAAAATAGTTCTTGAAAATTCCCAAATATATCTTCGGGATCTGCAATTTTTTGATTTTTTAAAAAAGCATTATCTGCAAATTCTACTAGTTCTCTTTGTGAAGTTTTGAATTTATTAAAAGTATAATATTTAAGTTTACTTCTAAATTCTTGACCAAAGGTATTTTCAAAATTTATACCTGTAGATTTAGAGATTAAATCACCATAAAAAATTAAATTTCCTACCTCATCAAATCCAAAAACTGAGTCTTTAAGGGGTAATATAGTTCCCCCAGGACCAAAAACAAATGTAGTAAATCCATTTTCTAAAGCATCACTACCAGCTTCACCCCTAATACCTACATTTTCAACTTGAGGAACCCCTTTAATTAAGTTTTTAAGAGCCTCAAAATTATTTCTTGATGCTTCCAAAATCATAGAAGATAAATCTTTATCATTGTATCCTTTACAACTTTCTAATTTAGCCGCTAATCTTGATGTTTCAAATATCATCGTAATTAAATATCTTCGTACTAAAGATAATGTACCTATTAAATTTCTAATATTATTAGATACATTTTTTAAAATATCTATAACTTTTTGAATACCTTCCTCCCATTTTTTGATTTTATTGGTAATAGTTTCAATCTTACCTACAGTACTCCATCTAGCAGGAACTATTTTTATTACTAATCTAATTATTTTTAAGATTACTTTTACTACTTTTAAAACTACCATAACAATTCTAATGGCAGAATTGATAATTTTAAGACCTGCTAAAATTAGGTTAATCACTCCTAAAACATTTCTAGATTGTAATGCTATAAATTTAACTGCTTTAGATAGTTGTTCATATGGTATAGCATTTCTCAAAACATTATTTATACTTTCTATTTGTTTTTTAAATAATTCCTGTATGGCAAAAGATATGTTTGTAAAGGGGAGGATTTTTTGATAAAAATCTCTTAATATTCTTACTCTTAAAATTACATTTTCAGCATTTAAGTTGCCAGATAAAAGTAGAGAAGCTGTACCTGTATCATTAGCTACACCAGCAACACCAATAGCAGTATTATTTATTATATCATTTACATCGGATAAGGATTTTTGGAGATTTCCAATTCCAGGTAAAGAAGGGGGTAAATTTGCTAACTCATTAGCTAAATCTGCTATACCAATTTCTCTTAAAGCATTGGTTAAATTTTGCAATTCATCAGATAATTCCCTAATATCTGAAGATGGTTTTGACTCAGATTCTATTTTCCAATTAAAAAATTGTTTAGGGATTGGTCTACCTACAGAATCTTTTATTAAATTTCCTTTAATATCAGTTTGGTATGGGGGTTCAGATATAGGACCCATACTATCTATGTTTATAACATATTCCATCCCTGAAATGGGGGTAGTTGCTCTAAAAGAGGTATCGATTGTGCCTTTTAGATAATATACACTCTTACTAAAATCATCTGTTTGGGTTAGGGTTACATAAGATCCTTTAGATATAATATTAGCTTTATTAATTATTTCATTTCCTGTAAAAGGTACAATTAAGCCTACTTTATTTAGGGTTTGGAAAGGCATAGAATCTATAACTTCTCCAGTTTCAAGATCTATTGTAGGTGATACAAAAGCTATACGTTCTTGAGTACTATTTGTGATGTTGAATCCTCTGAAAATATTTACAACTTCACTTATTTTACCTTGAGTACTACTTAAGATATCTCCTATTTTAGTACCGGGTTTCGTTAATTGACCTACAGCAAAATTTAAGGGATTACAAATATCATAAGTATTTATAACTTGTAAAGTTTTAGTAATACTGCTTAATGAAGGTTGCTTATTAATTTTAGGTAATGCTTCTAAAAATGACTTCTTTTTATCTTCATCATTAAAATCTATTAATTCTACTTCTTTATCTTCTTTAGGCCCATAAATTAAAATTAAGGCTTGGGTTTGTACAGTTTGGGTAAACCTACCTATAGTATTATTAGTTTTAATTATAGTTTGTTCTAAAGCCATTATTGAGTAAAGTTGGTTTTGGATGTTATATCGAGTAAACTTTTATTTAAATTTACACAAGCTGTTTTTAAAGCATCACCTGCTAATCTAACAGAAGTTATCTCAGCCCCATTAGATTCAGTAGCTGTAATTAAATTTTGAGCTACAACATCACCTAATAACACCACAAATTCATTTAATATTTTTTGTAATGTATCACCATATACTAAAGGGTGTCTAGCATCTAAACCCAATTTAATATTAGCCGAATTAATTATACAATCCCCACTACTATCTAAATTTATAGACCCACCAGATGATATTCCTACGGCTTTATTTCCTATAATAAAAGTAGTATCTGTTTTAGAGTTTAATAACACTCTATCAGAATCTATAATGATTTGTTTGCCTCTATAAGGAAATTCAGGTTTATATGCCATTTCTTACTATATTGAGCTTGTTACTTCGGTTGATAAATCGGGTTCCTGATTTATTATATCATATGGGTTATTTACATCATCTAAATCTTTATTAGATATTGATGAATTGTCTAAAGGAGAATCTTGTATTAATTTAGTGGTATTAGCTACAGGTACAGCATCTACCCCAAATGATGCAAAATTGGTTGAACCTAACTTAATTGGAATTGTTTGACCTGAAGTAAGATATATTGATGAATCATCATTTTGAATATCTTCATATATGGGGTACCAATTATTAAAATCAATATCAGCTTTACTTTGACCATTCCTAAGAATTGTTATAGGTTGTCCATTTTTACCTGTAGTACTCCATGGAGATTGGATTTCAAGACTGCCTGATGGTTGGGTTGCTGTTGATCCAAAACGAAGTGAATTTCCAAATCTTCCTTCTATAATAATATCCCCCTCATTTGGGTAAAGGTTTCTAATACTACCATTATCTTTAAAAGTCTTACCCAATGATAATTCTTCTGTTTGATTATCTGTATTATTTTCAATTCCTTTGTCTATATTACCTAAAGAAATACTATCATTGGAAGATTTATTATAATTTAATGAAGGTAAAACATTAGCATGAGAGCTATTCCATATGGAAACAGCATTTATATAATAAAAGTCGATAGCCTCAACATCACCTTCTTCTAAAATTCTAAGAGAAGGTCCAGCTATTATAAAAACAATCTCATTAATTAAAGGTAATTTTTTAAAATTGGAATCTAAGGGTAAAGCAATATTACCTTGGGGAAATTCTTTAGGAGTGCTACCTTCATTTAATAATTCAAATCGTATAGCACCAATCCCCCACCACCCTTTAGTTATTTGGAATAAGGATTGGGGGTTAGAGGAAGAACTTAAAGATATATCTATCACTCTTACAGGAAACATTTTTCCACTTCCTATAAGAGGTGTAGAGGGGTTTGATCTTATAAAAGTATTTCCTAAAGTAGGATTTTGGTTATTAATCGACATTTTTTATCTCTCCAACCTTAATCTTCTTAACATCATCATCAAGTCCCTTAAGGGATTCAAACAATAATTCCTTATCTTCATCAGATAATAATTCACCATTATCAACCATTTTAGTATTCATGGCTCTTTGAACTATACCTGCCATTTTGATTAAGGCATCATCATTTTTTATAGCTAATTCTAAATATTCTTTAATTAAAGGAACCATTATAATAGCATCACTTGAGCAGGTAACCATAGGTTTAAGACCCTCAATTAGTGAACGTAATTGAACTTCTTTGTCTTTTTGATTAGTGTGAATCTCTTTTAATAAATCGGCATATGTTTTTTTACCGAATAAAGTTACTTGTGTAAAATCCATAATATTGTTATATGGACATAAATATAATTATAAAAAAGAATTACAATCTCATACTAACATACCCATCCTCGTTATATTGGGAGATTAATTTTACATAAGTTTTTTTCATTCTTTTAATTACTTTAGTAATTTGAGGAGTAGATTGATCTGTAATTTCTCTAATGTATATGTATATCCCTTTTTTGTTAAATAAATCTAAATTTTCTCTTTTACGAAATAATTCAACTACAGCATCTGCAGTTTTAGCATCTTCTGATTTGGAAAATAATGTAAATAAATGAAGATCCATATATTTAATAAAATAATCTAAAAAAGCTATTTGTTCATCTTCTAAAGGATGTAGAGAATTATTAGATAAGTCAATTATGATTGATTGATCTTCATCTATGTCCATCACATTAGCTCTCCTTTTTAGTTTTTTATAATTAGTATTATTATATAATATAAGGTAACGTTTGGCAATAGTACCAAAATATGAATATGCTTTACCTTTATTTTGTTGATATAGGTGTAATTTCTCTAAAAGAAAAGAAGTAACTTCATGTTGGAGTTCTCCTATGGTCTCTACCTCAGTATAATAAAATTTAAAGGTATGAATTATATTTTCAGTTAACTTATGAAAAGAATATTTAATTCTAGAATTATATATTAAGTTACGTTGTAATTCATTCTCAGTAGCTAAATACTCTAAAATAGCGTCTTCTGTATCTTGAGTAAAATACATCTTCTTTGTCTTAGGACGACGTTTACGTAAAGTTCCTTTTTTAGTATATTGAGGTCCTTCATCAATTTGAGGAATAGATAATATACCTCCTCCAATAGTTTCATTAGATACTTCAGACATATTTTATTTATTAATATTGTAATCGTTAATTAAACTTTGAATTTCTTTAATTCCGGAAAAAAACCATCCAATTTCATCATCGGATTGGAATATTTGTTTAGAATCAATTTCTTTTATTTTTTTATCGGATTCGGTCATGATTGTAGAAATAGTTTGAATGTAAGTATCTCTACCTTCAATCATTTTTTCTAATTTTTCATTCTTACGGAGTAAATTTAATATAATAAAAGCAATCACTCCTAATATAATGATACTCACGTTAATCAATATAACCCATGTTACTACACTCATATTATAATCCTTTAACCAAATCCATCAACGAGTTATTTACTGCGCTAATTTGAGTTAAACTTGCATTAACTCTATCTTGTTTGGTGATTTTTGTTTTTGTTTTTATTTCTTTACTCCCAAAAGTATGTAGCCAATCACGTTCCCATTCTACTCTAGCGGCCATTAAATCTGCTTGGTGTAATACAAAAGGTAGAGAAGTTCTTGGTTTGGTTTCATTCATAAAACCTTTAAGGTATGACTCGTTTGCCTTATCATATAACCCATCATGAGTTTTAATTGCAACATACTCATTGGTAGTTACTTGAATACCTGCTTCTTGTAATAGAAATAAAGAACGGTCTGGGACTGTCATGAATCCTATTGAAGTATTAAAAGTATACATTTCACCTAGATTCTTCTTCCTCCACTCATCCTGTGAGGGGTGAACTGATGTTTCTTCTACTGAGCCTATTTTACCTAAATCATGATTTAATGCTGAAACAAAAAGTTCCTCTACAGTATATGTTTCAACCATCCCCATTTCAACCCAAACTTGGTGTACTTTAAATGAGGCTTTAATTACTCTTAAAACATGATCTACATAACCTCCTGGGAAACAATTATGGTATGATTTTTTATGTGATGCTGGGAGTAATGCTATCCGTTCATCAAATTTATTATAAAAATCTACAAATTGCTCTTTCCGCTCACCCGTAACATATTTATTAATCCCACGAATAAGCATATCAAAATTTCCTTTAATATCTTCTGGTTTTAATTCCATCTATTCTTGGTGTTCGTTATTTAACAATGTTAAAATTTCCTCAATACGTTCTTTCCCAGCTTCAATTAATTCTCGGGTTTGTACTAAATCCCCTCTACTGGATGATGAATGAATACCTGTTAATTGATTTAACATTTGGTTACATTTTTTCTCAATTAATTCTTTATATCTCATAATAATAATTTAATAAAATTTCTAATGCTTGATTTATATCCGTGAATATACNAACCTTATTTAAGGATTCCAAATTTGTTTGCGATAAAATATAAATGTATTCTGTAGGTGTTATTTCAATGTATATAATAGGATAGGAGGTGGTTTTTAGATTTAATTCTAACCAATCTCCTATTGTGCTATATACTTCTACATTTACTTCTTTATAGGGTAACTTTAAATGGGATAGAGAATCCTTTAATATTTTACAATAAGTACAATATGGTAAAGTATAAATTGTTATGTTTCCTTTTCCAATTTTATCCATTCCCCTTTTTTATTCTATAATTTAAATTTTATTTCTTTTTCTTAAAAACTAATATGTTGATAAGGTATGGGGGAAATTTTGCTAATCCAAATTTTCTTGTATAAGTTTTTCCCATTCCTTTATTTTCTTAATTCCATCATCATATTTAAACTCCTCCATTAATGGAAGAATTTCAAAAATCAAACTATTATGTAATTCTTTTATTTCCTCTTTAGGGAGAGTTTTAAAAACTGGGATGGCTTCTGCATCTAATTCAAAAATATATTCTATTTGCTCTAAAGTTGAATCTAATAAAGTAAATTTAAGCTTAGATACTTCATCAAAAGAAGATTCTAATTGGTTTATTGTGTTTTCTAAAAAAAAATCGTCCATCATGATATATAATTATTTCCTAATTCTGTTATAACTTCTTTTGCTTTATTAAGAGACACTTGAAAGAATTCTCTATTAGTATTAACGCGATAAATCTCAAGTGCACGATGTACCTCGCCCTCTAATTGTTCACCGTTAAAACACTTAAATCCCCACTCTACCTTATATGGAAGCACCACACCCGTAGCACTAGAAATCTGTGATGCCCTAACCTCAGGTAGAAATTTAGTATAACCTATTTTTAAAATATTAGGTAAGGATGGGTTGGATAAAACATAAACCCACTGATCTCCTTCACCTTCCCCACTAAACATATCTTTTCTTCTCCCAGTATAATAATTTACATCCTCCCACCCTTCAGATTGAGGATATAGAATATTTTTAGAGGGTGAAATAGTAAAATACTTTACATCTTTAATACTTTGTTCAGTAAAATCTTCCTTTAAGGAAATAAAATTACTAGCATCTTCAAAACTAATTCTATTCATAACAATTAATAATTAATAATTAAAATATTACCCCACCAAAATCGAGCCTCACCCTACCACACATTTTTATACGTATATACATTTGTTATAGGCAACCCTATGAAACCAACTAATAAAACTTCCACAGCTTTTGACGAAGGAATAATTTTCTGTCTTGGTTAAAACTTTTTGACCTTGCATAAGAAATTGTTAAGTGAAGTTTCCAAAACCCAAACATTATTGAACGGTGGCAGTTATCGCTTACATTTTTGATCGGGAATATTTGCCATTTATCAGACCAACGAATACCCCAATCCAACATTAAATGTTGCCAATTACATTCTTTGCTTTGCCAAATGATTTTACAACGTCTTGAACGGTAACCCATACCATCCGTTTTTCTTTTTTCTGCTTATTGGAATATTCCCATTCCGTCATACTTTTTTGTATTTATTTTTATATTTATTTTTAAGTTAATAATTTCCAAAGAAAGGAAGCAGATTTAAGTGCTATAAAACATTAAAACGATTTGGTAACACGGTATATAAAAAATAACTACTTCTGTGCTTTTCTGCTTTGGTAGTGTTCCAAAAATGTTTGTTTCATTAATTCCGCAAATTCTAATGCTTCTTTTTCAGTAAAGTTTTTAATATCAAAACCTTCATCTACCTTAAATCCATCTTTCTTTAAATTTGCTTCTTTCTCAAATCTTACAAAGTTTGGCATTTTAGGTGCTAGTATTTTAAATAATTTATCCATATCTCTATTAGTTTTTGTGGTTATTTACCCGTTACTTTCCATATGTCTATTCGATCTCCAACACATTAAAACCATCAATAAATTAATAATGACATACTTAGTATGACATATATGTTAATGTAGTTTTAACCGTTTACTTTGCCTAATTACCATGTAAATGGGTTATATGGATGGGTGGGAGATTTGATATTAAATGCTTTTCCCAACCAACTTAACCCTTTCCATAACACAAATATTAGAATTAAATTGATTACGGATATAACTAATAAAATACCTATTCCTATAAAAGTAAATACAGAAATAATTTCATGTAAAAGTTTTTTTAAGAATAATAAAATGTTAAATTTCATTTTTAAAATTAAAATTACCACTGATTATATTATACACGATAAGGTTCATGATTTAAATTTTATATTTTCGATCACCATCATCATCTAAATGACTAGGTGGCCAACCGTGTATACTTACCATTATCATTCTCATTAATCTCGTCCACACTTTAATCAATCCATTTACTAAGAAGTATGCACCACCATTAAATAGTATTGTACATCCTACAAATTTCCAAAACCCACTTAGGGCAAACTCTAATATTTCCATCATGATTTAAAGCTTTGTATAATAACAATGCTGAATTTTCAAATCTACTCATCTTGATATTTTTAATTATTATTACCTCTCTTCCGTAAAGATACGAAATTTAGTTTGGGGAGCCTAATTTATTTGTATATATTTTTATCGATGGTGGAAATATTTTTGGAGAAGAGATTTGGGATTTTATGGGATGTTGGTGAAATGGGTTATAATGGGTTTTATATATGGATTGTGGTTGGTATATAAGTATATACGCATCGATGCGGGAGAGCGTGGGATGTCTCGTAATCCATCAACATTTGTATCTTTGCCACCGCCCCATCGATGGACCGCAACGCGCGTGGGAGCATCCCGCTACCAATCCGCCATCAATCCATTATCGGGCCGCCATCGGGGCAATATTAGTATTCTTCTTCCTCTTCTTCGTCAATATCTAATCTATCATATAAGCCAGCATCCACATCATCACTTAATGCCTCAATGCGGAATAGTGCATCATCTAATACAACACATAATTGGCTGTCGATCTCAGTGGATAATGCTGGGTTTTGCTCATAGTCACGGATATCAATTAATCTATCGTATATTATAGTTAATTCGGTTTGGATATCCTTTAATTCATTAATTGTGTTCATAATTTTATATGTGTTATATGCTTATGATACTAAATATTATAGTTTGGGGGTAAAATACATAACCCCCCTGGGGATTGGGGGGTGTGGATGCATTAATTAAGAAATGTAACCTGTTTTTGGTTGTGAAGGCAATATGGTAGTGGGTTGGTTATTTAGTTTTATATTTTGGTTAATTTATGTTATAATTTTTACTTCATTATTTGTTTCTATCCAGACATGGGCTCCACAACTTAAAGGCTTACCCTCACTATAAACTATTTTACTTGGGCCTAGTATTTCTACTTCGTGGGCATAAATGTTGTTTTTATAAGTTTTAACAGTTAAAAACAGGATTATTAACATTATTCTTTCTATTAGATTTTATAACATGTTGATTAACGTGAACTATAGTTTTCATAATTAATTATAAGGTATTAAATTCATTATTACTTTTGGTATATAATCTATTACTTCTGCTGACACATTAATGTATCTTTCATCATTTAAACTATTTTCATGAACGTGTCCATGAATATTATAAGAATATCTAAATTTTAGTTCGTTTGGATGTATGGGACAATGAGTTAATATATATTTACTTTTATAATCAATCATTCCTGATACACTATTTACATAATTTAATAAATGTGAAACATGCTGTCTTTTATCGTGATTCCCTAAAACTACATTTATTAATCCATTCAATCTACTAAGTATTTTATAATCGTTTTTTTCCATTGTTACATCTCCTAATAAAAAAACAACATCTTTTTTTGAAACATGATTGTTCCAATTTTTTACAATGTGTTCATTCATTTCTTCTGCACAAGAAAACCCTCTTCTTACTGCCATATTTTTATGATGAAAATGTGGATCACTGTATACTAATGCACTCATATTTTTTTATTTTTTCTGTTAGATTTTTCTATATTAGTTTTAATCAAATGATAAGGTTTACATAAAATTTGGTAATTGTCCAAGTCTTCTGAAGTTAAATTCTGTTTCGGATAAAAAACGACCTTTAATGTAGTAAGCTTTATCTCCATCTGCAAATTCAATAGCAGGACCATCTTCTCTATGTAGTTTACCATTAATGTAGTAAAATTTATCTCCATTTGCATATTCAATAGCAGGACCATCTTCTCTATGCAATTCTCCATTAATGTAGTACCATTTATCTCCATATGCATATTCAATAGCAGGCCCGTCTTCTCTATGAAGTTGATCTTTTAAGTTGAACCATTTTGTACTTTTTTCTGTAACTTCTAATTTGTATTCTACCATAACCTTTAAATTTGAACTAGTTTGTACTTCACTCCATCAATTTCAACCACCTTATCTATGTATGGATTGTTTCTGTCATTGAATTCTTGTTCGGTTAAATGGTTACCATTAATGTAATACCATTTTCTTCCATCTGCAAATTCAATAGCAGGACCATCTTCTCTATGAAGTTCACCATTAATGTAATGCCACTTATTTCCATTTGCATATTCAATAGCAGGCCCGTCTTCTCTATGAAGTTCATCGTTAATGTAGTACCATTTATCTCCATCTGCATATTCAACAGCAGGCCCATCTTCTCTATGTTTTTCACCTTTTAAATTGAACCATCCCGTATCTTCCTCTGTAACTATTACTTTAT
>JGI1221J11331_1000592_pt1 | contig 11970 bp, 7 predicted proteins | sample LakVidmifraction_4_FD_11331 | JGI IMG/M metagenome (IMG submission 11331) | reverse complement strand
ACCACAACTCATAATAGATTCAATGGGACAAATAAACCTAAGTATAACGCCAACTTCAATGACCAAATACTACACAATTGGTGATGATGAGAGGTTCCGAAATTCAGTTGGACTAAAACATGAAGAGTTAAAACGCCAATATAAAACTTCATCGGGTGCAGTTGCAATTAATAAACGAAATGAAAATGAACTATCGCCCAGGGCACGTAAAAGGATTCGAAATTCAGTCAATTGGTTGGCGTATTTATCGGGGACCAAAAAAAGTAAATTTTTTAAGGGCAAAAGTAAAAAGCCATTTAGTCTCGGTTTCTGGACGCTTACATTGCCATCGAAACAGATGCATACCCACCAGGAGATCAAAGCGAAATGCTTAAATAATTTCTTCAATACGATGCGTGCTAAATTCCACATGAAAAACTATATATGGGTGGCCGAGCTCCAGGCCAATGGCAATATTCATTTCCATATCACGACTGATATTTACGTTCATTACATGGAAATTCGTAGGGTATGGAACAAGTCTATTGAACTTCTGGGTTATGTGAGCGAGTACCAGGAGACCAGAAAAAACATGAGCTTTTCAGATTATTCATATTGGAGAAATCAGAATAATTCTACAAATAGAGCAATAATAGTGAAGTCCTACAATCATGGCCAGAACACAAATTGGAGGGACCCGAATACAGTTGACATCAAGAGCGTTAAGAATATAAAATCGATGGGAGCTTACTTGGCTAAGTACATCTCTAAAAACACGAATTTAGAAAGTAAGCCAGGGCCATATGCAGACTCCCTTACAGAGTTTGACGGGCGGTTATGGTATTTATCTCAATCACTTTCTAAGCTCGGTACGGTAAAGCTATTTATGTCAGTAAAGTATAGAGATTACTTTGAGTTGTTTAGAAAGTTACGTGATGCGTTCCTGGTACAAAGGGATTTTATAGAAATGATTTTCTTTAATATGGGTACCGTTCCTAAAATGCTAAAGGAGTTTCTCCGGGAGGAGCTCGTCTCGCATGCGATCAATACAGGATACCATTTTCAATGTAGTATAAATTCGATAGGGCGTTAGGAATTCGATTCTTTAAAGCGTTAACGTAATTAATAATCATCAGAGGTGCTTATATATAGTGATCAAGTAGTTTATTTAGAGTGTATTTATAGTGTATATATTATGTATATATAGTGTTCAAGTGGTTTATTTATAGTGTATTTATTGTGTATATATTATGTATATATAGTGTTCAAGTGGTTTATTTATAGTGTATTTATTGTGTATATATTATGTATATATAGTGTTCGAGTAGTTTGTTTATAGTGTATTCCTATAATATAATTGGTATGGTTATTATATATATATAGTATTATTATTATTGATATATAGTGTAGTTATTATATAGTTATTATGTAGTTATATGTTAGTTATTGTATAGATGTTATGCTATTATAATTGAGTTGTACTAGAGTATATTGTATAGTATTGTATATTATATATTGGTCCCCTCTTCTATTATTATTGTTTCTATTATATATATATTGATTATTGTAATGTATATGGTGTTATGAGTATACTGTATATATTATGGAGTATTGTATATTATATATTGGTCCCCTCCTCTATTATTATTGTTTCTATTATATATATATAGCTTATTGTAATGTATATAGTGTTATGAGTATACTGTATATATTGTAGAGTATTGTATATTATATATCGGTCCCCTCCTCTATTATTATTGTTTCTATTATATATATATTGATTATTGTATTATGTATAAGGTTGTTGTTATACTGTATAATTATTAATTAAGTAAAATATTGTTGAAGAGATGTTATACTATTGTTATTGAGTTGTTCTTGAGCTTCGCTCGCTTCGCTCGCTTCGCACTCGAATGACAGTTTCCGTAACTTCTGATCAAATTAGCACTGCAACACTCTCACTCGTTTAGCTCGGCTTCGCCTCGACATCGGGTGTTTTTGCATTTCATTTTCCAGCTGAATTGTTGCTGCATTCTATAGACGTGGGGTCTATAAGGTAGTTGGGCGCCTATCATGTCATGGAGCTTGCAAAAAAAAGCAAGCTCACATGCCATTCCCGCCCAAGGAGGTCTGTTGCGCCAGTTTTTATACCCTAGAGCTCGCTACGGTAGGCGTTCGGCAAAAGCCTCTCTACCTACCTCCACGACCTCGGGTATAAGCTGGCACCTCTCGCGTCCGTTTTGTCATAGTAGTTGTGGAGCCAATATTTCAGCCGAAAAGGCTTCAATATAGCTCAACAACTACTCCGCCAACCGCTCGAGCCCACAAGAGTATCATTTCGCATCAGTACGGCTATAGTATAGCAATCAGCGAGTTTCATACGGCTGATTTGACTGCTGAATGATGGTGTCTTTGTTCAGTTGTGATGGGCTTTTCGCGGTGTTGCCTCGCTTTTTTTGCTCTACTATATGCCGTTCATCTGCAAAACAGAAATGAAAAAATATCGTTTAAATCAGTTCTAAAAGACTAAAATTTAGGGAGATGCCTTGGGGTTGTCTTTTTTATTATATCTTTACTGTGGGCAAAGAACCGTGTTAAAATGGGGTAGTCTATATAATGTAATGGAGCGCATGGCGTTCGAAAAACTTAAATATCATGAAAATTAAATTTGGTTCTATTGTAGTTAATGGTTCTGGCAAGCTAGGCGGACACGTCTATTCCAGCAATCGTGGTGGTAATTATATACGGACGTTAGCGACTCCATCAAATCCACAGACAGCTGCCCAACAATTGGGTAGACAAGTGTTTACGACTCTAACACAGGGTTGGAGTGCTCTTACTCAAAGCCAAAGAGATGGATGGGACGCGGCTGTATCGCAATTTGAAAAGACAGATCAATTCGGTGACGTTCGCCAATTGTCTGGTAAAGGGCTCTATATATCCCTTAATAAAGAACTCGTTTTGATCAATGAGCCGATTATAAGCGTGGCGCCTTCACCTGGGCCTATCAATTTCCCCGGGAATTATGTTCCCGTAATTACGGCGCTTGACAGCACAATTGATATGGGGTTTGAGACTGCTCCCGCTATTCCTGGTCTAGTAATTGGGTCATCTGGTGCTGTTACTGCAGGAACTTCGTTCGTGAAGGACAAATTAAGAAATATAGCAGTTAACGCTGTGGCAGACGATGCTATCACGTTAGGGGCGGCTTATGTAGATAGATTCGGTACTTTGGTAGTGGGTCAGAAAATAGCAATGAATGCTTATACTGTGAATGCAGTAGGTCAGCGTTCTCCTCAATTGACGATTTTTGCAGTGGTAGAGTAGATAAAGAGACTTTTCAGAATGGTTCTGGAGGGTCTTTTTTTAATCATTTAATCTGAGAAGTTATGTTGATAAAATGGGGTTCAATAGTGGTTAAGGGTTCAGGAAAGCTAGGGGGTCATGTATACACGACTACTCGTACGGGTGCTACCGTTCGAACCAATGGTAATGTAAAGAATCCAAGAACGGAATATCAAAAGGCAATTAGGGGTGAGTTTTCGGTGCTTACTCAAAATTGGAGACAACTTACCAATCCGATGAGACAAAGTTGGAGAGCGGCCGAGGAGGCTTTTACCCGGGTAAACCGTTTTGGCGATGTTGTGAGATTAACCGGTAAGAATCTGTATGAATCTCTCAATTTTCAGAGGTCTATAATTAATCTGCCACCGTTAGATTTTGCGCCAGAACCTATCCAGTTGGGAATTAATAGTATTGCGAATGTAGTATTTGATGTGGGTGCGGCTTCAATTGCCATAACAGGCTCATTTGAAGAACAAGGAGAATACGTAGTTTTAGGAACGAAAGCGATAAGCCCAGGAATAGAATTTGTGGAAAATAGAACAAGAATTCTAGGGGTGGAAAGTGGTGCCATAGGTGGAGGTAGTGTAGGGGATCCAGCAAATGTGTTCGATTTGTACAGTGCTCGATTTGGTGAACCAAAGGTGGGAGATCGCGTATTTATAGGCACTTATGCCATTAATGAAATTGGCCAGAGAACGGCTTCAAGTGTCATTAGTGTTGACGTAATTAATACAAATTAATAGAACGTATGTTAATTAAATGGGGATCAATCGTTGTTAAAGGTTCGGGTAAATTAGGAGGTCATGTATTTTCTAGTGGTCCTGGTGGTGCTAGCATGCATACATTGGCTCGAACTCGAAATCCACAAACGAAATATCAAATGGCCATTAGAGCAAGATTCACTTTATTGTCACAGGGTTGGCGTGATCTTACAGAGAGTCAACGGGAATCTTGGTATGGTGCCGAGTCCGAGTTCTCGAGATCAAACCGTTTTGGCGATACCGTTCTCTTATCTGGTAAAAATCTATATAACGCACTGAATGCACAGCGACTTATTATTGGTTTGCAGATCGTGGTTGTAGCTCCATTACCAACAACGTTAGATACGGCGTTAATTACGCAAGCAGACATAAGAGAGTCAGCAGGAATATTTATTATAAGAGGTAGGTTTGCACAAAGTAAAAAATACATTGTTGTAGCGACACCAAGTCTAAGTCAGGGAGTAAATAGTTTTAATGATAAATTCAAAATAATAGGTATAGTATTATCTTCTTTCTCTGGTACTGATATAGGAAGTTTTAGTGATAACTATAATAAATATGTAGATGTGTTTGGTGTTCCAAAAGGTGGATCAAAAATATTTGTGGGTTTATATTCAATTAACTCATCTGGACAAAAAGCGATTATATCTAGCAGTAAAGTAAATATACAGACGTTTTAAAAATGTGGTATTAGTCTTATAGCAATTCCATAAACTATCACTTTTTCTTATAGTGCTTTCTCAAGTAGATATTTAAAGTATATTTGTTTCACCTCGTAATTATCGCTCTGGTGGAGACCAACGAAACGCTCGAGGTCGATTGATTGCAAATTAAAGGCTCCCTAAATGGGAGCCTTTGTTATTTGAACACTTGCAAGCTTTCGCGAGCGGGTAAACTCACATCCGTTAATCTTCCTCATAGATAAAAGCAAATTGACTCGGTTTAAGAGTAAATGAAACTTCTTCACCATTTAGAGACCAACAATTTAAGGTCATACCTCTGTTATTGTACCGTTCCATAAAGCCTATTATTCCAGTACGTGCCCCCGATAAATACAGGTCGTAGGTATTGGATTGTAGGGCGTGTTGTCTCCATTCAAGGAATGTTTGTTGAGGGTTTGAGCCTTTGACAGTTTGAGGTAATTTAGTGTAGTCCATGATTTTAGGTTTTAGAATTAGTGTTGGTAAATTGGTTTTTAAGGCAAATTGATATGCCATTGGTTATTAGTTATGAGATATTCAACATGGCTCTGTTCTAAATAAGTGGGTCCTTTGTCGTAGATACCTTTCCACGTGTATTCTTCATTAGAAAAGTTTAGGGTGCTAAAGTCGTGAGAAAGATGAGCAATAAGAGAGTTACCGTCCTTGAGTAATTGGATGCCTTGTTCTGGGGTTAATGTTTGTGGTTCCATGATGTAAAATGTATTAAGTTATTAGCATTATTGCTTATATGTCAAATATACGCATTATATACGTTACTTAAGCCATTTAGCCATTGTTTGTTTTTATAGCAATTTCAATTCTCATTGTATTTTCTTATTGTTGTTGCAAGTGTGCTTTTTAAGCTCGTAACTTTATAGGATTAAATCATATATCATGGAAAATAACACAATTAGAAAACTTAGGAAGGAGCTAGCTTTCGCAATTAAAGAGCAAGAAAGGATGAAGAAAGAGTATGGAGTTACTCGTATAAGCTTCCCGTTCGACAAGTTGATTCTTGACAATTTAAGACATGATCTTAAGAAAAAGACTGAATATATAATTCAATTGAAAGCCGAATTGGAAACTTATCAGCTTGAATTCTTATTCGGAGCATGATTTTTCGAGAGCTCCCTTTATTGATTTATCAATAGCACCACAACTCATAATAGATTCAATGGGACAAATAAACCTAAGTATAACGCCAACTTCAATGACCAAATACTACACAATTGGTGATGATGAGAGGTTCCGAAATTCAGTTGGACTAAAACATGAAGAGTTAAAACGCCAATATAAAACTTCATCGGGTGCAGTTGCAATTAATAAACGAAATGAAAATGAACTATCGCCCAGGGCACGTAAAAGGATTCGAAATTCAGTCAATTGGTTGGCGTATTTATCGGGGACCAAAAAAAGTAAATTTTTTAAGGGCAAAAGTAAAAAGCCATTTAGTCTCGGTTTCTGGACGCTTACATTGCCATCGAAACAGATGCATACCCACCAGGAGATCAAAGCGAAATGCTTAAATAATTTCTTCAATACGATGCGTGCTAAATTCCACATGAAAAACTATATATGGGTGGCCGAGCTCCAGGCCAATGGCAATATTCATTTCCATATCACGACTGATATTTACGTTCATTACATGGAAATTCGTAGGGTATGGAACAAGTCTATTGAACTTCTGGGTTATGTGAGCGAGTACCAGGAGACCAGAAAAAACATGAGCTTTTCAGATTATTCATATTGGAGAAATCAGAATAATTCTACAAATAGAGCAATAATAGTGAAGTCCTACAATCATGGCCAGAACACAAATTGGAGGGACCCGAATACAGTTGACATCAAGAGCGTTAAGAATATAAAATCGATGGGAGCTTACTTGGCTAAGTACATCTCTAAAAACACGAATTTAGAAAGTAAGCCAGGGCCATATGCAGACTCCCTTACAGAGTTTGACGGGCGGTTATGGTATTTATCTCAATCACTTTCTAAGCTCGGTACGGTAAAGCTATTTATGTCAGTAAAGTATAGAGATTACTTTGAGTTGTTTAGAAAGTTACGTGATGCGTTCCTGGTACAAAGGGATTTTATAGAAATGATTTTCTTTAATATGGGTACCGTTCCTAAAATGCTAAAGGAGTTTCTCCGGGAGGAGCTCGTCTCGCATGCGATCAATACAGGATACCATTTTCAATGTAGTATAAATTCGATAGGGCGTTAGGAATTCGATTCTTTAAAGCGTTAACGTAATTAATAATCATCAGAGGTGCTTATATATAGTGATCAAGTAGTTTATTTAGAGTGTATTTATAGTGTATATATTATGTATATATAGTGTTCAAGTGGTTTATTTATAGTGTATTTATTGTGTATATATTATGTATATATAGTGTTCAAGTGGTTTATTTATAGTGTATTTATTGTGTATATATTATGTATATATAGTGTTCGAGTAGTTTGTTTATAGTGTATTCCTATAATATAATTGGTATGGTTATTATATATATATAGTATTATTATTATTGATATATAGTGTAGTTATTATATAGTTATTATGTAGTTATATGTTAGTTATTGTATAGATGTTATGCTATTATAATTGAGTTGTACTAGAGTATATTGTATAGTATTGTATATTATATATTGGTCCCCTCTTCTATTATTATTGTTTCTATTATATATATATTGATTATTGTAATGTATATGGTGTTATGAGTATACTGTATATATTATGGAGTATTGTATATTATATATTGGTCCCCTCCTCTATTATTATTGTTTCTATTATATATATATAGCTTATTGTAATGTATATAGTGTTATGAGTATACTGTATATATTGTAGAGTATTGTATATTATATATCGGTCCCCTCCTCTATTATTATTGTTTCTATTATATATATATTGATTATTGTATTATGTATAAGGTTGTTGTTATACTGTATAATTATTAATTAAGTAAAATATTGTTGAAGAGATGTTATACTATTGTTATTGAGTTGTTCTTGAGCTTCGCTCGCTTCGCTCGCTTCGCACTCGAATGACAGTTTCCGTAACTTCTGATCAAATTAGCACTGCAACACTCTCACTCGTTTAGCTCGGCTTCGCCTCGACATCGGGTGTTTTTGCATTTCATTTTCCAGCTGAATTGTTGCTGCATTCTATAGACGTGGGGTCTATAAGGTAGTTGGGCGCCTATCATGTCATGGAGCTTGCAAAAAAAAGCAAGCTCACATGCCATTCCCGCCCAAGGAGGTCTGTTGCGCCAGTTTTTATACCCTAGAGCTCGCTACGGTAGGCGTTCGGCAAAAGCCTCTCTACCTACCTCCACGACCTCGGGTATAAGCTGGCACCTCTCGCGTCCGTTTTGTCATAGTAGTTGTGGAGCCAATATTTCAGCCGAAAAGGCTTCAATATAGCTCAACAACTACTCCGCCAACCGCTCGAGCCCACAAGAGTATCATTTCGCATCAGTACGGCTATAGTATAGCAATCAGCGAGTTTCATACGGCTGATTTGACTGCTGAATGATGGTGTCTTTGTTCAGTTGTGATGGGCTTTTCGCGGTGTTGCCTCGCTTTTTTTGCTCTACTATATGCCGTTCATCTGCAAAACAGAAATGAAAAAATATCGTTTAAATCAGTTCTAAAAGACTAAAATTTAGGGAGATGCCTTGGGGTTGTCTTTTTTATTATATCTTTACTGTGGGCAAAGAACCGTGTTAAAATGGGGTAGTCTATATAATGTAATGGAGCGCATGGCGTTCGAAAAACTTAAATATCATGAAAATTAAATTTGGTTCTATTGTAGTTAATGGTTCTGGCAAGCTAGGCGGACACGTCTATTCCAGCAATCGTGGTGGTAATTATATACGGACGTTAGCGACTCCATCAAATCCACAGACAGCTGCCCAACAATTGGGTAGACAAGTGTTTACGACTCTAACACAGGGTTGGAGTGCTCTTACTCAAAGCCAAAGAGATGGATGGGACGCGGCTGTATCGCAATTTGAAAAGACAGATCAATTCGGTGACGTTCGCCAATTGTCTGGTAAAGGGCTCTATATATCCCTTAATAAAGAACTCGTTTTGATCAATGAGCCGATTATAAGCGTGGCGCCTTCACCTGGGCCTATCAATTTCCCCGGGAATTATGTTCCCGTAATTACGGCGCTTGACAGCACAATTGATATGGGGTTTGAGACTGCTCCCGCTATTCCTGGTCTAGTAATTGGGTCATCTGGTGCTGTTACTGCAGGAACTTCGTTCGTGAAGGACAAATTAAGAAATATAGCAGTTAACGCTGTGGCAGACGATGCTATCACGTTAGGGGCGGCTTATGTAGATAGATTCGGTACTTTGGTAGTGGGTCAGAAAATAGCAATGAATGCTTATACTGTGAATGCAGTAGGTCAGCGTTCTCCTCAATTGACGATTTTTGCAGTGGTAGAGTAGATAAAGAGACTTTTCAGAATGGTTCTGGAGGGTCTTTTTTTAATCATTTAATCTGAGAAGTTATGTTGATAAAATGGGGTTCAATAGTGGTTAAGGGTTCAGGAAAGCTAGGGGGTCATGTATACACGACTACTCGTACGGGTGCTACCGTTCGAACCAATGGTAATGTAAAGAATCCAAGAACGGAATATCAAAAGGCAATTAGGGGTGAGTTTTCGGTGCTTACTCAAAATTGGAGACAACTTACCAATCCGATGAGACAAAGTTGGAGAGCGGCCGAGGAGGCTTTTACCCGGGTAAACCGTTTTGGCGATGTTGTGAGATTAACCGGTAAGAATCTGTATGAATCTCTCAATTTTCAGAGGTCTATAATTAATCTGCCACCGTTAGATTTTGCGCCAGAACCTATCCAGTTGGGAATTAATAGTATTGCGAATGTAGTATTTGATGTGGGTGCGGCTTCAATTGCCATAACAGGCTCATTTGAAGAACAAGGAGAATACGTAGTTTTAGGAACGAAAGCGATAAGCCCAGGAATAGAATTTGTGGAAAATAGAACAAGAATTCTAGGGGTGGAAAGTGGTGCCATAGGTGGAGGTAGTGTAGGGGATCCAGCAAATGTGTTCGATTTGTACAGTGCTCGATTTGGTGAACCAAAGGTGGGAGATCGCGTATTTATAGGCACTTATGCCATTAATGAAATTGGCCAGAGAACGGCTTCAAGTGTCATTAGTGTTGACGTAATTAATACAAATTAATAGAACGTATGTTAATTAAATGGGGATCAATCGTTGTTAAAGGTTCGGGTAAATTAGGAGGTCATGTATTTTCTAGTGGTCCTGGTGGTGCTAGCATGCATACATTGGCTCGAACTCGAAATCCACAAACGAAATATCAAATGGCCATTAGAGCAAGATTCACTTTATTGTCACAGGGTTGGCGTGATCTTACAGAGAGTCAACGGGAATCTTGGTATGGTGCCGAGTCCGAGTTCTCGAGATCAAACCGTTTTGGCGATACCGTTCTCTTATCTGGTAAAAATCTATATAACGCACTGAATGCACAGCGACTTATTATTGGTTTGCAGATCGTGGTTGTAGCTCCATTACCAACAACGTTAGATACGGCGTTAATTACGCAAGCAGACATAAGAGAGTCAGCAGGAATATTTATTATAAGAGGTAGGTTTGCACAAAGTAAAAAATACATTGTTGTAGCGACACCAAGTCTAAGTCAGGGAGTAAATAGTTTTAATGATAAATTCAAAATAATAGGTATAGTATTATCTTCTTTCTCTGGTACTGATATAGGAAGTTTTAGTGATAACTATAATAAATATGTAGATGTGTTTGGTGTTCCAAAAGGTGGATCAAAAATATTTGTGGGTTTATATTCAATTAACTCATCTGGACAAAAAGCGATTATATCTAGCAGTAAAGTAAATATACAGACGTTTTAAAAATGTGGTATTAGTCTTATAGCAATTCCATAAACTATCACTTTTTCTTATAGTGCTTTCTCAAGTAGATATTTAAAGTATATTTGTTTCACCTCGTAATTATCGCTCTGGTGGAGACCAACGAAACGCTCGAGGTCGATTGATTGCAAATTAAAGGCTCCCTAAATGGGAGCCTTTGTTATTTGAACACTTGCAAGCTTTCGCGAGCGGGTAAACTCACATCCGTTAATCTTCCTCATAGATAAAAGCAAATTGACTCGGTTTAAGAGTAAATGAAACTTCTTCACCATTTAGAGACCAACAATTTAAGGTCATACCTCTGTTATTGTACCGTTCCATAAAGCCTATTATTCCAGTACGTGCCCCCGATAAATACAGGTCGTAGGTATTGGATTGTAGGGCGTGTTGTCTCCATTCAAGGAATGTTTGTTGAGGGTTTGAGCCTTTGACAGTTTGAGGTAATTTAGTGTAGTCCATGATTTTAGGTTTTAGAATTAGTGTTGGTAAATTGGTTTTTAAGGCAAATTGATATGCCATTGGTTATTAGTTATGAGATATTCAACATGGCTCTGTTCTAAATAAGTGGGTCCTTTGTCGTAGATACCTTTCCACGTGTATTCTTCATTAGAAAAGTTTAGGGTGCTAAAGTCGTGAGAAAGATGAGCAATAAGAGAGTTACCGTCCTTGAGTAATTGGATGCCTTGTTCTGGGGTTAATGTTTGTGGTTCCATGATGTAAAATGTATTAAGTTATTAGCATTATTGCTTATATGTCAAATATACGCATTATATACGTTACTTAAGCCATTTAGCCATTGTTTGTTTTTATAGCAATTTCAATTCTCATTGTATTTTCTTATTGTTGTTGCAAGTGTGCTTTTTAAGCTCGTAACTTTATAGGATTAAATCATATATCATGGAAAATAACACAATTAGAAAACTTAGGAAGGAGCTAGCTTTCGCAATTAAAGAGCAAGAAAGGATGAAGAAAGAGTATGGAGTTACTCGTATAAGCTTCCCGTTCGACAAGTTGATTCTTGACAATTTAAGACATGATCTTAAGAAAAAGACTGAATATATAATTCAATTGAAAGCCGAATTGGAAACTTATCAGCTTGAATTCTTATTCGGAGCATGATTTTTCGAGAGCTCCCTTTATTGATTTATCAATAGCACCACAACTCATAATAGATTCAATGGGACAAATAAACCTAAGTATAACGCCAACTTCAATGACCAAATACTACACAATTGGTGATGATGAGAGG
>JGI1221J11331_1000591_pt1 | contig 11976 bp, 17 predicted proteins | sample LakVidmifraction_4_FD_11331 | JGI IMG/M metagenome (IMG submission 11331) | reverse complement strand
GCTCTAACTATCATGTCTTATCTCCTTTTCTTTGACTCTCTTTTATTTAATTTCTTTGCCACTCTCTATCATCTCACCTATATCGTCCCACACATCACTTAATTCAGATAAGATATTATAAAGACCCTTAATATTATTCTGGCTATCTCTAATTTTAATACTCAAGCCAATTAAAGACTCCTCTATTGCCATTACGGTAACTTTGTTTTTAATTCTGTGTTGAATGTCATCTAGTGATGTATTTACCCCAAGCTTTCCTTTAAATGGGTTTATATAAACCTTAACACCATTAACCATATTGTAGTAAGTGAGTCCAGATTTAGGAAAACTCTCTATATCAACTATTGATGATAAGGTATAGTCGCAATGTATAGTTGCTGTCCCATCTAAAAGTTGCTTTTCTGTTGTAAATATAGGATGAAATACTACCCCATCTGCTCCCCATTCTTTCATTTCTTGTAATATATGATTCATAGTAATCTCCTTTTTTTGACTCTCTTTTTATTATACCACACTTAGTATATCAAAGTCAATCCCATAAACTAGAAAGATTGTCAGTTATTAATTGCATAGAGTGCTTATACGCTAAGTATACATCTTGTTCTTCCTTATAAGTACAAGTATTATCAGACCAAGTGACTTCTAAATAGAGTTTAATTCCATCTATCATTTCCCCTAGTAAGTCACTCCATTCTTCTGAGGTAAATTCAGATGGGTAGGTCTGAGCAGTTTCTTTAAAATGAATCAATCTAGGATAAATCCATTGAGCTAAAGAATAATCAAGAGACCAAGTATCGGAGGTGTCAAACCCATATTTTAATATTAGAATCTTTCTTTTGATAGTGTTATATAATGACTTGACCCATCTAAAACTATAATAATAACTAATAGGATATCTGTGCTTAGGTAATTCTAATCCAGTTTTCTTTTCATAGTATCTCATATCTTCTCCTTCTATCGGTTTCCATCTTTAATAAGTCTTGATAATACTTTTATCTGCTTAGTTCTACTGTTCCAAAATTTTTTAAAAACTCCATACAGTTAACAACTATTGAATTGCCCGCTAATTTGTATTGTTGACTATTACTAATTAATTTACCGTTTACTATAGTAGACTGTATTTTTACTATATCTTCATCGGATACACCCATGAGTCTAAAATATTCGGTTGGCGTTAGTTTTCTAATCCTATATAACTCTAATATTTTAGGAATATTGTTAGTTCCTCTACCAGCCCCACTTGATACCAATGTAGGAGATATTCCATCTTTTGAATATAAACCACCACCATAGTGATTTCCACTCTCTTTTGCTAATTTGATTATTTTAGGCTCAACGACTGCTTTATCGCAATTGGTTACCTCTTTAACTAATATTTTAGGTTGTCTATTTTCATTTATCAAACCTAGTTCTAATATTTTAGGTTCTCGCCCACCACCACCACAGCAATCTAAGGATGGACTTATGCCATCTACTGAATAAATTCGCCCCCTCTGCGGATTGTTAAAATTACTCGTTGGTACAATATTCCCTATCTGTTTTATCTTAGCTTCAACCACCAAAGAATCTTTCTGTACTGTAGTTAAACAATTAGAAATTTCAGGATTTTTATATCCTTTTTCTTTTATAGTATCAATTAATCCCTTTATCATTTCATCACTTAAATAATATTTTTCATCAACTTCATCTTCAAGAATATCTTTTAATCGGACACCGTTGTCAAAGTCTTGTTCAAACCCAAACATTCCATTATTAACATCTTTTCTAATACTTACGCAAAATACTCGTTCACGGTTTTGAGGCACTCCACAGAACTTAGCACTAATAACTTTCCAGTAATTGTTATAACCTAGTTCTTCCAAAGTTTGTAACCATTCCTCAAAATATGGCTTATTTTTCTTGCCTACTAAATTTTTGACATTCTCCATCATTAGAAATTTAGGATATTTACCTTCAATGATTCTTTCACATTCCCAAAGTAAAGATGAACGTGTTCCAGACCCTTTTTCTAACCCTCTTTGTTTACCTGCGTTTGAAATATCTTGACAAGGAAATGAGTAAGTAAACAAATCCATGTCTGGTAGTTCTGCTACTTCTAATTTACTAACATCGCCATAATTTTTTACTTTACCATGTAAGCTTTCGTGTACTGCAATTGCATACTTGTCTATTTCTGCAATGCCTACAGATTTAAACTCTACACTATACTTTTTTAGTGCCAAGGCTTGTGACCCATAACCACTAAATGCTTCAAATAATTTAATCATATTATTTAACTCCTTTCAATTTAGAGTAATAACAGTTGCTATTGTATTTTAGCTATTTAATTCTTGTGTCATTTTCTTTATCAATATACTCATATCACTTGAATCTAATGACTCCTTTGGGGATACCATATATACTAATGCTTCTGCTTCTACTGTCGGTATACCTAGACGTTCAAGTTTTAATATTGCTTCTTTCTGCTCTTTATTGAAAGTCATATTGCTCTCCCTTTTTTAGTACAGATTTTGATACTCAACTTCTTCATCATCAAGGTACTTATGTCTAATCTTATATCTTTCTACATCACATTCCGAATAAGTTTCAATCTTATTGCGCATCCTATTATATATTTCATATTCAAAAGTATCTGACTTCTCCCAAGTCTTTACCACTACCCCTATTTGAGTTCCATTGACCACTACTATATCACCAAACAAAAACTTCATATTTTCTCCTTTCTATTGATTCGTCAAAACACACCTTTAACATCATCGATATTTTCATTAGCCCACTCAATCCAATTTTCAGCCTTTGGTCTTGTTATTTCGTTTAACCCAAAAACTTCTTTAATTAAAATATAACCACTAGCCTTCTCTTGTTTTTTTGTGTTTAAATCCACATCATCTGCGTCAAGTGGCTTAAATTCTTTTTTTGTATAGTACTTTCTACTATTTTTAGTCTCTACGATTTTATTAATCTCACTTTCGCACAAACCCCATTCTAATACATCGTTCCTCACATATTCGATAATACTACCTACTGAATCGCCTATTTTTAACATATTTTCTCCTTTCAAGACAGAGTTTCTATTTTCAAACTAATCTTCTAATAATATAACAACCTTGTTACTTTGAGTGTATACTATTTGATAATGTTTTGCATTCCACGTCTTACAAAAGTCAACGATATCTTCTACAGCTTCTTTATCCAAATCAAAATAGTCTAATTCAGTGCTTTCTTCAAAATCCTCTATGATTGAATATGGGTCTAATGCAATCTCAAGTTTTTCTGTTCCCCATATATATTTGGGGATTTCATCATAATCTTCAAATTTAATTTCAATGTCATCAACGGTAAAATAATCTTCATCGTACCAACAAAAATTATCTGGAAACCTATCACAGTATTCTTCTAACGTTAATTTTTCAGCCTTTTCAAATACTTTCTCTTCTAACTCTTTGGCTTTTGTCTCCCTACATTTTTCACAGCTTAAATAATAATCTCTCTTGCCAATTGGCTCTCCGCATACTGAGCATAGCCTATCAGAATGACATGCTATTGCTTTATTTTTATCATAATATGCGTCACCGCAATACCCACACTTATAAATTGTTGCTTCTATTACTTCTTTCACAATATAATCCTCCTTCTTAGTAAAATTATTATTTTTATATACCTATTCGTCCTCTTCCTCTAAAGACTCTAATTCTTCCATATCAGTAACCCCAGAGTCTTTAATAATGCCTTCCATGAGTTTAAAGTAATAACCTTTGTGCTTATAAGCCTTAAATGTTTCTCTATTCTCAACTCTTACAACAACACCTTCTCTTATGTGAGTTTTACCAATTGGGTCAGCACCCTCTAAGTGAGTATTCACTCTCTCCATTAAATCCTCTTCTGTTGTATAAATAAAAACATCAAGTTCTGGACAAGTCTTTAATCCCATTTGTTCAGCCCTAATTTTAATTAGATGCCAAGGATATTCAATCACATTACCATCATCTGTCGTTACTGTCATTCTATAGATATACATATCGCTTTGACCTACTTCACAGCCGTAAGAGTATGTAGTGCTCTCTCCATATTGCCTAATGAACTCTTTATCATTTGACTTTTTATTGTATACTGTTGCCATAATCGAAGCTCCATTGTCAGTGTAGCCTGCTACTTCATAATACACAGTTTCATTTTTGTATAGTTTACCCACAAATGAGTCATGATGCCTCTTTCTAAAATTATCTCCTTTATAATATCCATTACTTTCAGTCCCTTTTATTACTGTGTGTCTAGTACCACAAACATAATCCCACTCTTCCAAAACATGTCCTTTTGGCTTCTTAAGTAAATTAGCCATGAATCCCTTGAGTCCCTTAAAAGGCTCATTAGTTCGCTTTAGCGTATGCATACTCCGTTGACTAGAGTTGTGAACCAACATGTCATGAACAACATAGTTACCAGTCTCTGTTTCTAAATCCCACTTGTGATATTTTTTATCGACCTTGTTAATATCGACAATCTCTTGAGCAATGGTTAAATATCCCACCTCCCCATTAGATGAAACATCTATCTTTGTAAGCATGTCAATTGTATCAAACTGTTTTATATCCTTAGCGCAAATATATTCTCCATTTTTATAGAATCTATGGTTGTCAGTACAAGTTACATTCGTAATTTGCTCACCTCGAAAACCATTTCTAGAAACAGATATTTTTAACCACTTGTCTTCATTATCCACACCATTGTCAATTTTATTTAGGACTTTAGTTGGCACATAATTACCATATTTATCCATCCCAATTAGAATATCCCCAACCTTAATATATCTCATTCTAGTTGACTTAGTTTCTCCCCATTTTTTAATCATAGTACTAGATGTGAAACAACCATGAATTTTGAGAGTAAGTACACATAAATCCCCTTCCTTAATCTCATTTGAACAATAAGCCAATTGTCTTGTAGCTTTATGCTCTTTGAACAGTGGATAGCTTACAGTTTTACCTATTTTAACTTTTTTAGCCTCTGATAAATTTTGAATTCCAGTTTTTGTTGATGTTTTATTCCCAATCGGTACATATTTAGTACAAATTTCAACTTTATTGAGAATGGATATTAAGTCACCATTTTTTAATTTAGATATATCTGTAAAAGTTTCTAGGCTAGTTATCGGACATACTAAACCATCACTTATTTCACCTCTTAATTTCATGGTTCTAATATGACGCTTATCAACATCTAAATATCCACCAATATTCTCTCCTGTAACTGGGTCTTTTTTCTTTAATAGATTGTTAACTTCACAGAAAGCCATTGAGAGTTGTCCATCAGTAGGGAAATATAAAACTAAATCCCCTTCATTCATATCCAATCCTATAATAACCTCATTACCAAAGCAAGTTGCAATTTGAAGTCTGTCTGCATTTGAGTGCTTTCTAACTGATTTTAATTTTGTAATAAATCCTGAATAGCTCATAATAATCTCCTTTTCTTTTGTAATATACTTTAAATTAATAAGGCAACATTTAATACAATACTTCTTTTACATCCACTTGTGCTTTCTCTTGCTTTTTTGCAAGCAATGCCTCTTGCATTGTTCTCATTGTTCGCTTCAATAATAAAATAACCCCTTCTAAGTAACTGTTCATTTTTATCCATTGAACCAACTTCTACTTTATAATTATTTGTTTCTATATTAAGCTCTTTCCAATTTACATCATTATCTTTTTTAGAGTTGCATTTAACACACATTATTTGATAGTTTTCAATCTTATCTAGCCCACCCATTGACCTAGGGAGCTTATGGTCTTTTGTGAAAAGAGTTATTTCATTATTTTCACTTAGACCGTATAGGTTTAAATGTGGTTTTGTTAGTTTACTGTTTTTAGCATATTGAAGTGCCCAAAAACTAGCCTTAACTCCACAGCAGACACATGTCTTTTCATCTCTATCAAATAATACATACCTATCAGAAGAATTCTTAATTTTATGCCCATGTAGTTTTCTTGTTTTGACTGGATTTATGATATCAAGAGCATAGATATCAACTGTCACATAAGAATTAAACGTTTTATTGCCTATTACAACATTAGCACCAGTTATTTTTCTAATTCTTTTATCTAAGTTCTTCATAATATATACTCCTCTTCTTTTGCTTTCTATAGTCATTATAGCACATCTTACCTATTAAAAGCAATTGACAAATCTCACAAAATATAAGAACAAGGACTACTAATTTTAGTCAGTAATCCCTATTACGTCGAAATGAACTACTAATTACCTTTTAAGGTAGTGGTTTTACACCTCTCATATAAAAAAGTCAAATAAAAGCTTAAACTTACAATATACTACGATATTATACTATAAACTTACAATATATTACTGTTTTTACGCTCTTTTTTACCTTAAAATCACAGTTTTAATTAATATTGATAATCTGCCCACCCAGTTATCATAATGACCACACCTTCGGTTCTGGTTTCGAACTTATAGTCATATCCCAATGGTTGCGACCCATTTCCGTTTCGCTATTAATGCTTTAACCCTATATTGAGCTCTCTAATGGCACAATAAAAGTTTGGACTCATAGTTTTAATTAATAATAATTTCCGAGTGGAGCGGTACAGAATCGAACTGCACACCGTAGTTACTATGGCATATTGTGAACCATTACTTCACTACAAATTATTGTCTTCATCGAGATACCCTATTCTCAATCGCTCCCTATTAGAGCCTAGTTTTGATTTGCACGAAGACTAGGGAACTTCAAAGGGACTTTTACACCGAATTAACTTAACTATGTGCTACCATAGTCAGCAAAGTTTTCGTTTTAAAGTGTACGATACACTGTCATAAAATACGCTCTATTATATTTTATGATAATCAGCCTGACCACCATTACTGACTTGATATCCCTTTTGTATTAGATATCTACCACATTATTATTTTCTTCATGAACTCTTTGTACCATTATATCATAATATTTTTTTAGTAAATCGTTAACCATATAGTTCCTATTTGACCTAATGCTAGCTATGGCAGTAGTTCCACTTCCAGCCGTTAAATCTACAATTAAACCACCTTCCTTACTGTGAGTTCTAATTAAATACTCAAACCAATCAGTGGGTTTTTGTGTAGAGTGTAGACCCCTTTCCAAATTAAATTTTTGTACACTTCTAGGATACCTTAATCCATCATCATTATTTGTATTTGTTCTGCCTTTAAAACCAGCTAGATTTTCCACATCTCCACTTCGCTTAATTTTGTAAGGAGTTCCTTGTGTCATCTGAGGATTGTATTCCATGTATACATCCTTTTTGTTATAAGTTGTTGGTGCTTTCCCAAATATGAGGGTTGACTCATGGACTCTAAAAGGTTGATGTTTTACATGGACAAAATTACTTCCATTATCTTTTTCCCAAATCCATTCAAACTTAAACATTGCTGTATTACTCATTACAAGATAGCTACTAAATGGTTGAGTCGCAGTCAGAGCCACAACACCAGTTTTAGTAAGCAACTTAGTTGTTAGTCTCCAAAATTTATCCATATTTATTGGCAAGTCCCATTCATTATCCGTAACTCTTTTTTTACCTTCAAAAGTATATGGTAAATCACACAGGAACATATCTACACTTTCTTCACCATATTCTTCATATATTTGCTCTAATAAAGTAATTGCGTCAACATTGTATATTTTATTCTCTAAAATACCATCATTTCCAAACTCATATAGCACCTCTTTAGATTCTACTTCACCGTCTTCATCTAGGAAACATCTTATTTTAAATAAATCTTCCGTCTTACTTAAGTTAAGAAAAGTAAACTCCACATCTGAATCATCAACAAATGTTTCTTCCATATTGTCCCAATTTCTTATTTCAAATATATCCTTATAATTTTTTAATGTCATTTTTTTATTTTTCATAATTACCCTCTCTGTCAATTGAGATGATTATTGACTCCAAATCTATACAATCGTCACAATATCTACAACCTTTGCAATCTATACAATATTTACAATCTGTGCAATATATACATTTTGTAAGACCTTCACAATATACGCAATCTAAGCAATCTATGCAACCTTCACAACCTTTGCAACCTTCGCAATCTATACAACCTATACAACCTAGACAACCTATACAGTCTTCGCAATCTTCGCAATTTAGACAACCTGTGCAGTCTACTAGTGATTTAGAACGCAGTACTGCTCGCTCTTTTGTATAGTATTTTACATTCCAAAAATTAGTATTTTCATCTACCCAATAGCCATTTAACTTTTTCACTTATTTGACCCTCACCTTCACCTTCAATAGTCTTAACCATTTAATTCTAAAACCCCACATCTACCAAACAATTAGGATGTGCTATATTTTGTAATAAAGCATTATTAGATTGTTAACGAGTTACCTAAGTACTAATTGTGCCTCTTTTACTCTGTTACTTGCTATTAATTTTGATTCTTCTGTCAAAATAACATTGTCCCTATTAATCATTTTTTTAACTCTTGCAATAGCGTTATCCGACATAAATTTTAACTGCTCTAAACAATATGCCTCGGTATATGCTAAGCCACCGTTAGGTTGCTTGGTTAATTCACCGTTAGAATGTCTAGTTAATTCGCCCCCTTCAAGTGTGTAAAAAAAGGTTTCTCCATTGGGCGTCTCTACAATGATTTGTACGCACACTTCGAATATTTTATCAGCACCTGCTTCCAGTCTACTTTTAATTAATTGTTCTTTCGAATTGAATCCATAAATTACCATAATTTAATTCTCCTTCTTAATCTAATTTAATCTAATTTAATCTAATAATGCTTAATACTATGCAACACAGAATGTCAACTTTACTATCTGTGTTGCAATGGCGATAGTAGGATTCGAACCTACGACCTCTCATTTAACAGAAGAGTGCTCTATCCAACTGAGCTATATCACCCATACAATGCTTCGAATCACTGTATGTTTTAATCACACAACCTTTAAAATACAACAGTTACTTATCGTCATAAGTCCTATCATTGTAAACTTGGCTATGAGTAGTTTTTTATTCGTATTTTGACTATTGGAACGAACGAACCAACCCACTCTCTCACTCCTATTTCTAGGCGATACTCTTCGCAGTCACGCTAAAAGTCATAAAACTTGTAATATTGTTTTAAGACGTAAACGATGAACGTCACACAGGTTATCACGCATTCAATAGAAGTTCGTTTACCCTTTATGTGCTAGTACTATAACCCTCTAGCTGGGACGAGAAATCAAACCAATTGGAACACCATTCTCAAAAATTGCTTGCAAGGCGTGTTTTCTTGGTCTACACAGTTAAGCTGTGTAGTAAAGCTATTTATAACTACCAAAGGTGCAATTATAGTAATGAGAGTTGAACTCATATCTCCTGCCTGATTGCAGTTGCTCTGCCGTTAAGCTAGACTATATCCCTCGCTTTAACGGATGAGCCTCCGACATTATTAAGCATCCATATTTAAGGACTCTACGACCAATGTTCACGCCATTCCACTTCAAAGTAATGGTTCACTCATATGACCTATAACCACATATCTCACGTTAGATTTCCTTAGTCATATACTCATTGATTACACTGTGTCGTACTCTAACATACCGACAGAGATATTATCAATTTTAAGTTTTGAGATAATTGCATGTTAGCATTTCTTCATTATCTCTTCTTCAGTGGATTAAGTGCTTCTTATTTACTACTATATTCTTTTTTAATTTCACTAACTAACTCATCAATTTCATCATCAAGACTTGGCTCACCTACTGGCTCTACCGCATCTCCGTACCAACTCCAATTATCGACTCCACCACATTCCAAGAAGCCTAATTTAAGTTCTGATTTTCTTAGTGATATGTATTCATCTAATTCAATTTCAATCTTCATACTCTCTCCTTTCGCTATCCTCTATCTTTATTATAACACACTAGATATGGAAAAGTCAATACCTTTTTAGAGCTATTTTAACTTTATTTTTTTACATTCTGTAGCTTGTTTGTTGCTAGTTATATTAAATCTATACATTTTGTGCACTTTTTGCAATCTTTGCACCCTGTGCAATGCAAGCAATCTAAGCAACTTAAGCAGTCTGCGCAAGCAGTGCAATCTGCGCAATCTACGCACCCTTCGCAATCTTTGCACCATATGCAATGATAGCAATCTGCACAATATATGCACTTTGTGCAATTTTTGCATCCTTTACAATATAAGCAGTCTTCGCAATCTGCGCAATCGGTACAACCTACTAGCGACTCAGAGCTTAATGTTGCTTGCTCTTCCGTGTAAAATTGTGACTCCCAAGAATTATTATTTTCATCTACCCACAAACCATTTAACTTTTTCACAATCCACCCTCACTTTCATATTAATTTTAACTTTTTTCGACTAAGAAAGATAATAGTATTATAACTAACCACATTAATGATAATTGTATTTTATAATTATTTTTGTTGTTTACGATGTATGCTAGTATTAATTGTATGGTTACCATTATCAAAAGTATAAATTGTTCCATTCTATTAACCCTCGCTTTCTTTTCACCGCTTTCTTAGTTAATTCTTCGTCCACAATTTTCACAATAATATTTTTCATCTATTTTCTCATAGCAACCTGCACCAACAAATTCTTTACATGTGGGGCATATAAAATTTGTGAAAGATTTATCTGTTACTGGTTTCTTAAGTATTTGTTTTCTTAAAAGTCTTATAGCTGTATCAATTGCCCCTTGATTTTCTATAGGTTCTCCATCAATCTCTTCGATAATAAAAGTTGCCAATTTGTCAATTTGGTGTGCTAATTTCTGATACTCATTAAATAATTTGTCAAACTCTTGAGTAGATATCTTATTCATTATTCATCCTCGCTTTCTTTTCACCTGTGATTTTAGCCATTATATTCAAATTTCTTATTTATTATCTTTATAATAACACATTAGATATAGCAAAGTCAATACCTTTTAGGAATATTTTACACCCACTGCTCATAGAAATCGTTATAGTATTCTAAATCAACAATCTTAATCTCATTAAATGAGTTCAGCTCCATATTGTCATCATATGCTCTTAGATAATATTCTAATTTCTTCTCTAAATTCTCCCGAGGATTATGAATCTCTTCAAATTCTGGTAAATCTGGCATTTTTACGAATACTCTTACTTTAGATACTTCTTTTTGTATATACGATTCAAATTTCTTTTTAAAAAGTTCTTTTGTCATATTTTCTCCTTCTCAATTAAGTGAAACCAGCATTTTATTCTCCACCGACTTCTAGTTTTTTTCCTCAATATATTCATCACGTTTAATTAATAATTTCTTACGATACTTACAAACAAATATTAAGTGTGCCATAATCAAGTATTTGCTGTGTTTCCTTGATGTATAATCCATACGCAAATCCTTTGTTAAACTTATAAGGCGATAATAAGTCTACTCTAGGAACTTTCTTAATTTCGTTTAATCTTATATATGCTCCACTATTTTGAGTTCCTTTAACACTGTAAATTTTCCCTTCGTACTTAACTAAATCATTGGGTTGATAAAAATATTTAACCTTTCTTATCCTTCTTTGCCCTTTAGATAATTTTTTGCCCCTATATTGATGAAGATTTTCAGAGTTTAAGCTCTTATTTCTAGTTCTTCTGCCACTGTTTAAGTCTCCACCACTCACTTTTTCTCCAGTTCGAATATCAATATATTTAGAATCATAAAATTTTTCTAAGCTTCTATTGTTTCTTCTTACTTGTTTGACTTCAAATATCTTTGAATTTCTAACTTGGTTAATACCTTTAACTATAGCAAAAGCATCATTATAATGAGTTTTTGCTATTTTGTTTTCAATTCTATGATTTTTTGTTATATAACCATAAGTTGTCTCAATATTACTATGGTTTTCTTTTAACTTATTGACTAAATACCATCTAATCATACTCATAAAGGTAGCATCTTTAAATCCTCTAACTTTTTTACCATCCATACACC
>JGI1221J11331_1000586_pt1 | contig 12013 bp, 6 predicted proteins | sample LakVidmifraction_4_FD_11331 | JGI IMG/M metagenome (IMG submission 11331) | reverse complement strand
TCAAATTGGTATCTGTAGCGGCGGGCGCCTGTCTGCGTGCGTACACCGCACAGGCAGGTTGACCGCCTGAAAACAGCCCCCAACCGTAAAATCAAGAAAAGTTTTTGTTGAAGTTCTTTAATGTTGACAAATTCACATATTTTGTTATCTTGTTATGAGTTTTGTTTTAAGGACTAATGTCTTTAAATTAAAGAAAAAGTTTTATTAAAATATTTGTTGAATTTAAATATTCAAAACTTTTAATTTAACTTTTTATTATTAACATTATAATCGGAGTCAAACGGAAGTTATGAAACTACCAAATACAGTAAAAATAATGGGAGCACTTGTTGTTGTATTAACATTTGCCGCTAACACAGTAAGCGCTGCAGGATTTGCAGTAATGGAACAAAGCGCGAAATCGCTTGGAACTGCAACTGCTGGAGCAACTGCTTCACAAAATGCAGATTCAGTATTCTTTAATCCAGCAGGTATGACAGCAATTACAGCACCAACAATTGAAATTGGAGTTGCAGCAGTAATACCATCTTTTGAATTCAGCGATAAAGGATCAACATTTGGAACAAAGGATAGCCCAATTCCAGTACCACTAACAGGGTCAGAACCTGATGCTGGAAAAACAGCTATTGTGCCTAACCTTTATTACATTCAACCATTAAGTGAAAAGTTAACTCTTGGTTTGGCTTTCAACGCTCCTTATGGACTTGAAACAAGATATTCAGATGGCTGGATGGGTCGTTATGCAGCTATTAAGTCAGACATGACTACTATGCAGCTATCTCCAACTATAGCTTGGAAAATTAATGATCAGTTTTCAATTGGTGCTGGTGTATCAATCAGCAAAATTGATGCAACACTAAGCAGTGAAATTGATTTTGGAGGCATTCTTGCTTCATATGGTGCGGGTACAATGCCTGGATCAATGGATGGAAAAGTAAGTCTTGAAGGCGACGACATGGGTTATGGTTTTAATATTGGTTTCATGTATAATGTTTCAGAAAACACAAGAATTGGTATTGATTATCGTTCTGAAGTTGAATATAAACTAGATGGAGATGCTACGTTTACAGTTCCGCCAGCAGCTGCTGCAGGATTAGCTCCTTTGTTCACAAACACAGGAATTGATGCAAAAATAACAACACCTGATGTTGCTTCAATTGGTGCATATCATAAGTTTAATGATCTTTTTGCTCTAATGGGTGATATTACATGGACGGGATGGAGTAGTTTTAAAGAGCTAAGAGTTGTTTATGATAATCCTGCACAACCAGATTCAACTACTGTTGAAAATTGGGATGATGTATTCAGATACGCTCTAGGCGGCGAATTCTATGTGTCAGACGAATGGACTCTTAGAGTTGGTGGAGCATACGATGAAAGCCCTATTCCNGACGAACACAGAACTGCTCGTATTCCAGGAACAGATAGAATTTGGGGTGCACTTGGATGCTCGTATATGCCAAATGAACAATGGTCAATTGACTTGGCTTATATGCACGTATTCTTCACAGATGATCCAGAACTTAAAGAACAAACACCTACTGCATACATCGATGGAGATTACAGCGGAACAGCTGATGTAGTAAGTATTTCTTGCTCATATACATTCTAATTTTAGGGCATCCTGTTCAATTTATAAACTATGCATTGTTATTATAATCAATAACTCTGCAAAGTTTTAACCATATTTTGCTCAACAAGCTTGCATATGTACTTAAATAATAGTTTATGAATCTATAATGCGAGAATATAAAAAAAACCCGGTTTTCCAACCGGGTTTTTTTTTGGTTACAACAAAATTTGAAAATGATATACTACTTCGTTATTCTCTATTGTTATCACTTGCAAGCTAGAAGCGTGCGTTACCTAAAAAAGAAAGGAATACATTTAGTATGAATAAAATAATATTAGTTGTAATGTTTTTGTCGATTAATATCTTTTCCAAAGAGAACAATCCTCTTCCTATTTATACTTTTACAGATGAACCTGTAAGTATTTCAGTTCTTGCTACAAAGAAAAAAGTAGATGCTGTAATATCCGCAATCACTACAGACGGTATTAAAAAGGCACAGGAGTGTAGTCTTGATGTAAATGACAATAAAGTAAGCATTAAAGCTATTGCAGAGGGTATAAATATCCTTAAAATTGGAGATGAAGAATATCGTTTTACGGCAATAAATCCTCCTAAAAAAACAGATAATTCCAATGTACTTAAAAGTCTGCCCTTTAAAGGTAAAAAACTTTTGTCAGGAGAGAGATTTACTATAGTTGCAATGGGCGATTCGGTTACTGCGACCGGTGATTACGAAACAATTCTTAAAATGATGCTTGAAAGAGCAACAGGAAATAAAAACATTATCATTCTCGACAAATCTTATCCCGGGCGTTCCATAGATGCCGCGGTTCGTTTTTACGATAAAGATGTAATTCCCAACAATCCTGATCTAGGTTTGATTATGTATGGTTTAAATGATCAAGCATGCAGGTGTCCACTGGATGGCTATCTTGAGCAATGCGAATTTTTGGTACAAAGACTCAAAACAGACTTTCAGGCGGACTCAATACTTATGGAGCCTACGCCTCATATTAATATTTTTAAAAATAGCAAAGGGGCAATCTCAACCCCGCCGGAATATGCGTTTCGCACAATAGGTTTTGCTACTGCATTAAGTTCTGTTGCTGAAAAATATAATATTCCTGTGGCAAAGACATTTAATGCACTCTGGATTCCTGGAAAAGATATTTCAGATTCTGCAAAAAAAATGATGGTGTTTTATCCTCCACACTTTAGAAAGCAGACAGAATCAATGCTTGAACACGACTTAAAAGGCGATACAATTCATCCAAATGTACTTGGTCACTTAATGATGGCAAAGGCGGTTTTTAATGTCATTTGTGGTACTGCTTCCAAATCTTCAGACCTCACAATCACGGGCATTTCCAAATGGAATAACGAGAAACCTATAACCCAAATTATGGTGAAAAATAGTACTAAAGAACTGCGAAAGGGCCGAATTCAAGTATATTCCAGGCTTGAATGTGGAACACCTAAACTTGCTGGTAATGGAAAATACAAGCTTAAATCTGGAGAAACTAAAACATTTGACATTGAGTGGCCGGAAGTTAAAACAACAGAAGATTTTTTTGAATTTCCAGCTGTTGATAGCTTGGCGCCTGGCAATCCAATTATTTCAGTCGCAGACTTCTCCAATGAAAAAACAGAAATTTATGGAGTTCCAGCCCCGTTTGACCAAGTGCAATTTGTTAGAGGCAGGCAAGTTGTGACAGGCAATGACGTCAACATAAAAATGACTGATGACTCCACGTTGCAGGTAAAAATACCAAAAGATAGCCAGGTTGGACGAATTCCAATTATGAAACAATTAAAAAATGGTATTGCAACTGCAGAGTTGGCATATGTAAAATTTGCTCAAGCAAAAGAAGGAAAAGCGGTATTAGACGGTAAACTTAATGAATGGACAAATCATCATTGGAGCGTAATAGGTGAAAAATGTCAAGCCCGTTGGGTAGAAGGACCACAAGATTTACGACAGAGCATTGATGAATGTTATATAAGTTGGACCGTTAAAGCGGCACAAGATGGATTTTTCATTGCGTGCAAAGTTAAAGGCGATATAGAAAAAGATAATTTTACAATCTTTTTTGATACAAGAAACCCCGAACGACTTGGAACTGCTGGAAAATATTATTGGCTCAGCGGAAAACTCGAGGATGACAACAAAATTATATTAAAAAGTGGAGAAACAAGTCCTAAAGGTGTAAAACTGGACGGAAAATGGCGAAAAAACAGTGACTTTTATACACTAGAAATGTACATTCCATACGCATTGATAGAACTTTCCGGGTGGCCGGAACATAAAGATCTTGGACTTTCTTTCTGGTGGACACATAATAATGAATCTGGCAAGACACAACTTCAGTGGTCAGAGGATGGTCATCCTTGGAATAGTCGATGGTATGGGGTTGTAAGACTTACAGAAGATACAAACAATTTACCATTTGTTGTGAGGGTAAAATAGTGCGGTTATCAATTATAATATGCTTACTCTGTGATTCAATATAAAATAGTCTTATATTTGTTTAAAAACTCTTGTCAATATTATGAAAGCAGTCTAAAATACAAAATATTAAAAGCCTATTAGGTTTAGTTCGAATATTGATAAAATTTAATAAAGTATATAATGCTAAAGTCCTTAAAAATTAAAAACATTGCAATTGTTGAAGATATAACAGTAAATTTTGATACTGGTTTAAATATAATAACAGGAGAAACAGGTGCAGGTAAGTCGGTAATAACCGGCTCTTTAAATCTTATTTTAGGCATGCGTGCTGATAAGTCTATGATACGAACAGGCGAAACAAAATGCACAGTTGAGGCAACATTTCAATTAGAACAAAACTCCCCTATTTTTACTATTCTTGATGACTCAGGTATCGATATAGAAGATAATTTGTTAGTAATTAGACGTGTTATATCGAAAACCGACACAAAAAACATTATTAATGATTTTTCAACATCATTGAACATACTTAGAGAAATTGGTGATTATTTAATTGATATGCATGGTGCACATGACCATCAATCTCTTCTCTCCCCTGCCTTTCAGCTTGAAATAACAGATTCATATGCACATGTTGAACCTGAAAAAGAAAAATATCAGAATAAATATAGAGAATTGGAAGGGCTAAAGTCCACTAAATTCAAATCATTTGGTGATGAACAGGAAAAAGCAAGACGAATTGATATGTTATCATTTCAGGTCGAAGAGATTTTTGATGCAAAATTACAGGAAGAAGAGGAAGAGGAAGAACTTGAACACGAACTATCTCTTGCAACAAATGCTCAGCANATTTTTGAGTTATCAAACGGAATTCAACAGGCTTTAACAGAAGATGACGCAAGTGCATTCAACTCTCTTTCAGCAGCTCGAAGAATGTTAAAAGAGTTGGTAAAAATTTCAGGTGAAAACCAGGAACTTCTTGACGAGATAAATTCTGCAGCAATACAAGCACAGGAAATATCATCTTCTATAGCCAACTTCCAGAACAAAACTAATGTCGATCCTGAACGTATAATGCAATTAGAGACGCGCTTAAGCCTCATATATTCACTTAAAAGGAAATATGGCGCCAACGTACAGGCTGTTATTGACTTCGGAAATAGGGCTAATGAAGAGCTACAGGAGCTTCTTTCAATGGACAAGCGTATAGAAGAGCTAAATATAAAAATACAAGAAAAAGAAAAAGAGCTAAATGTTCTTGCAAAAGATTTAAGTAAAAAAAGAAAAACAGCAATATTGAAGCTTGAAAAAGAGATAACAGAAGAGGTTCAGGATCTTGGATTTAACAATGGTTTAATAAAAATTAGTCAGACAGTGATTTCACCATCACAAACAGGTATAGATTCAATCGATTTTTCATTTGCACCAAACCCGGGGGAAGATATAAGGTCCTTAAAGGCAATTGCCTCAAGCGGAGAAATTTCCAGGGTTATGCTTGCTATTAAAGCTGTTCTTTCCGAGCATGATCAGATACCAACACTTGTATTTGACGAAATTGATGCAAATGTTGGAGGTCACATTGGCAATGCAGTTGGTGAAAAACTCAAAAACATTTCTAAAAACAGACAGATATTATGCATAACTCACCTACCACAGGTAGCCATAGCTGGAGACCACCACTTTGTTGTAGAAAAAAATATCATAAATAATAGAACTCAAACATCAATCAGAAAACTTGCAGATGACTCTAAAAAAGATGAAATTTCCAGAATGCTTGGTGGAAAAAAATTCAAATCATTTTTAGAATAATCAGTCAATTCTTAAGTGTTCGTTAAATAATAAGTCTATTAAGATTATACTAATAGCTATAGTTTTTTTACAAAAACCTTTTTTTTTATAAAAAAGTTGATATCATACCCGAATTCTTAAAACAAAAAGTAATTTCTTTTACAGACCTGTTTTATCATCCATTAACCTTGTTTTATATTTAGGGCATCCTGTTCAATTCATAAACAGCCTATTGACAATTTGTTATACTATGGTTAATACGTTACAAGTGCAAGGTTTTTAACATGTTTTGCCTAAAAAGCTTGCAGATGAACTTTAATATAAAGTTCATACAGTTTATGAATTTGTAAGGCTCTGTCACAGTTTCCGTGGGTGAGACTTTTTTGTTCGCCCCAGCTACTAAAGTTTGACTACTCCGTAGTCTTAGAGCAGCAACGCTGTTCAATATTAATAGCCATGTATGAAATGCATGGTTAATTAATCATTATTAATGAACGACTGCAACGCAGTCGAATTTAAAAAATTTTGGTTCAATCCTCAAAAATCGTGGCAGAGCCTAAAATATAAAGTAATTTCTTTTTTACTAATACATATGAAAAATACATTTTTACCTAAATCCATAGTGGTTTTGAGAGAAGGCTATAGTCTATCTCAATTTTTTAAAGATTTAACAGCAGGGATAATAGTTGGAATAGTTGCTATTCCCCTATCCATAGCTCTTGCTATTGCATCAGGAGTCAAGCCTGAACAAGGGCTGTTTACAGCCATTATTGGTGGATTTCTTATATCATTGTTTGGGGGCAGCAGAGTACAGATTGGTGGGCCTACAGGAGCTTTTGTAATAATAATATATGGTATAATGCAGAAATATGGATATGAAGGTTTAGCCGTTGCATGTATTATAGCTGGTGTTCTACTTATAATTTTTGGATTTCTTAAATTTGGAAACATAATAAAATATATACCATATCCTGTAACAATAGGTTTCACATCCGGTATTGCTTTGTTAATATTTACATCTCAAATAAAGGATTTTTTAGGTTTAAATCTTGAAAATGTACCAGCTGAATTTATTCATAAAATAACAGCGATATCAAGCAGTTTAAACACAATAAATATAAATGCTCTATTTATAGGACTATTAACAATACTTATAAGCGTAATATGGTCTAAAAAATTCAAAAAGATACCTGGTTCATTAGTTGCAATTATTCTAACAACCATATTGGTAAACTTGCTTAATCTGCAGGTTGAAACTATTGGAAGTAAATTTGGAAGTGTTCCTAATATGCTTCCCATGCCTAAAATTCCACATTTTAATATATCTTTAATCGGGGAAATGTTCATTCCTGGTTTAACAATTGCCATATTAGCGGGTATAGAGTCTCTGCTATCTGCAGTAGTTGCAGATGGAATGATAGGAACTAAACACAATTCAAATGTAGAACTTATAGGACAGGGTATTGCAAACATATTTTCACCAATTTTTGGAGGTATTCCTGTCACAGGGGCTATAGCTCGAACTGCAACAAACGTAAAAAATGGCGGAAGAACTCCAGTAGCCGGTATGATACATGCCTTAACATTACTTTCTGTTATGATATTTTTAGGAAAATTAGCTGTTTTAATTCCAATGCCAACCCTTGCAGGTATATTAATAATAGTTTCATATAATATGAGCGAATTAAAGCATTTTATTAAAATGAGAAAAGCTCCAAAAAGTGATGGTATAGTTTTAATAATAACATTTTTACTAACAATTTTTTCAGATCTTACTGTTGCAATTCAATTTGGAGTTATTGCATCTGCTCTATTATTTATGAAAAGAATGAGTGATGTAAGTGAAAGTGATATACTACAAAAAGAATTTTATGGGGAAGATGAAGAATTTATTGCTTCAGGAATAGTTGATTCACATATACCAAAAGAAGTTGAAATTTTTGAAATTAACGGTCCATTCTTTTTTGGTGCTGCATCACTTTTCAGAGATAAAATGTCACAAATTGAACAAACACCAAAAATATTAATATTGCGGATGAGAAATGTACCAGCAATTGATGCAACGGGTTTAGCTGCTCTTGAATGGATTACAGAATCTACATCTAAAAAACATACAAAAATCATTATTTCAGGTCTCCAGAAGCAGACAATGAAAGCAATTATTAAAAGTGGTCTGGATAAAAAGATTGGCCAGAAATTTATATGTGAAAATATTAATATAGCACTTGAAAAGGCAAAAAAATATCTGGCAACAACAGAAAAATAAATTTATACATAAAAAAAGCCACCTTAAATTAGGTGGCTTCTCTTTACAAATTCAAATTATCTTAATTTATCATGAATACAGAACCCTTGGTTTTCATACTTTGACCAGTATTAATAAGACCTGGAGAACGTAGACTTGGTTCACTCCAAGTAAAATCTTCGTAACTTGATCCATTACCCTTAAGCTGCAGAGAATAATCATCAGGATCTGAACCTGATTCTGTTACTACAACATTTTCAGAAGTCAGACCGCTTGCAGGACCATCATTTGCTTCAAAAGATCCCTCATAACTTATGAAATATAAGACTTCTTCTGGAGTATTTTTTACCAAAGCAATTCCCTCTGGTCCTTGTTCCATGTCACCAGTCATAGAGAACCATAAAGCTCCATAATTTGAATTATCTTCGTTTGGTAGTGTTCCCGAAAGAGCTTTTGTTTTTCCTGAATCAACATTTCCTGTATCTCCTTCATATATATAAATAGTATAATCAGAAAGATTAATTCCTGCCTTGCCACAAATTTCTATACCTTCATTTACATCAGCACCTACATCATCATAGTGAAATTCATTTATCCACAATTTGTGTTCAGGAACTTCTTCAACATCAATATTAACAGTCAGAGTTGTATCACCAGTCTCATTTGTTGATGTAAAGATTACTGTATATGATCCAATTGTATTAGGCGTCCACGCAAATATTGATGATAATGGAAAATCATCTGTCTGCTCTGCAAAAGTAGATCCACTTGGTTTATTTGTTGAAAATAGACCACCATAACTAATAGCACCAACAGTTGCTGTAATGTCAAAAGTAACGACTTCATTAACATATGTAGAAACATTTGTTCCTTGTGAACTTGTTATAATTGGTGCAGGTATTGACCCTGATGTTTGATCAATAGTACACGCATCAAATCTAAATTTACCACTATTTGAAGATGTACAAATAAAATATGGGCCTGTTGTTGTAAGACCATTTGTAATAGATGTATCTGTAGCTGTACCACCTAAAGTCATACTATCAAAAGAATTACTTTGATTATAATATAAAGTCCAAACTCCACCGGAACTTCTAGTTACTTTTATAGCTAAGATATCATTTCCTATTGTTGTACCAGAATTAATAATTTTAGAGACCGATGTTCCATTAACGCTCCAAACAGAAAGTTTATCATCACTTTCATTATTATAATTTATACCAACTACATAGCCTTTTATACTTAAATCAGTAAAATCATTTTTGTCTGCTGCCAGCCAGAACCAATATGTATTGCCACCACTAAGATTAGAAATTGTAGACCTTGCCATGAATTTCCATTCATAAGTATAGGTACCCAGATCATAAGTAACATTTGTATATGCATATATAGAATCAGCAATACCTAAAGTAGTTGCCTTAAGGTTTTTAGCCCCTTGTAAAGTTGAATCACCGTCAACTTTCCAGCATTCATTTGACATTTTTGGAACCCAACCACCCATATATCCATCTTCAAAATCACTATCTACTAACACCGTAGCATACGAAAAAATTGGAAGTAAAATTCCAACCAGCAATAATTTTATGTTTTTCATATCTCCTACCTTTTTTTGTTTAGTAAAAAAACCGTCCTCACAAATTTTTTGTTTAATGAAGCAATTTTAATTAAAATTTATGGTTCTTCGTAAATTATTGTGGACAACATCTTAAATATTAACCATATTTAATCTCGTAGAGATGATATCTAGGTAGCCTTGGGTTTTAACCCAAGGTCAATCCCCGCCCCCATTTCCCTAATATTATTAGCAAAATGAGGGCGGGGTGGCATAATATAATCCTTAAGATGTCATCCCTATGGGATTCATCTAATTTGTTTTTTCTTCCCCGGGTTAAAACCCGGGGCTACAAAGATTCCGCCCCTATGGGGCTTTGTATTCACAATAATTTACGAAGAGCCTTTTTTTATTTAATGCAGGAATTTTAATTTAAATTTATTATTAAAACAAGATTTTTAATGTTAAAATTTTGTTAAGGCTTGATTTTACGGGCGAGCACTTCTAATGTTCGGCGATGAACCATCGCCGCTACAGTTTAGCTTCTGTATCACTTACACTGTACTGTAGCGTCGACCATTGGTCGACGTATTTTTTTTAAATACTTATCTACAAACTAATCTTTATTTTTCAATAATACTAACATCTACACTATTTGGAACAATCATATATAATTCTTCAACATCCTCGTTTCGCATTCTTATGCAGCCTGCACTCTCAGCCTTCCCCATTGCACTTCCGTTTGCCGATCCATGAACTCCGTATCCACTAACATTTAATGTGTCACCGGTAGCTTTAATTGCCATCCAACGAGTTCCTAATATGTTTTCAGGATCACCATAAGGAATTTGGCGACCATCAGGATGCCACCAGACAGGAAATTTTTGTTTATCATAAATCTTAAAAGTTCCAGAAGGTGTTTTATCAAATTTTCCTATGGTTATTGGATATTTTTTGAAAAATTCACCATTTAATAATAGATAAAGTTCTCTTTGTTCTTTATTTACTATAATTTTAAATTCACCACTAAAAATTTTATATCTATCCCCTACTTGAATTCTATTTGGATTATCAATCATATTACTTTTTTGCAGTAAATCAACAGTTGATCCAAATTTTCTTGCAATTTTATCAAGAGAATCGCCAGATTTTACAACATAAGCTTCTTTACCTTCAAAATCAAGAGGTGTTAAAAGAAGCTTTGTATTAATTTTTCCATAGTTTTCTTGAACAGTATTTAAATTTTGTGGAGACATTTTTTTAGTTAAAATATTTTTATATATATTTCTTGCTTCAACATACTTACCACTACTTTCCAATCTTTCAGCTTCCAGTATATATGGACCTATATCATATATTTCATAGTTTACACTATTAACAGTACTATTTTCGCCCCCTTCTGTAGGTGTAAAATTATTTTTATTATCTCTTGTATTGTTATTTTCAATAACATCAGGTGCTGCAGAAATTTTTCCATCTTTCTTTTCATCCTTTTTATTGTCACTATTATCCTTTGATGAATAAACACTGGCCAAAACAATAACCGAAATAATTGATAACACAATTATAATTGCTAGAAAAAATGGATATTTTCTTTTGGCTGAGTAAGTATTAAAGCTTTTTATTCTAATTTGTTTTTGCATATATTTCTCTATTATATTTAGTTCGTTAAAAATTTCAACACCTTTACAGTATCATATTAGACTTTAATAAATCAATATTAAAATTATTATTATTATTTTAAATTTAACTGGCTGGCTTTTTTATTAAATATTTATTACCATTTAAAAACAATACTTTCATACAATTAATATATATTAGTCCGCATATTTTACTAAAATCAACAAAAATGCATATATCATGTTTGTAACAAGAGGGTTAGAACTTATGAGTAAAAATACAATTTTTAACATAAGTTAAATCCTAATAATACGCCCTTACGGGTGAGACGCTGGCAATGCATCTACTTCATCATCAATGCATTTGAATAGTTACTATACTACATACGTTGCTTCTTTGTAGCTACGTCACCAACATCTCATAAAATATGCGGGTTAGGGGTGTTAATAAGCTGAACATAAAATTGTTAATAGATGTTAATTAGTGTGCTGTAATTAACAGGCTGTTCATAACATAGTAGTTGTAAAAAAAGTATTAACGGCTTATTAACATTTAAAAAGCAGTATAAACGGTTTAAATATAGAGTGTTATAAACTATATGAACTTATTAACAAACATAATACTAATACTTAATATATATTATTTAATTAGATTATAATTAGTATGATGTTTATATCTTTAATTTATTAGGTTCTTCATAAATTATTGTGGGTAATATTTAAAACATTCTAAATATTAGATATATTTAATCTCGTAGAGATGGTATCTTGGTAGCCTTGGGTTTCA
>JGI1221J11331_1000584_pt1 | contig 12045 bp, 9 predicted proteins | sample LakVidmifraction_4_FD_11331 | JGI IMG/M metagenome (IMG submission 11331) | reverse complement strand
ATAAAAAATGATTTTTTCAATATAGATTTTACTCCTGTTAGCTTGGAGTTTCAAANCATNCTGCTTANGGCAGAGTCTATGTTTAAAAGTCAGGAGACTAGTAAAAGTTTATTTATAATCACCGATGCGCTTAATTTTGAAGACCCTACAGATCTCAAAACCAGCCAGACTATAGACTTCAATTTTATAATTAAAGAACCTAAGAGTCTCGAAAATTTTTATATCTCCTCTGCTAAGTTAGAAGAGAGAAATTCTAACTCTTTACTTCGTGTTGAAGTCAAATCCAGTCTAAGCACCGATAAAGACATTACGGTGTCGCTGTATGGCGGACCAAACTTAATTGCCAAAGCAAGGGCTACCTTTAAGGATAAACTCACTTCCANTGTAAGTTTTGAATTGGGCGATACAGATTTTAAGAAAGGGCGGCTAGAGCTTGAGACCGACGCAATGTCTTATGACAATACCTTGCATTTTAGCTTAAATCAAAATGACCCTATTCGAATTATCGCACTTCATTCCAAAGAAAAAGAAAAAAGTTCTTTTCTCTCTTCCATCTTTAAGTCGAATCGATTTGACTTGAATGTCAACACTATTACTAATTTTGACTATTCAAAAATCTCAAATACAGATCTTATTATTTTAAATGAGATTGAAAATTTCACTCCTATTCTTAAAACTAATCTAGAGGAATTTCATAGAAACGGGGGAACTTTGGTTATCATCCCTAGTGAAAATGCTTCAGAAACTACCTATTCTAATTTTGGGATGAGTCAGGCGATCTATCTCAATTCAAATTCAAATAAGCGTGATATTACAACCATCAGTTATGACCATCCTTTATTTGCTAGTGTCTTTTCAGAAAATATTCAAAATTTCGATTATCCTTCAACATCCAAAAGCCTAGAAATAAATCCTTCTTTATCTCCTATTTTAAAATATAGCAATGGTTCCTCCTTTCTAGCAGAACAAGATCGCCTCTATGTTTTTTCCTCATCTCTCGATACAAGATTTTCCAATTTTATAAACTCTCCGCTGGTTGTTCCTGTGTTTTACAATATTGCTTTGCAAAGCAAATCTAACCCTCTCCTCTATTCTACCATTGGTGACGATGAAACTTTTACTGTAAAAACTACTCTAGGCCAAGATGAGATTTTACAGTTAGTCAGTTCAGAACAACAGGTAATTCCAAAACAAACTAAGCTTGGAAATACCATACAAATCAACACCCAATACCAACCTGAAATCGCTGGTCATTATGAATTGAAACAGAAAGACTCCACGCTTCTTGACTTAAGCTTCAATTATAATAGAGAAGAAAGTGATTTACAAGCCCTTGATTTAGGAAATCAAAACCTTGTAAAATTCAGTACCATCCAAGAGGCGTTTAATTCTTACACAGAAGCAAGGAAAATCCTTGAGCTTTGGAAATGGATGCTTATTTTTGCCCTTGGATTTTTTCTTTTAGAACTATTAATCTTAAGATTTTTAAATTGATACCTATGTCTTCCCTTCTCCTTAAGTCTGCAAAAATCATTGATTCTGAAAGTCCATTTCATCTTCAAACAAAAGATATCCTTATTGAAGATGGGACTATCACTCAAATTGAAGACAACATAGATCATGAAGGTAAGTGTGTTGATCTACCCAACTTGCATGTTTCCAACGGTTTTTTTGATAGCTCAGTTAGTTTTGGAGAGCCTGGCTTTGAAGAAAGAGAAACCTTGGCCAATGGAGTTAAAACAGCTAGACATTCTGGGTTTACAAGCTTTTTACTTAATCCAAAATTGAATCCTATCACAGATAGTCATTCTGCTGTAAAATTTTTACAACAACAAATTGACACTCAACTTATAGATATAAAGCCCTTAGGAGCGTTAACTAAAGGTTTTGATGGAATGCATCTAGCAGAGCTATACGACATGCAAATGGGAGGTGCTGTAGGCTTTTATGATTTTAAATCCCCAGTAGCAGATTCCAATTTATTCAAAATTGCCCTTCAATACGTAAAGAGTTTTGATGGTTTAATTTTTTCATATCCGCAAGACAAACCTATAGCTGCTAATGCCCAAGTGAATGAAGATGAATTCACCACTTACATCGGTTTAAAGGGAATGCCGAACCTAGCTGAAGAATTGCAGATTGCTAGGGATCTTTATATTTTGGAATATACAGGAGGCAGACTCCATATCCCTAACGTTTCAACACAAGGTGCTGTAAAACTGATTGAAACTGCCAAAGCAAAAGAATTGAACGTCTCCTGTAGCGTAGCTATTGCTCACCTTTACTTCAACAGTGAAAAACTTGATGGTTTTGATAGTAAATATAAAGTTTTACCACCCTTAAGAACCCTAAAAGATCAAGAAGCCTTATTACACGCTGTAAAAGAAGGTGTTATTGACATGGTGACTTGCGACCACGAACCCATGGATGTTGAACATAAAGACCTAGAATTCGAAAATGCTAGTTATGGAAGTATTGGTTTGGAATCCTCATTTTCAGTCTTAAATCAATTATTTGGGGTAGAAAAAGCTGCTGAATTGCTATCTAAAACTAAAAGAACGTTTAGATTATCAACTTCAAAAATTGATACTGAAGAACGTGCAGATTTAAGCTTATTCGAACCTCATTCAGAATACATCTTTAACATACAACATATTCATTCTAAATCTAAAAATAGCATGTTCTTAGGAGAAACCCTTAAGGGCAAGGTCTACGGAAGCATCTATAACGACTCTATTTATGAAAATTAAACCTGAAAGAAGCGGAAAAACCGCAGCCATAGTGGCCTACTTTACCATTTTTGGAAGTATACTGGCTTTATTCCTCAACTCCGACGAGAATAAGCAAGAATTTGCCAGCTTCCATATACGACAAGCTTTGGGAATCAATTTTTTGATCATCTTATTTGGTGTGGTCGTCAACGGACTCTATGATAGTTTTAGTGATTTATTGAACATGATAGTTGGTTCTGCATTTTATCTTTCTTATTTTATTTTGTGGATTTATGGCTTTATTGGAGCAGTTTCTGGTAAGGAAAACAAGGTCCCGCTTATTGGAAATTTATGTCAACGCATTTTTAAAAAAATAACTTAAATGACTACAAAAGATTTATCTCTTAAGCATTTGGTAAGACCCTCTAGCTTACCANACAANGCCCCACTTATACTAATGTTACACGGTTATGGCAGTGACGAGAATGATTTGTTTTCCTTTGCAAACGAACTATCAGAGGAATACATCGTCATATCTTTAAAGGCTCCTAATGCCTTGCAACCTTCAGGAAACGCATGGTATGCCATCAATTTTGATGCTCAAAAAGGAAAATTTAGCGATATCGAGCAGGCTATTCTATCTAGGGAGTTAGTCAAAACATTTCTGGAAGAAGCTATTGAAGCTTATCCTATCGATAAAAGCAAGGTTAGCCTTTTAGGGTTTAGTCAAGGTACTATTTTGAGTTTTGCTCTAGCGCTTTCCTATCCGGAAGTTATTAAAAACGTCATAGGTCTATCCGGCTATGTGGACACCAATATGATTGAAGCTGGCTATGAATCAAAAGATTTTAGTCATTTGAAGGTTTATAATTCACATGGAAGTGTAGACCAGGTGATTCCTGTTGAGTGGGCTAGACAAAACAAGCCATTATTAGAAAAGCTGAATATCGATATGATTTATGAGGAATATCCTGTAGGGCACGGAATTAATCCTCAAAACTTTCAGAGCTTAAAAAACTGGCTGAAAGCACAACACTAAATAAAAAATTTAAAATTTCATTATGCTAATAATTGGCATTGCAGGAGGGACGGGAAGTGGAAAAACCACAGTAGTTAATCAAATAATCAATGAGTTACAACACGATGAAGTTGATGTTATTTATCAAGACTCCTATTATAAAGATTTGTCACATCTTTCTATGGAAGAAAGAAAGAGAAATAACTTTGATCATCCAAAATCAATAGATTTTGACCTTTTGGTAGACCACCTTAAGATTTTAAAAACTGGAGATTCCATTCACCAGCCAGTTTATTCTTTTACAGAACATAATAGAACTGAGGAGACGCTCATTACTAAACCAAGGAAGGTGATGATCGTAGAAGGAATTCTCATCTTTACCCATCCTGATGTTAGGGAGATGTTCGACATTAAGATTTTTGTACATGCCGATAGTGACGAACGTCTAATGCGTCGTCTTAAAAGGGATATTAAAGATCGAGGCAGGGATTTAGATGAAGTTTTGAATCGCTACAAAACGACCTTAAAGCCTATGCATCAACAGTTTATCGAACCAACTAAAGAGTATGCCGATATTATTATTCCAAACAATCGCTTCAATACGGTAGCAATTGATATCGTTCAAACTATTATCAAAGAAAGACTCCTGTAAATTTAGTAAATTTAACCTATGAAGTATAAAGACCTTAAACGGAAACCTTGGTTTAAATTTATGAGCAACAAATATGTGTTGGTGCTCACCGTTTTTATGGTATGGATGCTATTTCTGGATAGCAACTCATGGTTAATTCATAATGAACTCAATAAAGAAATTGAAGAGATTGAAGATAACAGAGACTATTATATTCAGCAAATCAAGCAGGACAAAAAGATTTTAAAAAAGCTGGACGATAGTATTGAAATTGAACGATTTGCTAGGGAAACTTATTTTATGAAACGCCCTAACGAAGAAATTTATATTATAGAATACGAGGATAGCCTAAAAACTAAAAGCAATGAGTAAAAAATTATTTGATGACTTTGATCCTGTTTCGGCTAAAGCCTGGAAGCAAAAGATACAAGTAGACCTTAAGGGTGCAGATTATAACGAAACACTCATCGAAAAAACGGGAGAAAGCATAGATGTTAAGCCATTTTACCACGCAGACAATCATGAAGATTCCTATGTTATAAATCAAGCTCAAGATTGGTTGGTCACCGAAAAACTCTACTTAGAAAATATAGAGATTACTATTGAAAATGCTAAGGATGTTATAGACCGAGGCACAGAAAGCCTTTGGATTATTATTCCTGAAGCAGATGAAAAAAAGCTGAAGTTTTTTAAAGCCTTAAAAGAGTACAACATACCACTTTACGTAGAATTTCTATTTTCTGATTTTGATTTTTTTAAATCTTTAGATGCTATACTTCAAGATCAAGACCAGACCGTTTTGGTCGGTTATGACCCGATAGGTCGATTGGCCTCTTCTGGAAATTGGTTTAAAAATCAGAAACAAGATTTCGAAATCCTGATAAAAACATCAGAATTAAAGAGTTTCTCTAATGCAATTAACATAGATGCGAGACTGTATCAAAATGCTGGTGGCCTTATTATCCAACAGCTGGCTTATACTTTAGCTCACCTCAATGAGTATTTGAATTTGTTACAGAATTCAATTCAAAAAACAGAGCCATTAGCAGTAAATGTTCTTATCTCTCAAGGCTCCAATTACTTTTTTGAAATTGCCAAACTGAAAGCTTTACGCTTATTGGTGGAGAGTCTTGCTCAGGAATTAGATATAAGCATAGAGCTTAATATTATCGCCGAACCAACAAAACGCAATCAAACACTCTACGACTACAATATGAATATGCTTCGCTCTACCACAGAATGCATGAGTGCCATTTTGGGAGGTGCCGATTGGGTAAATAATTTGGCATATGACGAGATATTCCATAAACGCAATGAGTTTGGAGAGCGTATTTCCAGAAACCAACTATTGATTTTAAAAAAGGAAAGTTATTTTGATAAGGTGTCTAACCCTGTAGATGGAACTTATTATATTGAGAGTTTAACCAAAGAATTAGCTGAAAAATCCTTAGCCATTTTCAAAACCATTGAAGCAGGAAAAGGTTTCATTCAACAACTTTTTGAAGGTAAAATTCAGAAGAAAATTAAAGAAAGTGCAAATAAGGAAGAAGAGAAGCTTACATCTGGTGATTTTACTTTAGTGGGGTTAAATAAATATCAGAACCCAGAAGATAAGATGTCTCAGGATTTAGAATTGTTTCCATTTTTAAAACACCATCANCGTAAAACACTTATTGAGCCGCTTTTAGAAAAACGCCTAGCAGAATCCATAGAGAAAGAAAGATTAGATGGTGAGAAGAACGTTCAACCTCCAAAAGAAAANAAGTAGTATGGAACGTAAAGATATACAGCAAATGAGCTTAGTCTCTGCAAAAGATCCTANATCCAAAAAGGAATCTAAATTTAAAACTGCAGAGCAAATTAACTTGAAGTCTACTTATACAGAAAAAGACCTTGATAAAGTAGAACATCTAAATTTTGTTGCAGGGATTCCTCCTTATTTGCGTGGGCCTTACTCCACAATGTATGTTCGCAGACCTTGGACCATCCGTCAATATGCTGGGTTTTCAACGGCAGAAGAAAGCAACGCATTTTATAGAAGAAATTTGGCAGCAGGACAAAAAGGACTGTCTGTAGCCTTCGATTTACCTACACACAGAGGTTATGATAGTGATCACGAGCGGGTAGTTGGTGATGTTGGCAAAGCTGGTGTAGCCATTGATTCCATTGAAGATATGAAAGTCTTATTCGACCAAATACCTTTAGATAAGATGTCGGTGTCAATGACAATGAACGGAGCAGTATTACCTGTTATGGCCTTTTATATTGCTGCAGCTGAGGAAACAGGTGTCAAACAAGAACAACTCTCTGGTACCATACAAAATGACATTCTAAAGGAGTTTATGGTAAGAAACACTTACATCTACCCTCCCACTCCTTCCATGAAAATTATTTCTGATATATTTCAGTTCACCTCCCAGAATATGCCAAAATTTAATAGCATTAGTATTTCTGGATATCACATGCAAGAAGCTGGAGCAACGGCAGATATAGAGCTAGCTTACACCTTGGCAGATGGCGTGGAATATATCAAGAAAGGTTTAGATGCAGGGATGGATATCGACACCTTTGCACCTCGCCTCTCGTTTTTCTGGGGAGTTGGGATGAACCATTTTATGGAAATTGCGAAAATGCGAGCTGCCAGGATGCTTTGGGCTAAATTGGTAAAGCGTTTTAACCCAAAAAATCCTAAATCTTTGGCATTGAGGACTCACTCACAAACCAGTGGATGGACGCTAACAGAGCAGGATCCTTTTAATAATATTGCTAGAACATGCATTGAAGCTACTGCTGCAGCCTTTGGTGGAACACAAAGTTTGCATACCAATGCATTGGATGAAGCTATTGCCTTACCTACAGACTTTTCTGCTAGAATCGCTAGAAATACTCAAATTTACCTTCAAGAGGAAACAGGGATTACCAACACGGTAGATCCATGGGCAGGGAGCTATTACGTCGAAAAACTAACACATGATGTGGCTCAACGTGCTTGGAAACTTATCGAAGAAGTGGAAGAACTTGGCGGAATGACCAAGGCTATAGAAGAAGGTATACCCAAGTTACGAATAGAACAAGCTGCTGCAAAAAAACAAGCTAGAATTGATAGTGGTACCGATAAAATTATTGGGATAAATGCATATCGCCTTAAGCAAGAAGATCCTATTGTGACTCTTGAGGTAGATAACCAGACGGTGAGACAACAGCAGTTAGAAAAATTAGCAAAAATTAAAGCTTCCCGGGATAATGATAAAGTCAAAAAATGCCTAGAAGAGTTGACTCGTATTGCTAAAGAGGAAAATGGAAACCTTTTAGAAGCTGCTGTTAGGGCTGCAAAAGAAAGAGCTACCTTAGGAGAAATAAGTGATGCTTTAGAAGAAGTATATGGTAGACATAAAGCCAAAATACAATCTTTTAGTGGTGTTTATAGCAAAGAAATGAAAACAGATGAATCCTTCCATAAGGCCAAAGCTTTGGCCGACGAGTTTGCAGAAAAAGAAGGTCGCCGACCTAGAATTATGATTGCAAAAATGGGACAAGATGGTCACGATAGAGGGGCCAAAGTTGTCGCTACTGGCTATGCTGATGTAGGCTTCGATGTTGATATTGGTCCATTATTTCAAACCCCCCAAGAAGCAGCAAGACAAGCTGTGGAAAATGACGTTCATATTTTAGGAGTATCTTCTCTAGCAGCAGGTCATAAAACCTTGGTTCCAGAAGTCATTAACGAACTAAAGAAATTGGGACGTGAGGATATCATGGTTATCGTTGGTGGAGTGATACCCTCAGCAGATTACAAGTTTTTATTTGATGCAGGAGCCGTAGCTGTTTTTGGACCTGGAAGTAGAATTAGTGATGCTGCTATTCAAATGCTAGACATATTGAACGATAGCTTTTAAAAGTAGACTTAAGTTTTTTATTTTTTAATATACGATTCAGAATAAAAGCTTAGTAAAGTTTTAAATTAGTTATACACACAATACATTATTCATGGCCATTTTAGGGAATATCATTAAAGGAGTGATCAATTTGAGAAATTCTATTTCTTCGGAAGCGGATCACGTTCAAAATCAGAAAGAAACACTTAAGTTTTTATTAGAAAAAGCTAAGTCTACAGAATTTGGGAAACACTATAAATTTGATGAGCTACTCCTTTAAAGATCCTTATGAAAATTTCAAATCAACCATCCCCTATTTTGATTATGATAAAATCCAGAACGAATGGTGGTATAAGCTTCATAAGGGAGAAAAGGATATTACTTGGCCTGGACATCCCGATTATTTTGCATTGAGTTCTGGCACTACGGGAAAAACGAGCAAGCGTATTCCCGTCACTGAAGATATGATTGAAGCCATAAGAAATGCAGGGATAAAACAAATACTAGCCATTAAAAACTTTGACTTACCAGCTGATTTTTTTGAAAAAGAAATCATGATGCTTGGAAGCTCAACTAACTTAGATCTGCATAATGACCATATTGAAGGCGAAATAAGCGGAATAAGCGCTAGCAGAATTCCTTTTTGGTTTCGTGGATTTTATAAGCCTGGTGAAGATATTTCCAAAATAGATGACTGGGANGACCGGGTTCAGAAAATTGCAGAGAATGCTAAATCTTGGGATATCGGTGCATTAAGCGGCATTCCTTCTTGGATGGAGTTGATGATGGAGAAGGTTATAGACTACCATCAAGTCGAAAATATTCACGATATATGGCCAAACTTAAAGGTATATACCTCTGGAGGCGTTGCTTTTGGACCTTATCAAAAGAGTTTTAAACGCTTAACCGGTCAACCTGTTCATGTTATTGATACGTATCTAGCTTCAGAAGGCTTTATAGCTTTACAAACTCGACCTGAGACTAACTCTATGCAGCTACTCACAGATAATGGAATCTTTTTTGAGTTTGTTCCCTTTCACCCTGAGTATATAAGACCAGATGGATCCTTAAAACCAGATTCTCCATGTATTAGTCTTGAGGATGTAGAGCTCGAACAAGATTATGTTCTTATCATCAGTACAGTGAGTGGAGCTTGGAGATACAGCATTGGAGATACTATTCAATTTACGGATGTTAAGAAAGCAGAAATACAGATTACAGGGCGAACCAAATTCTTTTTAAACACTGTGGGATCTCAATTATCGGTCAACAAAATGGACACAGCCATGAGAGAATTGGAAGACCAATTTAACATTGATATTTTAGAGTATACTATTTGCGCCAAGCGTGCAGAGGATGGAGAATTTTATCACTTTTGGTATTTAGGGACTAGCAATAAAGATCTTAACATTTCAACTATAGCCAAAGCACTAGATGATAGTTTAAAATCTGCCAATAAGAATTATCAAGTTGCAAGAAATAAAACCCTTAACGGAGTTAAAGTTAATCTTATTGATCCCACTATTTTTCAGGACTGGAGTGCAAGAAACAAAAAAAGAGGTGGACAAGTAAAAATGGAACGAGTCATGAACGAAGAAAAATTCTCTGAATGGGAGAATTTTGTAAAAAACCACTAATTCCAATTAGCGATCTTGAACTATTTGCATAATTTCTTCTGGTGATAAATAGTATTGCTTTATCCTCTTTTTATAATCTGGATCAATATCTGCATGATTTAAGATGAAATTTTTAGTTTTCAAAATATAGTCTTCCATCCCTTGATTGACCGCAAAAGTATCTGCCGATCGCTCAGCACCTATGATATGATTCTCCAGATACAAGTATTTTATTCCAAACCAAATCAGATTGAACGTTCCTCTTTCTTCATAGTCCAAAATATGACCCAATTCATGTCCAATCCATCCTGTAATGATCTCTGAGGGTATATTGACTGTTTTAAATTCTTTACCCGATATTTTAAACTTTTCACTGATAAAAATATAGTATTTACGCTTTGCTCTTGGGGTCAGTAAACTTTTAAAGTCAGGCTGAGCTTGCATCGTGGATTTTTTAATATCCGACTTAAATTTAAAAGTAATATTTACATTTTCCAATTGAGGAAAATAGTCTAGAGCAAGCTCTATTTCTTTTTTAATAGAGTCTGGATAGGTATGATACTGTTTAGCCTTCATAGAAAAAATAGAGTTGGAAATTAAAAGGATGACTAGAAGGAGCGTTTTATTTTTTATCAAATTCACTTTAAAATTAAGCATTTATAGAAGCTATGTAGTTTACTGATAATTCAATACGTAAGTTTCATTCTTAATTATCTTTTTTCTTTTTAAGAATACCTCCTAAGATATCTTTCACTTTATCCTTTACATCCTCTTGTTGGGTTTTTGTGGAGTCCTTTTCTTTTTTATCGCCACCTAACAAATTATTAATTTCATCGCCGATTTTATCTTTAATGGCATTAGTTGCTTTTTCTTTTTGAGCATCCACAATTTTTGATGTGAGGTCTTTAATAGCATTTTGCATATTTAACTGGATCTTTGGATTGGAAAAGGTTCCCGTTAATCCAACAGGAACATCAACATTCAATTGGCTAAGATCGGTATTGCTCAACTTAGCAAGCTGACCTCCTACTTCCTTTCCAAAATATTTTGCTGGAACATTGAAACTAAGATTATAATTCATCGTGTTATCAAACGAGTGACTTCCTGAAACATCAACCTTTACATCGTCTAAGTTGAAATCAAAATCATCTGCATTAATTGCTCCATTTTTAAAATTCAGTTTAGCGACTAGATCTTTTACTTTCAGCTTATCGAAGTTTAAGACCTTAAACTGACTATTTAAGTTAGAGATCAAAGGCATCTTACCCTCTTCCACCTCTGCACTTAAGATATTCGCTAGGGCACTTCCTGCTAATGAAGTATAAATGGGCATCAAATCTTTTGTGAGATTTCCATTTAGATTAATAGTTGTACTCGCCACCCCATTTAGTGCTTGTGCAATAGGCGCTAAACCTTTAACCAATTCCATTTGCTGAAAAGCCTCTACAATCTTGATGGTATTTAAGCCCAATTTCATATCGAAATTAGGAACGCCTGAAGTCGTCACTTTCCCATCAAGATTTATGCTCCCTCCAAAAATATCAGCGTTTACATTCTTAAGGATGGCACTTTCGTTTTTTAAGGCTAAACTACCTTTAGCATTTTTTAAAGTTAAGTTGTCATAAATGACCGTTTTAGCATTGAAGTTTAAGACAATATCCAAAAAATCAGGGATTTTTATGACCTCTACGCTGCCTTCAGATCCAGTACTGGCTGTTTCGGTAGTCGAATTTTCAGACTCATTTGTTTTATCACCAACTTCACTGTCTACCATAAAATCAGCAATATTGAAGTTGGTAGAAGTCGCATTGAAAATTCCTTGAAGGGGTTTATCTGAAAAAACAAATCCCATAAGATTACTCAAATCCCCATTCATCTGAAGGTCTGTAGAGCCTGCTGTCATTTGAAAACTATTCAATTGGATAGCATTCGTTGTGAAGTTGACTGTAGCGGTCTCAATATGAATCAGTTCAGCTAAGTCTGGAGACTCATAATCAAACTTGGATAACTTCATAGAACCCTGTGCCTTTACATTTTCATAAGCTTCTCGCTCTATGGTGTTCATATCAAAATTAGTCGTTATATCCGCATCCAAAATCCCACTTAGTTCTTGATCAATATCTACAGGATAGGCTTTTTTAAGATTTGCTAGATTCAATCTCCCTTTCATTTTAAGATCAACTAACATAGTTGT
>JGI1221J11331_1000581_pt1 | contig 12080 bp, 12 predicted proteins | sample LakVidmifraction_4_FD_11331 | JGI IMG/M metagenome (IMG submission 11331) | reverse complement strand
GGGAAAATGATGGCGGCAAGTTCCGGATCACAGGTCCGGCACGCGTCGCGCTGCGCATGATGGCAGCACAAGCCGGCCTGGCGCTGTAACCCGCTTGCAGCCGCAACGATTGTATACCATACAAAGCGGCCCAAAGTGACGCGTTCAACGTCCTTTTGGGCCTCATTTGCAACGCTTTAGGGAGCGCACCGGCTATGTCATTCGATACAAACATTATGCGCGCGGCGCAACACCGTATGGTGACACTTTGAACGACCTTGTAATGACGGGCGCAACGGCTGACGAACTTTGGCCGCTGGTGCGCGACTGCCACTATTCAAAGCGTATGTCGGGATTAGTGAGGCACGCTTTTGCATGGCGGGAATCGGGGGGGATGTTCGGCGATACGGGAAAGCCCGTTGTTGGCGTTACTTATTCGCAGCCGGTTAACCGCAACTTCTGTAAAGAAAGTTTAGAACTTTCCCGCCTTGTTCGGGCAGACGGCTTTTCGGCACAAATAAGCGAATTTGTATCATGGTCTTTGCGATGGCTGAAAGCGAACACGACAGCGCCTTTTGTGTTGTCATACGCGGACACGACGCACGGGCATCACGGAGGCATCTACCAAGCGTGCGGTTTTCAATACGTTGCGGCAAGGGCGCCGGGGCGCATCGGTTTCTCTGCGCCTGACGGTTCTTTTATTCATTGTCGCATTTGCAATAGGCGCTTCGGGACTAATTCTGTTGAAGCTGTCTTAAGAATAAAACCCGATTGGGTTCCTGTTTATGGGGACACCAAACACCTTTACATTTTTCCACTTCGGCAAAAATGGCCGTCTATTAGCCGCGCGAATGGCTGGACAGCGTTGCCATACCCGAAGCCAAAGTTTGCGGCCTGTCCATTGGACGAGCGGGTTCCAACCCGTGTGAGCAAGGTGCAACCCCTTGAGGCCGCTCCAACCGAAAGCCAAGCATCGTGAGCATGGCGGCTATAATCTATGAATTGCAAGCGGCGGGCGTAACGGGTGACGTTAAGCGCGTCACCTCGGGCCTGAGCGCGAAACATCTGGGGGGGATGCACGGCCTACTTTAGCCGCACTTGTATGCGCCAGGAGCCGGTGCTATGTTAGCCTCGTAACGACGCCGCGTGGTTGGCGATGGACAGGGGACACCTATGGCGCTGACCGACAATCAGCTTAATGCTATTTGCGACAGCCTGTCGTCCGGCACATCACTGCGCGCCACCTGCACCAAAATGAATCTGCCAGAAAGCACCGTGCGCCGCTGGATACGCGACTGTCCGGAGGCGGCGAGCAGCGTCATTCGGGCCCGCGAGCTTGGCTTTGACTCGATGGCCGACCAGTGCATTGAAATCGCCGACGCCGGAGATCTCGAGCCGCAGGATCGCCGCGTACGCATCGAAACGCGCATTCGGCTGCTCGGCAAGTGGAGCCAGCGATACGCCGATCGGCAGAGTGTGGACGTCGGCAACAAGCCCGGCGAGACACTGCGCGTCGATGCGGCGGTGGACAACGTCTCGCTCGTCCTGCATCTGGCCGAGGCGCTCCGCCAGCAGAAAATCATCGGATGAAGGTCGCGCTAAACCCGCGCCACTTCGGCATCCGGGCGCGCGCCCAGGACGGCACAATATGGCTCACGCACGAGCGTTACATGGCGGCAGTGCTGCCCGTAAAAGACGTCACCGACGCGGTGCTGCTGGCACTCTGCGCCGACTTATCTGCGGGTGACGAGACGCAGCGCATCGAGCGCACGGTGCGTTTTTCCGATGGCATGGAGTGTCGCATGACTGTTGAGATGATAAGCGCCCCCAACTGATGCCAGAAGCGGCACCACTTGACCTGACCAAGGCGCTGGCGAGCATCACACCCGAGCAGCGTATACACCTCGACTGGCAGCAGCGATGGCGGGCGACCGCGCGACAGGATCAGGTGATACCAGCCGGTGACTGGAGCGAGTGCGGGATTCTGGCGGGCAGGGGGTACGGCAAAGGCCTCTGCCTCGACACGCCGATCCCGACGCCGCTGGGCTGGACACGTAACGGCGACCTGCATGACGGCGACGCCATCTTCGACGAGCGCGGCCACGTCTGCCGCGTCGTCACCGCGCACGACCCGTACACCCCGGAGGCGACGTACCTGCTGAAGTTCAGCGACGGCGCGACGCTGGTCGCGGACGGCGATCACCTGTGGGCGACGCTGTCTCACCGGGCGCGCAAGCAGATGCTGCGGCGCGGCGTCTCCCGCATCCAGACCGACTGGGCAACCGCGCGCCAGCCGCAGCTTGACTGCTGGGGCAACGTCACCGGGCATACGGGCGCTGAGGTGTCAGACACCGCGCAGCTGGCCGCGACCGCAACGCACAGCGCGCGCGGCGACACCAATCACTGCATACCGCTGGCGTTTCCGCTGCGCCTGCCCGACGCCGACCTACCGATAGACCCGTGGCTGCTCGGCTACTGGCTGGGCAACGGCTGCATCGGCGGCGGTCAGCTGTGCGCCGGGAGCCACGCGGGCAACTTCGACGACGCCTACGTCATGAGCCGCCTGCCCGGTGCCACCGTCCGGCAGCGCCACGACCGTGGCCACTCAATGATCTCGGTGCCGGGTCTCACCCGCAAGCTGCGGGCGCTGGACGTCCTCGGCAACAAACACGTCCCCGCCGCGTATCTGCGGGCGTCCGAGGCGCAGAGGTTGGCGCTGCTCAGGGGGCTGTGCGACAGCGACGGGCATGCGTCCGCCAGCAGCGTCGAGTTCTGCTCGACGCTGCAGCGTCTGGCGCAGGCGGTCGTGGAGTTAACGGCGTCGCTGGGCGAGCGCCCGGTGCTGGCGCAGGATCGGGCGCGTCTCGGCGGCAGGGACTGCGGCCCGCGCTACCGGGTAACGTGGAGGGGGCGGCTGCACAACCCGTTCGACCTGCCGCGCAAGCGTGACTTGTCAACCCCGTCGCCGGGCAGGGCATACGCACGGACCACCGCATGCTGGTGTCGGTGACGCCCGTAGCTAGCCGGGAGGTGCGCTGCATCACCGTTGACAGCCCCAGCCGACTGTATCTGGCGGGGGCGGCGATGGTGCCGACACACAACACCCGGATCGGCGCGGAGTGGCTCACCCGCAGCGTTTTCGAGGACGCCAGCGGCTTTGAAAGCTGCGTAATAGCCCCGACATATCAAGACGTTAAGTTTGTCTGTTTCGAGGGCGAGAGCGGCATCCTGTCGGTGCTGCCAGCCGGACTGCTGGTGGAGTACAACAAGTCCGATCTGTTCATCCGCATGCGAAACATCGCGGGCGGCGTGTCGATGATCAGGGGTTTCACCGCCGAGAAGCCCGAGCGGCTGCGCGGCCCGCAAAACGCGCGCATCTGGTGCGACGAGGTTGCGGCCTGGCAGTATGACGAAGAGACATGGGACATGGCTATGATGGGCCTGCGCCTCGGCAAAAGCCCGAAAATCCTCTGGACGACGACGCCCAAGCCAAAAGACCTGATACGAAAACTGAGCCTGCCACGCAGCAATCGATTGATCGTGCGCGGATCGACGTACGACAACAAGGCCAACCTCCCGAAAGTGTTTTTTGACAACCTTGCGCAATTTGAGGGGACCGCGATTGGGCGGCAGGAACTGCTCGGCGAGCTGATCGACCCGGAGGAAAGCGGCATCGTCAAGCGCAGCCATTTCCGGCTCTGGCCCGCAAAGAAGCCACTGCCCGCGCTCGACTACATCATCCTGTCGCTCGACACCGCGTTTACCGAGGCGACGTACGACAGCAAAAAGAGCGACCCCGACAGCACCGCGTGTGTGGTCATGGCGTCATTCCGGGACAAGGAAGGCAACTCGCACCTGATCGTGCTGGACTGCTGGTCGGAGCAGATGGGTATGCCAGACCTCATCCGGCGCGTGAAAAAGGAACTAAATGTTTCCTACGGCGACGACCACGACACCGCGCTGATCAAGCCGATGTTTGGGAGCGGCAAGCCGGTCACGTCGGGGCGTAAGCCGGATTTGTGTCTCATTGAGGATAAGGGCAGCGGCATCTCGCTGCGGCAGATGCTCGAACGCGAAGGCATCCTTGCCTACGCGTATAATCCGGGCCGCGCCGACAAGCTCTCACGCCTCCACATGGTCAGCCACATTTTTGCACGCAAGCGCGTCTGGCTCCCCGAAAGCGACAAGTTCCCAGGTCGCGTCCGCACATGGGTGGAGCCAATGCTCGCCCAGCTCTGCGCATACACCGGACCCAACAGCGTCAAGCACGACGACTATGTCGATGCCATGACACAGGTCATGCGGCTGTGTATTGATAAAAATCTCGTTTCTGTGCTAAAGTCCAAGAAGATTGAAGAAGCCGTCAGACTTCCGCCCAAGGTCGTCATCAACCCGTATAGCCAGTAAGGCAAAAAATGGACCCGGATGACATCGACGACGAAGACGCCCTGCTCGAAGGCGAGTTCGCCGAACTTGAGGACGATGATTTTGGCGGCGTCACCGACACCGATGACGGCGGCGCCATGGTCACGATGGAGGATAGTGTGCGCCCAAGCGAGGGCGAGTTCTACGACAATTTGGCCGAGGACATGTCTGACACCGAACTTGGCACCATCGCCACGCGGTTTCTCGACCTGATCGTCAAGGACAGGGACGCACGCAAGAAACGCGACGAGCAGTACGAAGAGGGGCTGCGCCGCACCGGCCTCGGCAATGACGCGCCCGGCGGCGCCACGTTCAACGGCGCGTCTAGGGTCGTGCATCCGATGTTGACCGAGGCGTGCGTGGACTTTGCCGCGCGCGCCATGAAAGAAATATTCCCCAGCGGGGGACCGGCGCGCACGCACATCACCGGCAAGCCGACAGAGGAAAAGACGCGGCGGGCAGAGCGCAAGACAAGCCTCCTTAATTGGCAAATGACGGTTCAATGCCCCGAAGTGCGTGCCGAACTCGAGCAGCTAATGACGCAGGTGCCGCTGGCTGGCGTTCAGTATATGAAGCTTGGGTGGGACGAGCCGCATAACAGGCCGACGTTTCTTTTCGTCGCGCTCGATGACATGTATCTGCCGTACGCGGCGACTAACTTTTACACAGCGCAGCGCAAAACGCACGTTCAGTATTTGACCCAGTTAGACTATGAGATGCGCGTTCGTGATGGCATTTATCGCGAAGTTGACTTGACCCCGCCGGGTCTTGAGCCTGAGCAGTCGGTTGCGGGGCAGGCCAATGACCGCATTGAGGGCCGCGACAGCACCAGCTATAATGAGGACGGGCTGCGGATCGTCTACGAAGTCCACACCATCGCCGAGATCGAAGACGGCGAGGGACCGTCACCGTATATCCTGACCATCGACAAGCCGTCCGGGAAGGTGCTGTCGATCTATCGAAACTGGGACGAGGACGACGAGACGCGCGACGAGGCCATGTGGTTTGTCGAGTTTCCGTTTATCCCGTGGCGCGGCGCGTACCCCATCGGCCTGCCGCAGATGATCGGTGGCCTGAGCGGTGCCGCCACCGGCGCGCTCCGCGCCCTGCTCGACAGCGCCCACATCAGCAACAGCCAGACTATGCTTAAGTTGAAAGGCGGTACGTCTGGGGGCCAGACCCTCGAGATTCAGCCGGGCGAGGTTAAGGAAATCGAGGGCGGTCTCAACGTCGATGACGTGCGAAAGCTGGCGATGCCGCTGCCCTACAATCAGCCGTCGCCCGTTTTGTTCAGCCTGATGGGTTTTCTGGTTGAGGCGGGCAAGGGTGTCGTCCGCACGTCGATGGAGGACATCGCCGACAACAACCCCAACGCCCCGGTTGGCACGACGCTTGCCAAGCTCGAGCAGGGCGCGGTGGTCTACTCCGCGATCCACAGCCGCCTTTACGATGCGATGGGGCGAATGCTGCGCATTCTGGACCGGCTCAACGGCCTGTATCTCGACGACGAGAAGCTGCAAAAGTCGGCGGGCGAGGAGCTGGCGCGGCGCGCCGACTTTGACGGCGTCCTCGACGTGGTGCCGGTCAGCGACCCCAATATCTTCAGCGAGGCGCAGCGTTACGCGCAGGTGCAGGCCATTGCCCAGCGCGCCGCCGCCATGCCGCAACTCTACAACGTGCGAAAAGTTGAGGAGCGCTTGCTGCAAACGCTCAAGATACCCGACGCCGAGAGCCTTCTTAACCCGCCCGCCGAGCCAAAAGAGCAAAACGCGGTAAATGAAAACGTCGCCGCGACGCTGGGCAGGCCCGTCACGGCGTTCCCTGAGCAGGATCACCTGGCACATCTTGAGACGCATGTATCGTATCTGATGAACCCGATNTTCGGGATGAACCCGATAATCGCCCCGGCGTTCATCCCTGCCATCCTGCGCCATATCACCGAACACGTCGCACTTTGGTATGCCAGCACGGTCTTTGACCTATCGACCGACGCGCTTGGCGGCAAAGACCTTGGCGATACAATGCGCGCGATGAGCAACGAGGACACCGAAGGCAAGCGGGCTCTGGACAAGATGCTGGCAACGGCATCGACGGCGGCGCTGCAGAACGGGGCGCAGGTTTTCCAGCGGCTTCCGGAGATTATCCAGCAGGCGCAGCAGGTGATGCAGCAGTTTGCCCAGCCAGCGCAGCAAGATCCGCTCATGGCCATCGAGGGGCAGAAGCTGCAGCTTCAGACGCAGGCGGCGCAGGCCAAGTCCCAAGCCAACGCGCAGCAAGCCCAAGCCGACGCGCAGCAGGCGCAGGTTGACGCACAGGTTGATGCACAGAGGCTCCAGCAGAGCGCCCAAAAGATGCAGCAAGACGCGCAGATGTCGGCAGCAGAGATTCAGGCGCGGGTGCAGATTGAGGCGCAGCGACAGCAGGCGGAAGATCAGCGGACACTAGCCGAGATTAACTCGCGGATGAAGATGAACGCCGACGACAACGCCACCGCGATGGCGCTGGCGCAGATGGAGGTTACAACCGGCGAGCGTTTCGCCGTCAGCACCGGCACGGGCATCAACCCCAGCCCATAACAATGAGAGGAAGGCAGACATGAAAAGCGATGCATCGCCCGCAAAGGGCAAGAAGGCTGCGAGCATGAACGAAAGCAACACCAACATGCATAAGCTGCGGAAGATGGGCTTGGACACCACGTTCAAAGTCAGCGGCGGCAAGAAAACCCCCGCATGAAGATCGAGAGCCTGCTTCAACGCCTGGAGGCCGAGCAGATAAGGCTGGCCACCGAGGCGCTGGGGCGACCGTCTGGCCGAGATATGTTTGACTACGGTCGCGCGGTCGGCATCTATGCAGGGCTCGAGCATGCCAAAAGGACGCTGATTGATATGGTGTCCGAAAAGGAGCGTAAAGACGTTTTAATTTAACCCTGCGGAAAGAGGAGCGCACATGCAGGAACTAGCTAACAAGATCGACTTTGGTTACGGCACGATTGACGAGGCTTTCCCGCCTTGTGATCCCGGTATCCACCCGTTTGGGAGCCGCGTGGTCGTGCAGATACGGACGCCAAGGCAGAAGACCAGGGGTGGGATTATCCTGACCACGGAAACGCGCGAGACGGACGCGTGGAACACGCAGATCGGCAAGGTGATCGGCGTGGGCGAACTGGCGTTTAAAAACCGCACGACGATGGCTTCGTGGCCCGAGGGCAGCTGGTGCAAGCCGGGCGACTTCGTGCGCGTACCCAAGTACGGCGGCGACCGATGGACCGTCAAAACCGACAGCGGCGACGATGAGGCGCTGCTGGTAATCTTCAACGACCTCGATTTGGTGGGCAAGGTGACCGGCGATCCGCTGGCCATCAAGGCGTTCATCTAGTTGATAAGGCTACACAAAGGAAGCCGGTTATGAGCGACAAGACAATGAACGAAGACGACGACGAAGACTTGATCCCCGTTGAGACCCAGCCAAGGTCAGCGGCAGCCGATGACAACGTTGAGGACGGCGACGATGACGATGGCGATGACGACGCGGGAGACGCGGGAGATGGCGATGCTCGCCTTGCACAGAGCGAGGACGACAGCGAGGACGACATCACCGGCACAAACCGCAAGCGCCGGCAGAAGCGCCGCGATGTGCAGCGCCGCGCCAAGGACGCAGCGCAGCGCAAGATCGTCCTGCTCGAGCAGCAGAACGGCGACATGCTGCGCAGGCTGGCGGCGATTGAGGGGCGGTCGGCAAGCAATGACGTCCTGAGCATCGAGCAGCGGATCGCGCAGACGCAAAACGAAATCCGCCAGGCGGAACACATCATTGCCAAGGCGACCGAGGCTGGGAACGGCGACGATGTGGTCGTGGCGATGCGCCTGCGCGATCAGGCGATGGGTGATGCGCAGCAGCTAAGTTACGTCAAGCAGCAATACGAGCAGTCTCGCCAGCAATCTTCTCAGCCGCAAGTCAATCCGGCGGTCGCGGGCTACGCCAAGCAGTGGCTCGACGCCAATGCATGGTACGACCCGCAGGGTGGAGATCGGGATAGTGCGCTGACCAAGGCCATCGACAATGAAATTACGAAAGAAGGCTTTAACCCAGCGCAGCGCGAGTATTGGGAAGAGCTAACTAGTCGCGTTGCGGAGGCAATTGGCGGCAGCGAAGTAGCCACGTCGAGGCCGAAACGCAAAGCCCCGCCGACTGGCAATACACGCGAACATGCGCCCGTCAGCACAAAGCGCGAAATCTATGTGACACCCGAACGAAAGCAGGCTATGATTGAGGCCGGTGTATGGGATGACCCCAAAAGCCGCCAACGCTATCTCAAGGCGTATCAGTCGTATGATGCTAGTTCGGCTCGCTAAAAACAGGAGTGAGACAACGTGACAGATATTACTGAAGACAGCCGTTTGAAGAAGGCGTCGGACTTTGACGTTGTTGGTCGCCGCGATACGCGACGTTCGCAGGATCGAAAGATCACTGAGAACCGAGAAGTAAGCGAAGACGACCGACTTGAGATGTTTCGTCAGCAGCTTTTCAACGACGCACTACCCAATCTGCCTGACATGCCTGGATTTCATGCATGCTGGCTCACGACAACCAACCCGCGCGATCCAATTCATCGGCGCTTGCAGCTTGGATACGAGCCTGTGAAGCCGCATGAGGTTCCCGGTATGGAGTATGCCTCGGTGAAGACCGGAGAATGGTCTGGTTTTATCGGCGTTAACGAGATGCTCGCGTTCAAGCTGCCCATGAGCCTTTATTTGAAGTTCATGCAGGAAGCGCACCACGATGCACCGCAACGCGAAGAGGGCAAACTGGCAGAAGTCGCAGATATGATGCGCGACAATGCCGAGCGAGCTGGCAGCAGTATGTATGAGGGTGACGGCCTTTCGGATATGCGTGGCAACTCAGCACGCCAGGGGGACTTCTCCTGACGTTTATTTCTTAAACCTCTTTCGAAGGAACGGATATGTCAACAGTATCTCAGCCGTTCGGCCTTCGTCCTGCGTTTTCGCCAAGCGGGACGATTCGTCCGACCGCCTACTCGATTGCTACGGGCTATGGGGCGAACATTCTACAGAGCCAGCCGGTCAAGATCGGTGCCGATGGCACCGTGCAGGCCGCAGCCATCGGCGAACGCCTCATCGGCTCATTTCAGGGCGTTGAGTTCACCGACAGCGATGGTCGCCGCCGGGTCAGCAACAAGTGGACGGCATCGACCGCCGCCACGGAGATCGTGGCTTACGTCACGCTCGACCCGTCAGTTGTCTACGAAATCCAAGCCAGTGGCACGATTGCTGTCACCGACATTGGCTCGCAGGCCGACTTTGGTACCATCACGGCGGGTTCAGCCACCACCGGCCTTTCGGCTGTGGTGCTTGACGCCGCTACGCTGACCAATTCGGGTAACGCCGCGCTTCGCATCGTCGGCCTCTCGCCAGGTCCAGACAATGCGTTCGGCGATAACTTTACGATTGTCGAAGTTCAGGTGTCCGAACACCAGAACGTCGCCGATCGTGCAGCTTATTAAGGAGGGCTGAACCATGGCTACCCCAATGCGGAGTACTGACTTCCGCTCCATCGTGAACCCATTCTTAACGAAGAGTTCAACGGCATCTATGACCAGCGCGCTGACGAATGGTCTCAGGTCTTCAAGGAGTTCAAGGGTATTCCCCGGAACTATCATGAAGAGCCTGTTTTGTTCGGCATGGGTGCCGCGCCGGAACTCCCGGACGGCATGCCGGTCACCTATCAGTCGGGCGGTGTGCTGTTCATTCAGCGTTACATCTACCGCGTCTACGGCCTGGCCTTCGCTCTCACGAAGGTGCTGGTTGAGGATGGTGACCACATCCGTATCGGCCAGACCTACGCACGTCACCTCGCTCAGTCGCTGATTGAGACCAAGGAAACCCTCGGCGCAAACGTCTTGAACCGCGCGTTCAACGGCTCTTTCGCTGGCGGTGACGGTGTGTCGCTAGTCAACACGGCGCATCCTATCGCGACTGGGACGTTCTCGAACCAGCTTGCGACTGCGGCTAACTTGTCGCAGACGTCGCTGGAGCAGCTGCTGATCCAGATCCGCAACGCCGTTGACAACAACGGCAAGCGCATCCGGCTGACGCCCAAGAAGCTTGTTTCCGGACCTTCTAACGTGTTTCAGGCCGAGGTTCTCCTCAAGTCTGCACTGCGTGCTGGCACCGCCAACAACGACATCAACCCCGTTAAGTCGATGGGGTTGCTTGAGGGCGGTCAGGCTAACCTCTCGCGCATCACTTCGACCACCGCGTGGTGGATTCAGACTGATGCGCCAGAGGGTCTCAAGCTCGCGATGCGCCGTGGCCTTGAGAAGTCAATGGAAGGCGACTTCGAAACAGACAGCATGCGTTACAAAGCCACCGAGCGTTATTCGTTCGGCTGGACTGACCCGCGTGGTATCTACGGAACCGCCGGTATTTAATCGCCATATAACAGGCGCTTAACGACCAAGCAAACGGCCTCCGAAGCGAAAGTTTCGGGGGCTTTTTGTTGCCCGCTTGGCGGGGCTTTCGGGTGCGGCATGTGCCTAGAGGGATGCTTCACAATACTGAAAGATTGAGATACAAAGGCGATCCATTAACGAGGTACCGCCGTGCTGCTTACACTTTCTGAGGTTCTTGCGAAGTTTCCACCCGAGACCCTTGCGCGGTATGACTTTAGAGAGGCCGTCTACCACGGCGCGTTGGCGCGCATGACGGGCCTCTGGTGCCTTGAACATGGTAATTTTAGCCAGTATCCTGCGCAGCTTCGCAAGGGCGGGTCGGGATGCCCGCAGTGCGGTGACGTGGCGCGCCGCGCAAAGCAGCGGCAGGAGTTGGCGAACATATTGGCGGCGGCGGTAAATCGGCACGGGATTACATACACCTACCCCCGCGCGGTGTACTTTGGCTGCGACACCAAGTTTACGGTTACCTGCGCGATCCACGGCGACTTTTCGATCACGCCGGGGAACCTGCTTGCGGGCAAGGGCTGTCCTGTGTGCGGCTCCCTGCGGCGCGGACACCGCCGCGACGCGCTGGCGGCAAACCGGATGACTGCCGGCACCAAGCTGGCGAAGTTTGCGGCGCTGTTTGGCGCCNAGGCACACGCGGCCCACGGCGGCGCTTATGACTACAGCCAAGCGGTTTACCGGGGCCAGAGAGCCAAGGTGACGATAGTATGCCCCCGCCACGGCGCGTTTGAGCAGACGCCAGAACATCACATAAGGCGGGCGCAGGGCTGCCCCGAATGCTCGCACCACCGCTCCAAGGGCGAGGCGGCGATGGCGCTGTTCATGGGAATATTTGGCCCGCTGCGCTGCCGCGACCGATCCGTGGTGCCGCCCAAGGAACTGGACATCTACGCGCCGTGGGCTGGCGTGGCGGTCGAGTATTGCGGCGAGTATTGGCACGGCTCGTCCGGCGTCGAGGATGAGAGCAAAAGCCGTACGCGCCACCTCGACAAGCACCGCGCCTGTGCGGCAGTCGGAGTGCGGCTGCTGACGGTATACGAGAGCGAGTGGCAGCAGCGCCCGTTCGCCATTCGCCGCCTCATCCGCAACGCCCTGGGGAAAGCGCGCGGCAGGCTGATGGCGAGAAAGTGCGCGGTGCTGCCGGTTGGCGGCGCGGATGCCGCCGCGTTCTTTGAGCGGTATCACCCGCAGGGCGGCG
>JGI1221J11331_1000579_pt1 | contig 12091 bp, 6 predicted proteins | sample LakVidmifraction_4_FD_11331 | JGI IMG/M metagenome (IMG submission 11331) | reverse complement strand
AGCAACTAAGGGGTCAGCAACACACCCTCGGGGCTGAACAGCAATATCACCCACTTTGAACCCTGGCGTGTCAGCGCTACAATTTCGTCATCCCGGTAGTTAGCGAGTCGTGTGATCTCTGAGTCACCAGCATTGAGCTGGTAGCGCCACCGGTTTCGGAATACGTCACTTTCTTCGTCTGGCTCCGCTTCGGGCACCAGTGACATTCGAGCGATTATTGCGGAGCTGCTGCCGCTGGTACTGGCAGAGCCGGTGAAGTCGCCATCGGTAAGGCCTGCAGCGACCAAGTCACCGGAAAATCCGGTTAGTGCAGCGAACTGCTCTGTGGACGCATCCCCTTCATCATTCAGATTGAACGCCCGGACAACGTCGCCGCCGATGGTGTAGCCGAGTACAAAACCGCTTTCGCTAGAGATAGGCGTGCTCGTCAGGCTCAAGCTGCCCTCTTCCTCTTCGTTTTCCTCTTCTACCTGCGTAACCGTGTATTTATTACTACCGTTGCCCAGTAACCACAAGGTGCTTCCTTCCACTACACCGCTGGTAACATGCTCATCTGCACCGGTGCCGCGCTGATTTACGGTGAGGCTACCGTCTCCAGATGCCGTGGCGTAAAAATACGCGTCCTGCCCTCCCAATGAAGACTCACCGTTAACGGCGCCCTGGGCAGACCCAAATAATAGCGGGCTTATACCTTCGGCATCTCCACCCGCAACCTCGTCATTTGCGGAAGATCCGGCCTGGCGCGTCCAGGCCAACTCTGCAATAAAACCGTTTCCATCAGCCAGTGAATCTATACGCTGCAGAAAACTGTCAACCCCCCCTGCAGATTTTTGTTCTGGCCATTCGCCATCAGTCTCGCCGGCAATCACAACAAAACCACTTGCAGAGTTGATGCCTGCCCAGCGAACCACATCGTCGCCTGCAGTGCCCGTGCGAGTCGTCCAGGTTTCAACATACTCACCCGCGTTACTTGTTTCGTCGTACCAGTACAATGAACTGACAACATCCTTGCCGCCCAGCCCTGTCGTGCCGTTTGCTTCGGCATCTGTGCTGTAAGCCACCACAAGCTCAAAGCGGTCGCTCTTGATGTTGTTCTTTGTTACTTGGCGCTTGGCCAAGCTGATCACCGGCTCCGGCGCGGACAACTGGTCTCCCGGTGCCGATACCTCAAGCCCCTGAAGCAAGTCACCCTTTTGATCGAATAGTCGCACCAGAACCCTGTCGTTATCCGCGCTATCGTACCCGGCTACAAACATTCTGCCGGCATGTCCCACGGCCATATCGGTTGCGACAAAATCACCGCCGGGGTTTGTAATCAACGGAGACGTAAGCTCATTGATACTAACCCGGAGCATGCTCTCGCTCGCCGCCCGGGCGTAGTTTTCTCGGCCAAGTTGAAAGACCGAATTCAAGCCTAGCAGAATAAAACGATCGTCTGGACCAGGGTTGGAATAGGAGGCAGAATCCGCAACATTCACCGTAAATGTCACCTCATCCGTACCCTCCAAAAACTCGAGCCCATCATTCGCCAAGGTTGTACTGAACTCAGTACCGAGCCGGGCTGGGGAATCTTCCGAATGCCCCAGCTTGGCCCGGATTGTTCCGTCGCGCTCACCAGTCAGGCGCGCAACGTATGTCCGGGAGCCACCAACATTCAGCGTATCCCGTGTTCCACCATGAATGGTTTCCAGGCTTACCGTCGGCTCGTTATCATCAATCACCAGTGTGGTACGCACGCCGCCATTGGTTTCTCCCAGCCCTGCAAGGCCAGAACGTACTTCCGTCAGATCCAGACGTGCCGACTCTGTAGGCTCGGGAAAGCTGTCATCAACCACTTCAAGTCGAATATAGCACTCGGTAATTCCAGGCTCGAATGTGATAACACCTCCCGTATAGACTCCGGTGTTATCAGCCTCATAGGATAAATAGGGAAGTTTTTCCAACAGTGGGTCACTGGCGCTACCAAGGGCCACGATATCCTGACCAGGAATGGCATCACCAGCATTTGCCTGGCTGTGATCGCAGCGTTGATGAGGGCCTGTAATCCCCGGATCGCAGCTAGAGGCGTCGTAATCTGATGTTAGTTCGAACGCTACGGCTACTCGGGTTACTGAGGGCCGATCCAGTATCACTTTTGCGAAAACCGGCCGGGTAGGCAGGGTAAGATCGCGGGTACCGGAGACATCACCATTGTCATCGTATGTATTAATGGTAAAGCTGTGCTCCCCTTTCGTCTCCAAATCCGGCAATTCACAACGCTCCCGACGGGTGTCCGGAATGGTCGGAGAGACACCTTCGGTAAAGGTTTCTGCTTCAAGTGACAGGGCGTTGTATTTCACTTCAATATCGAACGGCTGGGCACCTGCCATTTGGCCATCGGTGCTCACCAAATTAATACCGGTTAGCTTACCGAGATCGGCATCGCCGAGGGCACCACCCGTAAGGCCAGGCACACCGCGCATGATAATGCCTTGCCGGGCTTTGTTGCTGGTATCTTCAAGGGCCAGCCAGGAAGGGGTATTCGTCAGCGTGTAGTCGAGTATGTCTTCGCCGCCGTATGCACCAAAGTTGTAGTAATACTCCACACCCAAATAGGCAGTCGTCGGTGGAATGCCCAGAATGGTTGGCTGATCCGGATCTTTCTCGGTTTTACAGCCTGAGGCAGTAACGACAAGCAGCAATACAGCAGCAACCTGCATGGAGATGACAGTGCGGGGAAACAACTCGGAGCGCATGGAAAAATCCGTTTCAAAACGTTGTTGTTATGGCAGTGCGTGCACGCAGGTTCGAGCCAGCGATTTACACACCGTTACAGAACAACACCATGTTAGCCAGTTTCGGAAACGGGGTATCTGCGCGAGTTCTCAGATTCACCGGCCGGCCACAGTCCCGCGGGCTTGGATTCCTGCAAACTGTGACGCGAGTGCTTACAACTGCTCATGCTCCTCCAACATATTCAGTAAACTTGTTTCTTCAAGCACCTGCACGCCGAGCTGCTCCGCCTTCACCAACTTGGACCCGGCGGCTTCACCCGCTACAACACAGGTTGTTTTCTTCGAAACGCTACTCGCTACTTTTGCCCCAAGCGCTTCCAGCTTTTCCCGGGCTTCATCCCGTGTTAGTTCTGACAACGTGCCTGTAAGCACCCAGGTCTGGCCCTGAAGCGGCTTCGCGCTAGCGGTAACCTCCTCTTCCTGCCACTTCACGCCGGCTTCACGCAGGGCATCGAGGGTTTCACAGTTATGGGGTTGCTCGAAAAAACGACGAATATGGCCAGCAACGATCGGCCCAACGTCCTGTACAGATATGAGTGATTCCTTATCTGCCTCTGCCACAGCCTCTAGGGTTCCGAAATGCGATGCTAAGGATTTTGCCGTTGCCTCGCCCACTTCGCGAATACCCAGCGCATAGAGAAAGCGCCAAAGCACCGGCTGTCGGGAGCCATCAATGGCCGCGACCAGGTTGCTGGCGGACTTTTCACCCATACGGTCAAGACGGATTAAATCCTTAGTGGTCAGGTGATAAATGTCCGCAACGGTTTTCACCATGCCTTGATCAACCAGAATATCGATCCATTTATCACCTAGGCCCTCGATATCCAATGCTTTTCTCGAAGCATAGTGGCGAATCGCTTCTTTTCGCTGGGCCGGACAAAACAGGCCGCCGGAACAACGGGCAACCACTTCGCCTTCTATCTGAATAACATCGGAGTCGCAAACCGGACACTGTTTCGGTAGTTCTACCGTTTTTGCGTTGTCTGGCCGCTTTTGGGTAACCACCTTCACGACTTTCGGGATAACGTCGCCGGCCCTGCGGATAAATACCGTGTCGCCGATATGCACGTCGAGACGGCGAATCTCATCCATGTTATGGAGCGTGGCATTGCTCACCGTTACTCCACCCACAAACACCGGCTTGAGCCGCGCAACGGGTGTAACGGCTCCCGTGCGCCCCACTTGAAACTCCACGTCTTCAATAACCGTGAGTTCTTCTTGAGCGGGAAATTTTTGAGCAATTGCCCAGCGCGGTGCACGAGACACAAACCCAAGTGATTTCTGATAATCCAACCGGTTTACTTTGAACACGATGCCATCAATCTCATACGGCAGTGCATCGCGCTTGTGCATCAATTCTTCATAAGCCGAGAGGCATTCGCTAGCACCCTGGGCCTTGCGCATTTCAGGGTTAATCCGGAACCCCCAACGCTGGACTTGTTGGAGGCTCTCCCATTGCGTATCGGGTAACTGACTTTCGTCGATAACCGCGACGCTATAGGCGCACATTTCCAGAGGCCGCTTTGCGGTGATCTTGGATTTTTTCTGGCGCAGGCTGCCGGCAGCTGCATTCCGGGGGTTTACGAAGGTTTTTTCGCCCCTAACTGTCAGCCGGCTATTTAGCGCCTCGAATCCGGCTTTCGGCATATAGACCTCCCCGCGAACTTCAACCAGATCCGGAATACCGCTGCCTCTTAACCGCAGCGGAACCGATGGGATGGTGCGGATGTTCGCCGTGATATCCTCCCCCGCATAGCCATCACCACGGGTCGCCGCTCGAATAAGGGAACCTTGCTCATAATGCAGGCTGACAGCCAGCCCATCCAGCTTCGGCTCACACACGTACTCAACGTCGTTATCACCGCCGAGCCTCTCTCTTACCCGGCGATCAAAGTCGCGCAGCTCGTCTTCGCTGAATGCGTTATCCAGGGACAGCATGGGCAAGCGGTGGACTACCTCTTCAAAGCTGGTCTCAGTTTTGCTCCCTACCCGCTTGGTTGGCGAATCATCCGATGCCAACTCCGGGTTGTCGGTCTCAAGCTTCTGCAATTCTCGGAATAAGCGGTCATATTCCGCATCCGGAATACCGGGATCGTCCAGCACGTAATACCGGTAATTATGCTCATCAAGGGCCGACCGCAGTTCCTCTACCCGCTTGATATCATCCGGTGAAGGCTTGATCATAAATTCGTGCTCTTGGCTATCAAAAAAATGCCCGGAGTTATCCGGGCATTGTTCGTTTCGTTCTGACCCCGGCCGGCTCAGTGACGTGGCGACCGCTGCTTGCGTTCATACTCGCGGATGCGTTGCCGACAGTGCTCAATTGTCTGCGCGGTCATCACGCTGCGACGCTCATCTTTAAGATCGCCACCAAGATTACGAACAACGCACTGGGCGGTTTCAAGCATAAAATTAAAGGCCTGCAACGCACTGGTTGGCCCCGGCATACTCATGAAAAAGCTGATGCCTGGCGTCGTCATGGCAGCTACGTTGTTAGGCGTGAAGGTTCCCGGCTCCACCGCATTCGCTACGCTGAACTGCACTGGGCTGATGGTATCTTCTGCCTCATGGCGGTGATAAATATCCATATCGCCATGAACCAAGCCGCACGCTTCAAACAACTTCTGCAAAGCCGTTCCGCTGAAATCCTTCCCCTGAGGCGCTAGCACGTTAATCACGATAACCTCGCGAGCTTCCGGACGGTTAGCTCCAGCCAAAGGCAGCGCTGGGTCAGGGTTTTTAGGCGACTCTGGCGCGGCCTCCGGCAGGTCGTCATCTGCTGCACCCCAGCCCGTATCCACGGCTGGATCTTCTTGCTCTATGGACGAAAAGCCAGATGCTTCACTGCTTTCGTGTGCCCACTCTTCGTTTTTATCCTGCGCGGGCTCTGCGTGCGCAGGATTCTCTGCAGGCGAAGAGGTATTGTCCCGCAGAGTTTCACAAACGGGCCGTGTCGGCTTTTGTTGCGTAACTTTGGAGCGCGATGATTTTTCACGTCGCACGTATCCCCGCTTCTCAAGCGTATCGTTTGAAATAGCCCTCGCGCCCCCGCTCGGTAGCTCGGGGTTATGATATTCATCCAGCGGAGATGCTTTCAGGTTATCGGCGCCCATGCCGGAAGAAATCGCAATAGATTCCTTCCGGGCGCGGCGCATGCGCCTTAAACCATCAATAACGATGCCGATGATAACCAGGGTGCCGATGGCAATTAACCATTCCCTAAGTGACATAGTGCTGCTGTCCTGTTTGCAGATCGGATCCGGGAGCGAATAAAGCGCTCTGGCTGCTACTTTAAAAAAAGCGCGTAATGAATACAACGCAAAGCCATGTCACATGGCCTTTTTGTCATTGTTGTCGGAATTTTGGTCAGGCCGTTTTTCAGGCTTCCACCAGTGCAACCGCCTCCTCTACATCCACGGTGACCAGGCGGGAGCAACCTGGTTCGTGCATGGTAACACCCATAAGTTGATCGGCCATTTCCATGGCAATCTTGTTGTGGGTTATGTAGATAAACTGAACCTGGTTCGACATTTCCTTGACCAGATTGGCATAGCGGCCAACGTTTGCATCGTCCAAGGGCGCATCAACTTCATCCAGCATACAGAAAGGCGCGGGGTTGAGTTGGAAAATGGAGAACACCAAGGCAATGGCAGTTAATGCTTTTTCGCCACCCGAAAGCAGATGAATTGTACTGTTTTTCTTGCCTGGCGGGCGCGCCATGATTGTCACACCCGTCTCTAGAAGGTCTTCGCCGGTGAGTGCCAGATAGGCGTTGCCGCCGCCAAATACTTTTGGAAACAGAGCTTGAAGGCCTCCATTTACTTGATCAAAGGTTTCCTTAAAACGCTGGCGGGTTTCTCGATCGATTTTTCGGATGGCAGTATCTAGAATTTCCAGCGCTTCGGTTAAGTCGTCATGTTGGCTGTCGAGATAGGTTTTGCGTTCGCTCTGAACTTGGAACTCGTCAATCGCCGCTAGGTTGATCGCCCCAAGGCGCTGAATACGGCTGCCGATTCGGTCAAGTTCTGCTGCCCATTCATCTTGGTTTGCCTTCTCGGGCAACTGCGACAGTATGTCCTGAAGCTTTACATCCAGCTCCTCTAACTGCTCGATATAATTTCCTGAGCGGATCTCCAGTGCTTGGGACTCCATCTTCAGCTTTTCCAGCTTAGAGCGGACGTCCTGAATTCGGTGATCTGTACCGCTTCTGCCCTGCTCTTTTTCCCGCACTTCGCGATCAATTTCTTCCAGTGCATCACGCGCTACACCAAGCTTTTCTTCCTCGGCAAGCCGGCGATCCAGCAGCCCTTCAAGCTGCATCTGCAGGTCTTCCATGGGCTCTTCGGCACTTTCCCAGGACTCCCTGAGCATTTCCAGGCGCTCCTCCAGACGCTCTTTCTGCATTTGCATTCGGTCGATGGTCTGGCCCAAACCATCCCGTTGACTGCTGAGCGTTTGCAGTTGTAATTGCAGCTGATGGGCATGATCTCGGTCGTGGCGGGCTTCCTGTCGCAGGTCATCCAGCTTTTCCCGAAGCAGGTCACGCTGCTCAAGCAGGCGCTCTTTTTCGTCGTCGCTATCTTCCGTCAGGGCCAGCGCCTGTTGCCATTCTTCACGGGCAATGCCGAGGTTTTCCTGCTGGCTTTCCAGGTTCAGGGCTACATCAGACACGTCCTCGTGAATGCGTGCGAGGCGTGCATCGATCTGTTCGGCACGGGCGCGTAGCCCACTAACTTTAGAGACCACCAGGCTAAGCTCACGGTCTGTTTCGCTCAGCCGTGCTTGGGCACCATCCCTTGCAGCTTCCGCCCTTTCAGTACGCTCCTGCAGGGCCTCATAACGCGCACTCACTTCCTCCAGGGCCTGCTCAGCTTGCGCCAAGTGGCTTGCTAGCTCGTCAACTTTTTTCTGCCGCTCAATAACACCAATCTGACCGGCATCAGAATCTGGCATCAGCACCCAGTCACGAGCCACCCAAACACCTTCACGGGTGATAATACTGCGGCCTTCCGCAAGCTTAGCCCGCTGCGACAAGGCACCACCAAGGGTTTCCGCAGTATCGATACCCACCAACATGGCATTTACAGACGGCATTCCATTAACTTTCGCTGCCAAACCCTGAGCAGGCGCCCCGCCGCCAGAGCCGGGCTGAATAACCGCAAGGCCTTTCGGAGCGCCCTGTAAAGCCTGGGACAACGAATCGATATCGGGCAGCAACAAGCCCTGACTGAATCGCCCAATGATCTGTTCCAGCGCAAACTCCCAGCCATCGTCTATGTGAAGTTTGCCCGCAATCCGGGGCAAATTGCCTAGTTCATGCGCCGCAAGCCATGTCTGTAACGTGTCATCTTGCCCGCCCATTTGCTCATCAAGTAAAGACTGCTGGGATTCCAATGCGGCTTGCAGGCTTTGCCCTCGCTGTCGAGCGGCGGCCAGGCCCTGTTCGGTATTTCGCTGGCTATGGCGGGCATCGTGGAGCTCGTCCTGTACTGCGTCAATACGTTCCGCCGCTTCTTCTCGCTGTAATTCCAGCGCTTCTTGCTGCTCCAGGAACGCCTCAAGCCCAACGCGATCAACCTGTCCGTCAAGCTGTGCTTGCTCATCGTGAAGCTTTCGCTGCCGCGTCAACAGCTGCTCTATAGCTTCTTCTAGGGAGCGGATTCGAGATTGTGCAAGTTCCGCCTCACGGCGAGCGTCAGCAGAGCGTGAGCTAAACTCTTCCCAGCGCTGCTGCCACTCGTTCATTGCGTCTTCCGCCTGCTGCAGTTTCTCTCCGGATTCATCAGAACGGATAGCCAGAGCTTCCTGCTCCGGCTCAATCATGTTTAACTCTTCGCGGATCGTGGCCAACTTGTCTTCGTCTTGGCTCAGTTCCCGCGCGAGCTCCCGCTGATTGGCCATGGCCTGGTCCAACTCCGCAGCGGTCTGCCGACTGCGTTCGCGCTGATGCTTAAGGCTCTGCTCAATACGGGCTATATCTGCGCCGGCTTCGTAATAGCGGGCCTGGGCACGGTTAAAATGTTCCGTACGTTCCTGATGGCTATCGCGCAGGGATTCGAGGGACGTTTCAAGGCTGATGCGGCCGGTAAGCTGTTTCTCAAGCTCCAGTTCCGTGTCACGGATTCTGTCGCGCCACGTTTGTAGATCGTTATCCAGAGCCCGCCAGCGCAGCACCGTTAGTTCTGCTTTTTTCTGGCGCTCGTCGTGTTTGTAAGATTTGTATTTTTCCGCAGCAGCCGCCTGACGCTCAAGGTGCTGCAACTGGCGACCCAGTTCTTCACGAAGATCGGTGAGTCGCTCAAGGTTTTCCTGGGTGCGACGCATTCGGTTTTCCGTTTCCCGACGACGCTCCTTGTATTTCGATATGCCGGCTGCCTCTTCAATGTAAACTCGCAGCTCTTCTGGCTTAGACTCGATCAGCCGTGAAATCATGCCCTGTTCGATAATGGCATAGCTTCGGGGGCCGAGACCTGTGCCCAGAAACAGGTCAGTAATATCTCGGCGACGGCACTTGGAACCGTTGAGGAAGTACTCAGACTGGCCTTCGCGGGAAACTCGGCGGCGCACTGATATTTCGTTAAAGCGGACGAATTCTCCCGGTGCAGACCCATCGGTGTTATCAAATATCAGCTCGATAGTCGCCTGGCCCACCGGCTTGCGGGCGGTGGAACCATTGAAAATAACATCGGTCATGGATTCGCCGCGCAGGTACTTGGCGGAGCTCTCCCCCATCACCCAGCGGACAGCATCGATGATGTTGGACTTACCGCAACCATTGGGGCCAACCACCGCCGTCATATTGGTGGGGAATGGAACCGTTGTCGGGTCGACAAAAGATTTGAACCCGGCAAGTTTGATGGACTTCAGGCGCATGTCACGCGCTCTCCTCCTCCCTGAGAATGCTCAATATCTGCTGGCGCTGATGTTCACCGAAAGCCTGTATTGCGGATTGCAAACGCTCGGCGTCGCCACTCAGTGCGGCCTCGCCAAGGCGCTGGAAGAATATCGCAGTCTGCCCAATGCCTTCNCGAAAATTCTCAAGAGCAACAAAATAGGTACGACTGATTGCTGGCCTGAAGTTTTCCAGGGTTTCTTCAAGAAACGGNTTCTCTACCAGCTCGTAGGCATAACGCATTACCCCGAAGCCCGCATCGATCACTTTCTCAGCAGCATCTGGCCCGGTTGAATTCATCGCCTGAATAACGGCCTCAACTTCCCGGACTCGCCTCATGACACCGCCCAGTTCGTCACCGCTCCAGCGCTCGATAACTTTGCGCCCGAGCATGCAGAGCAAATCGATGTAAATGTCATAGAGACTGTTAACACTGGCCACAGTCAAGCTTGAAACGACAGCACCCCGGCGGGGGAAAATCTCAACCAAGTGCCTACGCTCGAGAATTAGCAAGGCTTCACGGACAGAGCCCCTGCTAACGTTGAGATCACCCGAAACCTTAAGCTCCTGAATGCGACTTCCAGGCTTCAGTTCCCGCGTAACAATCCGCTGGCCCAAATGCTGGGCAATTTGTTCGGAAAGACTTTCTGGGGCCTGAAACGTCATACAAAATGCTGCTCACGTCTGAATATTGGTGCGGATATAAGCCCGAGAGCTTACCACAGGGGCTCTTCATCCCCACCCCCTTAAACGGGCATTTTATGCCAGTGTGCGTATCCGCCGGAAGAAGCTTGCCGTTTTCTTGACGTTCGACCCAAAGTCACCTAAAACCCCTATCAAACTACATCAGCATGCACTCCTAATATTTTGACCTATATCGATATAAATATGACTGGCACGAAAAATGCATAGCATTCGCAAAGCATTGATAAATTCTGCCAGCGAGTGAGCCGTAGTGAAAAACATACCATCGATAAAGCGAAGCACCACTCAGCTAAAAGATCTGGCAGCCTTGCGGCAGGCCTACCAAGGGTGGTCAAACGCTCCCGACCCCCTTACAAAGCTTACGCGCCGCCTTTCCACTAGCCTTTCGCTGGAAACCCAGCTCGGCATTCTGGCCGAAGAAATGGCCAGCATTATTCCGTTTGATTCCCTGAGCTATCGTCATCAGATCGCACAACGGGATTTCGTATACGTCACCGGGATGGGCGGGCCCCACCGCTGTGAATACCGGCTCAACCTTGAAGGCGTGTGCTACGGCACCCTGACACTGAATCGTCGGCACAAATTTTCAGACGATGAGCTACAGGGCATTGAAATGCTCATCAGCGCAGCCATTTGCCCGCTACGCAACGCCTGCCAGTTTATTACCATTGAACAAGCGGCACTGACCGATGCACTGACCTCTATCCCTAATAAGCGCGCACTCGATGAGCACCTCCAGCGGGCAAGCCTACTTTCAGACCGTCATGGGGAGGAATATTCGCTGATTCTTTGCGACTTGGATCATTTCAAAGCGGTGAACGACCAACACGGGCATGTGGTGGGTGATCATCTGTTGCGGCTGACCGCGGAGGCTATCGAACGCGCGATCAGAAACTCCGACAGCGTTTACCGGTTTGGCGGAGAAGAGTTTGCAGTTTTGCTCCCCCATACAGGCGAGCAGGAAGCACGAGATGTAGCCGACCGGGTACGCAACGCTGTTGCCAACATTAGAGTCGACTGCGGCGGCACTGAACTGTCCGTAACCATCAGCTGCGGCGTCGCCCGGCACTTGGCAGAAGAAGTCGCAAATCAGTGGATAACCCGCGCTGACGAGGCGCTTTACAGAGCGAAAGACCAAGGCAGGAACTGCACTAAGGTGTTTGCAAGTATTGGCTGAATAGCCTGCCCCAAATTGCACTCAGGCTATCCGCTTTCTAACCTTTCTGCGCCTTACTTGTCGGAATGAGCCTTGCGGGGTCTGCTAGGCGCCCCTTTTTTTGGCTTGCCGGCACCATCGCGAGGTTTGTCAGAGCCACCACGGGATTTATCAGAGCCACCGCTGCGTGCAGGCTTGGTATCACTCACATCCCAGCGTCGGCTCCCAGCTTTTCTGCCGCCACTCCCTGGGCTTTTTCTTCTCTGCCGCTCATATGCAGCCTTTTCGTCCGGGGTTTTCTGCGGTATATCAACTGATTCGAGGCCGACCGTTGAACTAAGGGTATCCACTGCCTTTTGATCTAACTCTTCCCACTTACCGAGTGTCAACCTGCTAGGTAGGAAAATCGGCCCATAACGTACTCGCTTCAAGCGGCTTACGCGTACCCCTTGAGACTCCCACAAACGCCGAACCTCACGGTTACGACCTTCCAGAAGCGTAACGTGGAACCAGCGGTTTATTCCGCTACCGCCCGCCGGGCTGAGGTCGCTGAACTTGGCCATA
>JGI1221J11331_1000568_pt1 | contig 12199 bp, 15 predicted proteins | sample LakVidmifraction_4_FD_11331 | JGI IMG/M metagenome (IMG submission 11331) | reverse complement strand
AATCTTATCGAACCCAGCCTCGATGCGCGAAGTTATCCTGTCCAACACGTTTTGCGTTTCGAGCCGGGGCATATAGTTAAGTGCGATCTGCTTCTGTGTTTGCGCCAACTCTTCAGCAATCTTATCTACCTGAGACAATTTGCTTTGAGCAAAAAAACCTAACAACCCGATTACTCCTGTTGTGACTAAGTTCCATATCAAATTAATGAGCGGAACCTGTGAAGGAATTTGCGTGGGCAACTCATCCATTACATACCCTTACGCGACTTCAGAAAGAGCGGGCTTTAACATAGGATAAAAAACATCATTACCAAAGTCACCCATGTACTCACGCACGCCCATATGCCCAAGCTTAATGGTGGGATCAATCCACACACCAAACCCTTTTTCGCGGGCACGGTCGCAGAACAAAAAGTCTTCCCCCATGTACCCTTCGGGGGTGTTCTTAAAGTCGAAAATAGAGGAGATGTGCTTGCCGGTCTTGGCGTCGTGGCACAGCCACTCGGGATGATCTTCTTTAAGCTTAACAAGCACTTCTCTGCGGATAAGCATAAATGCTGTAGCCACACGGTCGGCCCGCACCAGCCCCATGTTATCCATAATCACGTTACCGTCGTCGCTGGTATCCAACGTAGCGATATATACGCGATTATCGTCCCTAGTACGTGGTACACCGGCTACAACATCCCTACCCGAAACAGTAGCCCAAGACATAAGTCGAAGGACGTCTTCGGATTGGAAATTGATGTCAGAGTCAATGAACATAAGGTCAGTACAGTCGGTCTCCAAGAAGTCTTGCACGATCAAATTACGTGCCCGAGACACAACGGAGCAACCGCATAGACTACCAACACTTATGTCAATACCGTGTTCTTTTGCCACCCCGGCAAAAGCCATAAGAGACAATGCCATCTTGAGAGAGACTTTGTGGTCGTAAGCGGGAAGACCAAAAAATATCTTACGCCCGACAAGACTATAGCTAGCTTGGTTTTGTGTCATACCCATATCACCCATAAAACAACGTGAACGTAGTCACGCTTGCAATGGTGGCATGCACGCCTGCTTCGAACAAGATACCCTCATCGGGCAGGGGGATGTAAGTGGCCCCGATCACGGCGGGCGTGTCCATAGTCCACAACACTGTGCCGCCAGCGCCCACGCTGTTCCGCAGGGCGACAGAGCCCGCAACTGCGGTACCCACGGCATACAGGCCCTTGACGCGGACGCGGCCAAGGTCAGCCGCCCCCACGCCTTGAACCTGCCCCGTAGCCGTCAGCGGGATGCTGGCTTTAACGTCAGTTTGCATAGACATGTCATGTACTCCCTAAAAAGTACAAAACTTAAGATGCAGCAAAGGGGGTAACAACCGTAGAGGTAGCGGCGGTAGCCAGTACACCTTTGACAAGCCACTTTCCGGTGTTAGCCGCACCAGACATAGACACGGCTTGGATTGAGAACGCGCTCCCAGCGGTACCGCCTCTGGTCGAGTTATCAAGGTTGAGAGAAATGTCAGAGACACCAGCGAGGAAGAACGCCTTGTCGGTAGCAACCGTAGCCGCAGTTCGGGCCACCCAAACACCACCAATGAGCAAATTGCCGCCCGTAGTGATAATCTTCTGGGCTGTGGCGGACGTTTCGACCACAAAATTGTACACAACACCAAAATTGTTCAAAGAGTTCTGGCTATCGTCCACTGACGAATTAAGCGCGGGAAGAGTAATAGTCGTAGTCGCCACGTTTAGGCGGATAAGACGGCCAGCATGAAGCGTGGGGTCTAGGGTCAAAGCTAGAGGCGGTAACGTTAACGACCGCGCCGGGGCCAGTGATATAAACCCCGCCCAACGAGCGAATGGGACCGGACATAGTAGCTAAGCCCATCAGATCAGTTCCTTGTGTAGTAGCACATCCTCGTATCGTCTCTACTACGTCTGCTAGGTCAGTCGATACGAGTGGGATTACCTAGAAAATAGATAGGGAGGGGTTGCCCCCTCCCCCTAACTCACGCGCCGGAGGTACCGTAGATACCCAGCGGGTCAGACCAACCGAACGAATAACGCTCGCGAGCCTTGTAGCGCACGTTGCCAGTATCGAAGTCTCCGTCCATCGAAGTCTTCATCTCGGCACGTACGAAGTGCTTCAGGCCATCCGGAACATCGGTGGTCAGATACCAAGAGTCAGTGTCCGTCAGGAAGTGGTTGACGGTATAGCCCTCGGGGATCGCACCGTTGTTCTTGATCGCGTTGATGTCGTTATCCGTAGTGCTAACGCGGCCTTCGGTCTCCAACAGACGCGTAGCGATGAACATCGACGCGGGCGGGATAACCAGCTTACGAGGTTGAGCGGCGATCAGAAGACCACGCTCATCGACCCACGCTGCGATAGCGATAACGGCGGCTTCAAGCGAAGTCTCGTTGAGGTCAGCCTCCGTCGAAGGACGGTTGGCGTTAGACCCGCCAGAGACAGTCGGGTGGTCAGTGGCGCAGAGCGTCTTGCCGTCGCCGCCGAGAACCGTAGCGAAGGCGCTGTTCAGCACAGCGGCACCCTTGGTCTGCTTGGTATAAGCCAGAGCGCGGGCCAGAGCCTTCGTATAACGGGTACTCAGTTCACCGTAGAGGTTGTCTTCAACCGCCTCTTCGGTAAGAGAGAAACCAAGAGCAATAGTCTCGTGGTTATAGCGAGCCGAGAACACTTCTTGAGCGTTATCGTAAGCAAGCGCGTTACCTTCGNGTTTAACCGGGGCTTGGGCGAAACCAGAGAGCTTCGTCTCTTCCTCGAACGAACGTTCGGAGGTTTCGATGTCGAAGATTTCTTTGTGCTCCTCACCGTAACGAGCGTACTCAAGACCGAACAACGCGTTCAGCCCCGGCAGAAGCTCCTTAAGGAGTTGTGCGCGAGAAATAGCCATCTAACTAAACTCCTCTTATGCCGTGCCGAAGGGTTGATTATAGACGTGTCCGCCGACAAGCGACGCAACGCTGGGGGCATTCCACTTAACGAGAACTTCGGTAAAGGAACCCGAAGCATTCTCGCTACCAACCACCATGTCCACGATACGGAGCGGCCACGTAGCAGTAGTAGCAGTGGTCTGCCCTGCACTGACATACGAGTTACCAGTGGTAGTATTGAGCGCGGTCTGGGTAAGAACTGCGTTCTGCCCGAGAACCGCCCGCGTCACAGCGCCGATGGTCGAAGTAGTAGTGGACGTAATCGCCACCTTGAACAGAGTATCAGGGTCATCCGCGACATAAGCCGTGATGTCAGCCGCTACAGTAGCGGCGGGGTAGAATTGGCGGAAGACCTTGCCAAACGTAGGGTCGGTGTAGGTGCACCCAAGAAAGACGCCAACAGGAGTAGCGGTAGATGTAGCAACATCGCGCTGGATCAGACCGGCGACGAGCTTAACCACATCGCCATAACCAATAGCGGTAGCCATACCAGTACCAATAGCAATTTGTCGAGTGGAACCGGCAAAAACCTGACCGCCGATAAGGCCGACAGGGAGAAGTCCGTAAGGAGCGAGAGCGGCAGGCATCGTAATCTCCTACTAAGTGCCGTTGCCAAAGGAAGAAGACGACCTACGCTCGCGAAACAGCGGCATACGTGCGTCATTCTGACGAAGGAAGTTCGCTTCTACAGCCTCAGACTGGTCTGCAGTGCGCTTATTGATGAATGCCTGACGCTGGCGAACCAGTTCATTAGGCAGTTTGCAGAGCAGAAGACCACCAACCTCAACGTTGTCCTTGAACCGGCTATCGCTATCTACAAGCATCGAGAACTCCGGATGCTCTTCAATTCGAACCGGTTCCCAGCCCTCACGGGTCTTGGCAGACACATTGCGGGGGTCTTTCTGGGTATAAGACGACACACGTATCCAACGATAAGTATACCCCGCCTGTTTGCTAGGTTCAGGCAGTGCGCCAGCGGGTGCCCAAGCCATCTCTCGGGCTTCGGTAGCGCGGGTCTCTTGTTCGCGGGCCATAGAGCGGCCAAGTTCACTTTGCATGTCGATCATCCTGCAGTCTTGATAAGCTCACGAGCATATTGCTCGGGGGTAACGCCTAAGCGTTTGATGAGAGCTTCTTGCGATTTCGTGAGCACAATCCTTCGTGAGGACGTACTGCGGGAGGCGGGGGCTACAACAGTAGCAGGCCGACCTTCTTGACGCCGGGGCGTCTTGGCCGCTGGCCCGAAGTACTCGGGGAAGCGACGGCGCATCGTGCTATCCACGTCACGCCAGTAATTGTCGGTACCTACAAACGAAGTACCGTGTTGCTTGACGAGCTTCTGATGAAGCCCAAGCGCATTAGCGGTCATCTCCTCGTCGGTGCCGTACCATGTGTTGCGCTCTTGCCACGCAGCGGTCTTAGCATCGGGGCGGGGAATTTCCACCTGATCTTCAGTGCTTGCCACGGGTTCGTCATCCTGTAAAGGCTGACGATAATTTTTTACCTGTGCGAGACGATAATTCGCATCGGAAAGCTTTTCCTGCGCCGCCAACACCTTATCGGTATCACCAAGCTCATACGCCTCCTTGTACTCCGCACGTGCCGCAGCGGCCTCAAGTTCGACTGCAGACGTGATGCTGCTCTTGAGGGCGTTGTCCCCGCGAGACAGGCTATCCTTGAGGGCCTTGTTCTCCGCCAACAGGCGTTGAGTGTAGGTCGTACCCTCGGCGCTCTCCCGCAGGACACGCTCTTTTTCTCGCCGCTCGTCGTGCCAAACCTTCTTTAGTTGCTTGAGCTTCGTCTTGACCTTATCGGAATACTCGTCAAGCTCGTCGGCTTCCAACTCATCAACGATCTCTTTGGGAAGAGGCTCCCTGCCCCTATCCTCTTCCGGAGTATCGTCAATTACCTCGACTGTTGCTTCGTCGATATCCTCATAGGAGATTTCGAACTCGTCTTCGTTGTCGTTTTTTTCGCTAGCCATGTCATTAACCCCTTGTGATGTTTCTTGGATCGTCCACTACAGCCTCAACGCTATCGTCGTTGATGATGCGGAAATCTCGACCATGAATTTTAACTTTGGTACCCGCATGTGGGCGGACAAGGACAAAATCGCCCTCCTTACACCACGGGCCGCTTGGGAACCGTTTGGTATCATTGTAGGCGTCTGGGCCTACCTTAAGAACAAACAGTACGGTAGTAAGAAGCTCTTCGTGGTGCATGGTGATATCGGCTTTGTGAACGCCTTTATCGGACACCTTCTCCACATCCGGCACAGCGCAAAGAAGCCTGTAACCGGACGGGTCCGGAAGCTGACTAGCCTTGGCTAGAACCGCCTCTGGCGTGACCTCATCGAGAACTCTTGGTCTCTTAATTTCTTTACCACTTAAATCCACCAATGCCATTTATTCACCCTCAACTTCGTAGCGCTGAATTTGATCTATAACCATCATCTTTGCCATGAGATAGCCACGAACAATCCCGCAAGCGTACTGGTAAGCGCCAAAATCTTTAGCGCTTCCAAGCCCCATATCATGCTCCATACGGGCAATCTCTTCGTCCAACTTCTTAATGATTATCTCTAGTGGGTTATTCATCTACGGTAGTCTCCGCCTCTGGTTGATCTGTAGGTAGTTCTTCTGGTGTCTGCCCCAACGGGCTACCCCCGATACCACCGGGCATGCCCATCATAAGCTGGTGAAGTTGATCCTTGGCTTGCCTCCGCTCTTCGAAGCTCTGCTTGCCCTTGGTACCTTCATCGCCGTGGGTACGAGCGCTTTCTTCTCGGGCTACGTCGATACCCATCTTAAGGCCCGCACGGAGGTCTTCGGAGGAGATACGTTCTTTCTCTCCGGCGATCTTCGCACCTACCTGCAGACCGGCAATGCGCTCTTGAGCTTCCAGCTTCTCGACTTCCAAGTCATGCTTATCGCTGGCGAGAGCTATGTCCGCCGCAAACTTGCGCTCCTTGAGTTCTTGGTCCTTCTTCTTGATCTCAAGNTCGGCCTGCTGCATCTGCACTAGGGGGTCTTGCATGGCCTGCTGGGCTTGGGCCTGCTGGGCTTTCCCTTGGTTTGTGGCGAGAACCTTGCCTGCGGCTGCGGCGGCGAGACGACTGATCTCTGCTTCCGTCGCCCCGTCCATCTCGGCGTCTGGCTCGGGGTATGGCACACCAGCGGCCTCCTCGATCTGCTTGCGGTACTGGAACGCCACATGTTCTAGGATGTGGGCCTGCATCGCCGCCATCAGGGCCGGAGCCTGCGGGTTCTGCCCCATAAGCTTCTGGATTTCAGGGTCTTGCATCGCCGCCGTGTGCACGATCAGATGGGCCTCGTGATCCTGCGCGATGAACGCCTTCACAGGCTTACTGTTAATCATGTCCATATTCTCGGACACAGGGTCTCTGGGCTTCTGATCGTCCTCTGTGGGGATAAGTTTGCCCACATTCTTGATATCCATGACCTCCAACATCTGCCTGTGGAGATAAGGTAGATCATAAATCTGTGGGGCCATCTGAGCCATTTGGATCACGGCCTGATACTGGACAACCTTCTGCGCCATAGTAGCCGCGTTAGGGTCGCTTACCGGAATAACCGTGACTAGGTCATAGTCAGACTTTTTGGCATGGGCGGTGCCCTCTTCCGGCTCGTAGGAGTATTCATCAGGGGTGTAATCCCTAATGATATCCCGTAGCAGCCTGAACTCCTGCCGCATCGCAAAGTGAATGCGCGCCTGCACGGCGGACATCACCTTAAGTGTTCTCTCCAAGATAGCCAGCGTGGTCCCGACCGGGGCCTGCGCCGACATGTCGCTTACCTGCAAGTCCGCAGCGCCCGCGAACCGGCGACCTTCTTCAACGATTTTTTCTAGGAGAACCAACAGCACTTGGCTTGGTTCTTTGTAGGGCAGGGGCATGATGTTATCGCGCATCGTACCCGACGCGACATCCACATCCCTGAACTCACCGGGGCCTATCGGGGTGTCGTCACCCTTAATCCGTAGACCTTTAGTCTTGTAGCCACCCGGTAGGTTAGAGAGGGTACCTGCATCAACAAGCTGGCGAATAATAGAAGTACCAGACTTGGCAAAAGCGCCNATAAGATGAATAAGGCCAAAAGCGTAAAACCCAAAGCCCGGAATATACGCGTAGTGGACAAAATGGTTACGCTTTTGCTGGGTCGGGTCATCGGGTTTCCAGTTCCGGCGAATAGCAAGAATAGTGCTACTGGCCTTGTCTATAGTTACCACATAAGGGACAGCAATACCGGCCTTGGTAGTCTCTTCGTCTACTTTATCATCTGCGGCATCATAAGAAGCCAAGTCCAGATCAATGTGTGCTTCTAGGAGCTTATGCCGGTCATCAGTTGTAGCGCTGAAGCCCATCTGCTCCGCAATTTTCTTCTCTACCTCATCGAACGTATCGGTGGGGTCAGGTAGGTCTACCTCCCTGTAGAACCCCGCCGCCTGCAGTTTCTTGACCTCGTTGGGTGTCTTCCGCATGACGTGGGTCACACGCCCCGCCGTCTCCAACGAAGACGCCCCGTATGGCACCACAACATCCTCTGCAGGGACGAACAGGGACACCTGTCGTTGCAGGGAGGGGTCGTAGTAGACCTTCTTGAATGCATTACCGGAGAGACCGAGGCCCCACAGCATCCGCTCATGCTCGGGACGATACTCAACCATGCGCTCGGTAAGCTGGTAGTTCATGTCATCTTGGACGCGCGTAGCCGCATCCTTCTTCTCGGGTGTCTCCCTGCCGATCATCTGGGTCTTGACGGGGCCAGCGGCGGGGAACGTAGCCGTCATGGTCTCGGCTTGGAACTTGACCAGCGCTTCGGAGAGGAGGGGGTGGTAGACCCCGCACGCGCCCTCCCACGGCTCCGTACGCTCCTCGATCTTCATACCAAGAAGCTCAAGACCATCTACGTACGTCTGTATCCAATCTTTACGAGCGTTAATGTCGTCCTCGACATCGGAAATGATTTCAGAGGCAATGGAAGCAAGAACATTCTTATCCATGTCCTCGGCTAGGTTCTTACTAAACTCTTTATCTTCTTCCTCTTCATCGGCGTCGAACTCATCATCCATCGCCTCCGCTTCTTCCCGGTCGTCCTCTAACTGTGACTCAAGGATTACCTCTAGCCCCGGCGCTTCGTCGGTTTCATCCTCAAACGACACATCTAGGTTGTCGTTGCCTAGCGGGGCAGGGCTGAGAGATTTCGAGAAGGCCATATTATCTTCCTATTGTTCTTCGGGGTCAAAAGTAGAAAGTCTGGTCAAAAACTTATCTATGGATGTCAGGCGCTCACGGTACTCCGCCAACCCTTCTTCCCCGTCCACACCATTACACCACATCTTGGTGACACCAGAATTAAGAACCATAAACACCGCTACACACTGGCTGGACTTAAGCAGGTGGATGAACTCTTGGCTGATATATTCTCGGTCCACTCCTACGGCAGTAGTGGCGGTCTCCGCCTCCTCTAGCTCTTCCGGCTCTACGGTGGGGTCAACCAGCCGCCTACGCCACTCACCCCCGGCATCACTACAACGCACGCCGCAAGCTACGCACTCTGTGTCTCCGTCTAGGTGGAGAATGAACGACATAGACTTGCAAGTATTGCAGGTAAAGACAACATCACTTCTACCTGTTTAGCTTCTTCTTTGAGTTCTTCTCTGGGTTCTCTTTTAACAAACCCTACAACTTCACCCATTCTGACACCCTTCTCGCTAATAATACTTCTTTGACCGCCCGCCGAAGTATTTTTCTTCCTCTGGCTCATCCAGATTAGTCCCAATATACCCACCCTTACGGAACCGCGCTATAGCCATAGAGGTAGAGTCCACGTAGTCATCATGCTCACCACTCGGGAACTCCGCTACCTCGTTGACAACCTCTTCCGCCCAATGTGTGTTGGGTACCCATATCCGCCCCGAAGCGAAAACATCGGAGACGGCGTTTAGGCGAGAAATCTTGTCATTGCCACGCGACGGTGTAAACTCCTGAACTGGTATACCCATCGCTCGTAGCTCATAAATAAGTGGTGCGCCAGACGCTTTCTTCTCGATAATCACGCTGTCAGGTTCCCACTCCCTGTAGTGTTCGATGGCTTTTTGTTTAAGCCTAGGGAACTCCATCCGCTCACGAAACGCGTTAAGCAGGATGATGTTGGCCTGAGTAGACCCGTCCCCGTCCCTGTCCTCGTGGTAGAACACCCCCCACGTCGTCGCGGCAGAATAGTCAGCCCGCTGGGTCTTCTCGAACGCAGTATCCCACGACTGCAGCACGAACTCGCACTTGGGGGGCCTGTTGGTCGGCCAGACCTTCCACCACTCCCGCTTGACGATGGCACTGGTCTCTGATGTCGGCTGCTGCTGGTACTGCGCCATCCACTTCGAGTTAGGCAACTCGGCACGCAGGGCCTCAAGTTCCTTCATGGGCCAGAACTGCGGCCACAGGGGGTTCCCGCTCGGGAGGATGGCAGGGAATTCGATCACCTCCCACTCCTCACCGCTACGCTGGGCAGCGGCCTTGAGAACCTGCCCCACCAAGTCCCGCTTACTCCATCGTGTTGCCACGATGACGATGGCCCCGCCCGGTTGAAGCCGCTGACGAGGGCCGGAAGTATACCACTCGTACGTCTTATCGTAGATATCCGGGTTAGTTTCCGCCATAGCGGCTTCTTGTTCGGAGTTATGGGTAACTACATACCCTCTCCCCGCAAGAAACAATCCATCTGGCCCCTCTACAGTTATACACTGCACATCTCCGGTGCGCTCTGTCTTCTCTACTGTGATCGACCTATGCTGCTTGTCGTGGGTTGTCTTGGTGCGCATACGCTTACGCGGCATCAAGGCGCAGTCTTTTAACTTAAACGTAACCCGATGCATAATGCACGATCCNAAATTACCGTGCGTAACATACGACCTCTTCTGGCATTTTCTACCAAGCGAATGCAGAAGCTCCACAACCTGACCGACCAGCGCTTCGTCTTTATTATGGAACGCGCACTGCCCTTTCTCGGTCACGTTCCCATCTGTATCCATAAGCCCGCACAACAAATCCATACGTTGATGGAATGATGCGGTTAGGTATACCTCCGGTATGTGCTTGTTGTTGAGCAAGTCTGCGTGTATCAAATCCTCCCTAAGCTTCGAAACCCCAAACGAGAACTTATCGACTAGGTCTGTAGTCTCGTACCCACGCCGCATAAACTCGTTACGCATGAACACTGCATCGTCGGGATGGGCCGTCATACGCCCTTGTGAAGAAGTACCGTCGCCTAACCAAGCACCCAACACCCAAGGGTCCACAGGAAGTTCTGCAACATCGTATTGTACGGCAGAGTGGCGGGGTATCATAAAGGGGCTAGAACGTGGCTTTACGAGGTCTTCGGTTTTTAAGTTGTTGTATGGGTCGTTAATGCGTGTAGAAGTGCGTACATTCCAGAGATGCTTAGCATCCGCTAGAATGATCTCCCCATCGAAGGTCTTAACCTCGTATAGTTCTCGGTCTTTATACACCGGAGACTTGTGGGTAATTTTTACTGGCTCGCCATCTGGGTCAAAAACGTAATCCCCCACCTTAAGGTCTTCTATCCGAACAAACCCGTTCATCGTCGGTATAAGAGTATTAACCTCCAAGGCGTGTGGGTCGTCGATGANTAATAGGTCCGCGCCCTTACCGGTAACCGCACCGCCGACACCGATAGCGAAATAGTCCCCCTGCTTACTGGTGTTCCATCGTCCCGCCGCCTTGGAGTCAGCCTGCAGCACTAGGTTAGGGAAAACGTTGTGGTAGACCTCTGTGTCCACCAAGTTTCGCACTTTACGGCCAAAACCTACCGCCAACTCGGCAGTGTGCGAGCACTGGATGACTTTCTTGTTGGGAAACTGCCCCAAAAACCACGCAGGAAGCAGGTAAGACGCAAATTCTGACTTTGTGTGCTAGGCGGCATGTTGATGATTAGGCGTTTACACTTGCCTGCAGCCACACGTTCGAAGGCGTCCGCCATTTTTATGTGGTGCCGCCCCTCAATGAAGCTCGGCCATACTTCTTTTACGAAATTTATGAATTTCTTCTGCGCCAACGTCTTCTTTTTTAGTTCGTGCAGGTGTTCTAGCTCCTGCAGAAGCCTTTCCTGCTCGGGAACCGAAAGCAGGGGCAGGATCGAGGGGATATCCGCCAACGACACGTCATCTATAGGAATAGACGTAAGTGTGGAGGGAGTGGAGGGAGTGGAGGGAGTGGAGGGAGTGGAGGGAGTGGATAAACTCAAAACTTAATCCTCGTCTTCCGCATCGTTTGCGTCGTTTGCGTCTACGGGGCCTTTGTTCCACTCTTCGAACACCGCGTCTTCTGTCTCTTTCTCGACCAGTTCCTTTTTAGGGGCAGTGTGTGCACCGAAAGCGCTAAACTCGTCGTCAAGGTCTATCCCAAGCGGCGTCACATCCACGACTGTTGCATTAAGCAGGCGTTTGACACGGTCGGTAATAGCGGTTTCCAACTCACTCGGGTCTTTGTACTTGATTGTGATCTCGGAACGCTCGGTAAACAGCCCAATATCGGAATGCTTACCTAGAAGCTCCAATGCCCTAAGTTCAAAACGGGTCTCCCCGCAGTTGGCAATCTCAAACAGCTTATTCGTAATCGCGTTACGGGCAGAGGCGGCGTCAATCGCAAGCTGTTGACCATAAATACGGAGAAAATCTGCAGCCGCAATCGCCACGACGGGGTTCCTTAGTGGGGTGGTCTTCGTACCCTGAACGACATCTTTAAGCAGGTTCTTGTATTTGTGCACGCTGTCGGCGTCCATCTCCATCGGTGCACCTAGGAGCTTTTGCAGTTCGGCGGTGTTACCGGCAACTGCCAGCCTTTCCAGATGCGAGGGAGCCTGCTCTTCTTCTATGTCGAAGGGGACGGGAAACTCGTCGGTCGGTTCAAGGATCAGCTTTTCCACAGGCACCCCGGTGTCGTTTATTTTTTCTCCCTACACTATTTTTGGGTTTTTGAAAAAATAAAAAATATACCCCCCACCCCTAAGAAAAACAAATGATGACGGGGGGTGTTTGAAAAAATAAAAAATATACCCCCCACCCCTAAGAAAATAAATAATAAAAAGAACAAAGTCCAATATATTTGTATCCTACGAGAAATAAAGAACAACGTAATAAAGAACAAAGTCCAATATATTTGTATCCTACGAGTGTTTCAGTATGTAGTAGGGGGCGAAGAGATTTCCCTATTAGCG
>JGI1221J11331_1000565_pt1 | contig 12233 bp, 10 predicted proteins | sample LakVidmifraction_4_FD_11331 | JGI IMG/M metagenome (IMG submission 11331) | reverse complement strand
CGAGGACGCCCCGGACGCACCCGAGGACGAGGACGCCCCGGACGCACCCGAGGACGAGGGCGAGGAACAGCTCGTACCCACTGCCCCGCTGATAACGTACCCTGCCGACATCAACTTTACCCCGGTTAACCCGGAGGTAGCAAAGCCGCGATTCCCCGCCGCTCCGCCCTTGCAGGGCACCAGTAAATGGGCACGCCCAAACAGACCGAACGAACCGTTCCAGTTTAAACAGTTCTTCACCGGCACTCCCGATACGCCGGAGGAAGTGATCGACCGGGCCAACGACGCTGTTGCTGCGTGGGTCGAAGCGTACTTCCCTGCGATTAACGAGTGCTTCGCTGACCAGCCCGAGCAGTGGGTCTGTGACGTCATATCCGGCATCCGCCCGCTGGGTAATAGCGAGCAGGCCATCGACATTGCGTGGACCAAGGCCAAGGCCAACGAGGTTACCCAGCTACGTTCGGAGCGGGCGACTATCACCAGCGAGTTCGCCAGCCGTGGGTTCACTATGCCCCCCGGCGTTATGGTGGCTCAGTTGCGCAGAAGCCAAGAGCGGTTCTCTGACGCAGCTGCCGGGGTGAACCGGGAGGCGGCACTAGCAGACGTGCGTATCCAGTCGGAGCTGTTGCAGTTGGCTGTGACGGTAGGGGCCGACCTCAAGCGGGGCATGGCGGGGGTCATGGCGCAGTTCTTCAACACGGTGGCGGGGGTGCAGTATCGGGCGTCCGAGACCGCCAACGAGCGGGCACGTATCGTCGCGGGGGCAGAGGCGCAGTTCCTCAGTGCGCTGACGGCGTACGAAAGCGTCAACCAAGAGCACTACCGTGCACTGAACAACATGAAGCTGGACGAGAGCCGGGTTAGCGTCGGTGCGTACAGCGCTAAGGTGGGGGCCGTAACGGAAGCGACCCGGGCGGAAATCCAGACCGCCCAGTTCAAGCTGGACGCCGCCCGCCAAGCACTGGACGCGGCTGTCGCCACCTCGCAAGCGGGCAACCAGAGCGCGCAAACAAAAGCCGACGTGTACCGGGCGCAGACAGATGCGTATGGCACAGTGGTAAGTGCTGAGGTGTCCAAGGCCCAGCTGGAGGCGAATGTGTACGGGACGGATGTTTCTGCCTATGGCACAAAGGTAAGCGCCGAGGTGACCAAGGCCCAGCTGGAGGTGTCTGTATACGAGGCGAATGTCAATGCGCTGATTAACAAGGCAGAATTGTCCACCAGTAGTGGCGCAGGCACTGCACTGTCTGGTGTGGCCAGAGCTTTTGGTGACGTTGCTGGTGCCGCTGCCGCTGCTTCCGGCACGCTGGTAGCCCAGATCGAGGATATGTAATGGGCCGGCGGGCTGCTGCTGCTGCGTTCACGGCTGTGCCAGATAGCGCCGTCGCTCAGATCGAGGGGTTCTGATGGTGGGGGTAGTAGTACGTCCGCTGTCATTTGCGGCGACTAAAGTCGTAGCCGTAGCCAGAAGGGTGGGGGCTAAAGTAGGTGGCCAGTTGGCGGGCCGCAACGCCGCGTATAGGGTGCTCCGGGGGTTCTTGCTGAAGATAACCCGAAGCCCGCAGGCCATAACGGTAGTCGTCATACCCACCCCGGTAAGGGTAGTCGGCGACGTCCTGCTCCCCCGCATCGGTGGAGGTGGGCTAAAAACAGTGCAGACCGTGCTGTATAGTTTCCCTCGGGACACGTTATACCGCGCCAGTGGCGAAGCCCCCGATAACCCGCCGTACAATGTGGTCTCGGAGCTTACACCAACACCGAAGGACGCTAAAGTCCGCAGCACGTACTCCCTCGGGACACCGCCCCCTGCAGAGGTAGAGTCACTGACCTCTTACGACAACTTGGTTCAGGGCGGGAGCTTTGACAATGGGCGGGTAGTATCGCGTCTAGTTACCGACGACCCCACGGTGGTTCTGTTCCGCCGGGTGCTCGATGGGGTTACGCAAGACCCGAGCTCTGCGATAAATTCAGCGGGCTTCTGGATGGAGGTAGAGACCATCTCCCTGTCTGGGAAGCTAGACAGAATACACATCGACGAGGAGTGGGTTAAGTCCCAGCACCAAGGGTACCGGTTCTTATCCGACGCAAACAAATGGGCGCAAACTCCGCTACCGACTACTTCCGCTTACCGTCGAGGGTCACGCGTGGTAGTGGCCATCAACGTGCGGAAGACGATTGCCCCGTACTTCGACCCGCAGTTCAATGAGTCCCTATCCCCCCCAGCGTTCGGGGGCGGGAACAGCCGGGACAACGGGCACTCAGCTTTGCTCCTGATAGACGGCGAACTGGATGTAGACCCGTCCACTGGGGAGGGGACATACGTTGTCACGCGCTCGCATTTGTGGGAGCTGCAGACAGAAGCTGACCCCCGCCTAAAAACAAACCTCTGGCATGACATGCCCCCGCCCTACGAAGAACAGTACATGGCTATCCACTTGGGGGTGGCGAGCAACGAGATCCGTCCCGTAGTAACTATAGCCGCTGACGGGGAAGTGTTTGGGGCGGCGGTTGTTACCTGCGTGCGCACTGCGGTTGAAGGGTCAAACCCGGAGGCTACCCCCCTACGCCCTGACCTAGTGTCCATCGAGGCCCCGGCGCAGTCACTGGTTGGCTTCCAATGGGGTGCGTCCCTCGGCGACCCCTTCGTCCGCACAGTACGGGAGGCTACCTACCACTACTCCGGTGCACTAGCCTGCGAGTTCCAGTACCGGGACGTCATAGGGCAGGACGGAGGGGACAAGTGGCTTAGCCGGTTCCCGTGGGTGCAGGACTATCCGAGGACTGTCGACGCACTGGCGGGGGCTCCCACCGACCTCTATGCCACCGGGTACTCTCGGGGACTTATGGAGACGGAGGACGAGCTGTTTATAGATAACCTTTCGCTGGCTACTACAGACGACCTTGCGTGGGAGATCGGGGTTACGTACCACCGGTTCCGGCTGGCGGACATAGACGCGCAAGGGGTCCCAAGTCATGCTATTGGGCGAACGTGCGCCAATGACATGGAAAACAGTGCCGCCCTCTGCGTGGCCTACCCCACCCTGTATAAGCGGGTGTCGTTGCCCTTCTGGGCAGGTTACTCGTGGGACTTCTCAGGGATTAAAGCCGACCCTTACCCTGTTACGGACTTCTACGCTCGGGGGATAACGTCCGTCGCTATGGGAGTGGAGTCCCAGCGCATCACGACTAGCCGCACAGGCGTGCAGCTTGCGCCTCAAGCGTGGGGGTTTATAGGCTACCAATTCGACACCCTTGATCCGGACGAAGTACAGGTGTCCCTTATGAAAGTGGGCGCCGTGGATAACCTGACTACCCCACCAGATGTAGACTCCCCACCCACATTTGAAGCCGACGTTCCTCGGATGGCCTTAGCCCAGAGGCGGGTAAAAGAGGAAGTCGAAGGGGTCGAGGAGACCACCCTAGAAGCCGGGTTCTTTATAACCCCGGGGAGTGGGGGGTACTACTCCTACAACGCAGGGGCGGAGTGGGTTAAAATCTACTCCCCCGCACTACTGCAGACGGCTTTTCTAGGCAGCGCCCTATGGACGACCTCCAACAGCAGGGCGGCAGAGGTAGGCAAATGATAGATGTTCACGTCCTCACCCACTCTGGCACAAAGCCCGAGTGGTTAGATCAGTGCCTCCGTTCCCTTGAGGGCGAGCCTGTGGTCGTCCATGTAGTCGAGGGCATAGAGGGCAGCGTCGGTGCTGGCCGCGCCAAAGGGTTCCAGCTAGGCACTTGCGAGTTCGTGGCTTACGTGGACTCGGATGACTATGTGGTGCCGGGGGGTTACGCCAAGAGCTTAGCGGCTATGGTGGGCAACCGGTGCGTGGTGCCCAGAGAGTATGTAGAATACACGGATGGCCGGCGTCACAAGTATACTAAGAGTGGCCACAACGGCGGGGTGTATAGGCGAGGAGACATCCTGCCTCTGCTACCAGCGATGCAGGCTACGCCTTACGCGGCGGACCGCATGACCCGCATGACACTGGCGCCCACGCAGTTAGACCACGTAGGGTACGTGTGGCGCGTCCACAAGCAAGGCGCCCACCATTTGCTAACCCGAGAAACGAGCGAACAGGAGAAATCGGCATGGCTGCTGACGGCACCACAGTAATACGGATCTACGAATTCGACATCGGTGAGAACTACAACGGAGGCATCGGCGTCTACTTAACGGAGTCCCCTAGTTTCGGGACTGCAAGCACTGCGTACGTTAGCGACTTGCCGTTTACTACCTCCGCTCAAGGGATACCTTGGGGGTATACGACCTACGCCACACTGCTGAATTTTGGGGCCCCGCCACCCGGCACTGAATTTATGGAGTTCGAGTTCGTTCCGCTTACTGGGGGAAGCCCAGACCCGATCGACTTAGCGGCCTTGCCGGCGGAACTAAAAGTACTCACGAACCAGTATTATGCCGGGGGAGTAGTCGAGGTCGGGGCCTACCTATCAGGCGAGTACGTCATACTAGGGTCACGGGAGTTTGGCCAGTACGATTATTTCGGGAAGTACGCGATAACTTTAACTGCTCCTGATCTAGGCCCGCCCCCCGAGTTCTGGCAGGCGTTCCTCCGTAGCAGGGAAATTGTGTAGCCGTCCTTGGCCACGAGGTTCATCCCTTCTGGGCGCTGGCCACAGCCGCGGCAGTAATCTCCGTGGCGTTCATGGCACTGGCCTGCTGCACACCAGCCATCTCTGGGTGGGCCATGTCCAACTGCCAGCACCACGTCTGCGCTGTCTTCCATGATGTGCCCTTACCCAGCACCATACGTGTCTCACCCTTCAGGATGCCCTGACGCTTGAGGGTCTGCTTGAGGGTAGCCCAGTCCACCGACCGGGCGCTGCACCACTCCCGCAGGTGGCTACGGTCGATGTAGGCTGTGCTGTTCCATACCTCATACCGGACACGGACCGCATCCCTCGGCTCCTGCGCCACCATGGCCAGCTTGCCGTCCAGTGGTTGGGAGTTCAGCACCAGCATGTTGCGCAAGTTGCTGTTGAGGTAGTCGGCGATTGCGTTGTTCGGGTTCTTGGTGTTCTCGGACACCACGCCCCGCATGTTCCTTACCGCCTTCACAGAGAACGTAGCCAGCCTGTCGATGTCCACGTTGGTCAGCCCTACCCTGTTAGCCACCTCGTACCCTGCCAGCACACACGCCGGCCCTGCTGCCCAGAACCGCTCGCCGCTCGTAACCTGAGCGTTGTCTTCCATGTACCGGGTCCAGTATTTAATGCGCTCCTGCACTGCAGCCACGTCGCCGAGCACTTCCTTAATGTAGATGTCACCGGCAAGGCCATAGTTGTAGTTCAGCAGGTCCAGTGTCTCGTCAGCCTCAGCCTTGGGGATCTGCCCGGTGGGCATGTAATACTCAAACACCCGCACCGCCTCCGCACTGGCGTCTGACTTCACGTTACCCAGCCGGCCGTGCAAGCTGGCGTTGGACGTGCTCAGTAGCATGGTCTGCCAGTTACCGTAGTTCTCTTTGGCGCTGCCGTCTTGGTTCAGCCGCTGCCTACCCTGCCCCTTAGAGATCGCGTAGCACAGGTCAGACAGGGGCTCTTCTGCAAGGTTGGTCACCTCGTCGTAGCATACCGGTAAGTTCTTCAAGACACCGAGCTTGTTATAGAAAGCCCGCAGAGTGTCGTGCTCCATATCCACCCAGCTGTGTTCTTTGTGGCCCCATACACTATTGACGAGGTGCATGATGCTCGACTTACCGCAGCCCTTCTCGCCCACCATCGACACGATCATGCCGTTGAAGTTAGTGAACTTGAACAGGGGTGCTGCCCACGCTACGCCGGCGCCGAACTGGAAAGACTCAAGCCCCTCATGCTCGTACATGGCCATGACCTTACGCCACTCAGCCAGCTCGCCCCGCGGCTCACGCCAACCCAGTGCGTTGACGATATTCTTGTGCGGGTTTATCGTTTCTACGTGGTCGCTGTAGATGACCCGGTCGCCGAGGACGAAGCGGTCCTCTTCTCTCCACCCCAGCTGAGCATAGATGACAGCTGAGCGGGCGTGCTTCTGAAGTTCGCGTATGTACCCAACCATGTATTGCACCAGTAGCTCGATCTTGCCTATGTCAGGCATGACACCGAGGTCCCCTAGAGTGGATGCCAGGCTGCGCTTGTCATAGAACTTGCCAAGCGGCACTGGCAAAGAGTCCCAACCGTCCTTCGGTAGGTACCGTCTGACTTGCGCCACGTACTTGCCCTCGCGCTCGTCAAATATAATTTGCTCTGGGTAGATGTCGTGCTCGTAAATAACGACCTCTTCCTCGTAGTTGTCCTCACCAATAAGAGAATAGGCGATGCCGATCTCGCCGGTCTTATGGTTCTTCACCCGCTTAAATGGGAACGGGGGGTCAGGCAGCGTACCGACAGGGCGCTCTGCGCCGTGCACAACCTTCGGTTCAATGACGGGTGCCTCCTCAGCTTGCATCTCCCGCCCGAGCTGTAGGGGCGTGCTGATCTTGCCCTGATAGGGGCAGCCGTCGCAGCCGTCTGGGCGCAGGTCTTCAAACGTCTGGCACAACGTAGGCCCTGCACCGCCTTCTATGTGCTGGTTGACCTTGGCGTCTGTCTCGTGGGACGTATACCCCGGGTACTGTTTGGACATAGCGTGCACGGCCTGTACACCGTCCTTGGCGTGGCGTAGGCAGCCTATCATGGCGTACCACTGTGGCTCTTCAACCAGCTTGGCGTTGCTCGCCTGCCACATGAGCTGCTTGCACTTGCGCACTACCCGCTTGGCGTTGGCCTCGGTCATGCTGACACCGAGGCCCCCCGCTGCTTCCTCGTTCACTTCGCCCCCCGCAATGTGGGCGGGTCTAGCGCCCAGCGATGGCACACCCACCGTAGTGACAGTAGAGCGCACCTGCGTAGCGTCGTACTGGGACCCGGCTATGGCCGCCAGTAGCTGCGTGGGTGTGGCGGCCTTGCCCTGCACTGCGGCAACAACAGGTAGCGGGGGGTCCGTCTTACAGTTCACTGTGCCGGGTACCCGAAGGACGCTGGCACAGTCGCTGGTGCGGGAGTGGTCAGCCAGCAAGCCAAACTTGACGGTGGCCGCCTTGAGTATCGCCGCGTAGTGCTCCCACTTTTCCTTTTCTACGGACTCAGTCATAGCCCAGTAGCAGTGCAGTCCGCCCCCGCTGTCCACGATGAACGGCTTGGGCAGGTTGTTGCACTTGCAGAACGCTTTCAAGGCCCCCGCCGCTTCGCCCATAGTACGGTAGTGGTTACCTGCAGCCCGCACGTCTATGTCCAGCCAGAAGGACCGGAGGCGGGAGATGTTGGGCTTCTTACGGACGTCCTTGGGCTTGACCTCGTGCACACTGCCCAGTGCAAAATAGGCATCCAGAGGGTCGCCGGCAGCTTTGTGCGCTGCGTGTTCTAGGTCAGGTACGGTATCGAATGCCATGTGCTTAAAGTACCGTATCGTTTCACCGTCCTTGATGAATGATGCGGGGGTCGCCAGAAGGTATGGCCCTTCTTCTGGCAACACGTTGGCCAATAGGGATGCAACCACAGTCAGTCTCCTCGTTGTTTGTCGCCGGGGTCGTGCTTAGGAGTAGTGGCCTGAGTCGAGGACTGATTGTAGTAAGTTCACCCGCTCGGCAGGCGTGAGGCCACGGAGCTCGATGTAGACGCCCCGCTCAGAATGGGCGGCGTTCAGCCTACGGAGCTTCAGCCAGATGGCATCCTGCACATAGGTTTGCGGAAGCCGGAACTTGCCCGTGCTTGGGTCAACCTTGTACCACTTTGCCATACTGCCGGGGTTCACATCCAGCAGTCGTGCGGCGGATGCCTGTGATAACTGCGTCTCAGCCCTGAACATAGTCAGGTCTGCGCGGAAGTCTTCCTGCTCTTTGGAAAGTTTTAGCGTGCTCATTACGGTCTCCGATGCCCCCCGGGTGGGGGGCTATATGGGTGGGTGTGCGTTAGTCGTCGAACCCTGCGCCGAACACGGCGTCGAGGCTCGAGTCACCATCGGAGACAGGCGTTTCCTGCTCTTGGTGGTGCTGGGTAGGTGGCTCTTTTCTGGGGGCCGCCCCCGTCGGTGCGCCCCAACCGGCTGCGTCGAACTCAGGGTTAGCGCCCGTCTCAGGCTCCTTCTCAGGCTCCTTCTCAGGCTCCTTCTCAGGCTCAGGCTCAGGCTCAGCGTTGTGCTCGCCCCCACCCCATGCGTCTGCTGCTGAGGCCGCCGCTTTCTTCCTCGTCTTGGTCTTCACTTTCTTCGGCGCAGGCTCTGGCTCTGGCTCTGGCTCTGGCTCTGGCTCTGGCTCTGGCTCTGGCTCTGGCTCTGGCTCTGGCCGGCTATTCGGCGTGGGGTTACTGCCCGCGACAGGGGTTCCCGGGGTGTCCGAGATGGTGCAGACGTGCTTGGCGTCCTCGCTCACGTACCGCTCTTGGATAGTGGCGTAGTCGCTATCGCTCACCCAGTTGACCGGCTCGAACATCAGCTTCGGATAGTCGCTGTCCGGGTCAAACTTCATGCGCGTCACCACACCGTTGTACGGGATAGCTGGCGATGTCTGGTCCAGCATCCGCACGTAGTTCCCCCACACTTTCAGGCTGCCCGCAGGGATAGCCACTTGGAACATAGGCGCGTCGACCTTGGCTGCCGGCACGATGGCCAGCCGCTTGATGTCGGTGCACGCTTTTACCTTGGCGCCGGTGTCACTGATCTTCGAGCCCCACACGTTCATCGGGCAGGCTGCGCAGGTACTGCACTGCTTCTTCTCGGCGCTGTCATCAGGCACCACACCGTTGGCTGAGTAGCAGTCGGGTGACTGGTCTTCCGCGTTGGGGTCGTACTTCTTTGAGTAGTACGCCTTGCTTACACTCGGGTTGGTGCGTACCACGACCACGTCCATGTAGGGCTCGTCAAACACCTTGACCTGCTCACCACCCACGATCAGACGGAAGCGGGACTGCTTCATACTGATGCGGTTGATGCTCTCGCCGCCGGTGCCGGCCTTGGCCTCTTTGTTCATTGCCGCACCGCGTCCGTCTTTAACGAACGCAGGCATTGTCCCACCCATCAGGGTTGCTAGTTGCTTGTCAGTGCTCACTGTTTGATCTCCTCACGCTTTACGGATATTGACGCTGACTACCGCGTCTTGCTTGATGCCCGGGGGTGTCTCGCCCTCAGCTTCCTTAACGAACTGGTCCATGTTAGTGCTGGCTACACGCTTGCCCAGCAGGTCGATGTTCCCAGTCGCCTTGACCCAGTCAGTGAAGGCGGACCAATCGCCGATACCCCACCGCTGGTTAACCTTGGTAAACACTGTGGCGCCGTCCACCTTAAACGATTTTAGCCCTGTGTCCTGCAGGTGCTTGAGCAGCCAGTTCTCGCCTTGGGTGTACATGGTTTTGAGGCTGCCGTCTCGCTCGTCAAACTCGCGCTTTAGCTTCGACCGCCGCTCGCGGATCTCGAGCATGCGGTCTACTACGTTTTGCGGTGAAACTTCATTGTTGTCTGCCATCTTCGTCATCTCTCTTGTGAGTAAGTGAATACACCCCCGTATGTATTACGCCTGTGGTGTGAGGTAAGGGTGGCCTTTACTGTCCTTCATAATAAAGACGCCCGGTACAAACGTGAGCGCCTCAGCGATTGAGTAGGTGAGGTCTATATTTTGCTGTTGGGTTGTTACTTGAATTACACAGCCCGTGCCTGTGTCCATGGCCTTAGTGGATTTCATCCAGCCCCCTTTTTCGCTGGACGCCTTAGACAGCAACTTGAATAAGTCACCGTTACCGAACGTTTTACGGTCGTCTACGCTTTTTTGCGCATTCAATGCATCACTGATGTATAGCGATTTATCTGCCATCTTCGTCACCTTTCTTGTGCTTGGGTTAGTTAGTATACGCCCGTAGTCGAGTGTGTCAACTCAAGCCGTTTGTAGTTCCTTCTTATACAGTTGTAACACGCTGTCCTGCATTGCTGCCTTCTTAGACAGGGCTGCATAGACCTCTCGCTCCAGCCAGCAGCTGTGGATCATAGCCACAGTCATGTGGTTGTTCTGCCCCGGGCGGTTCATCCGGTTGTTCGCTTGCTCAAATATCTCCAGTGAGAATATCGGGGCGTACCAAATCGTGGTGTCGGCCGCCGTCAGATTGAGCCCGTGAGCTGTGGTCTGCGGGTGGGCCACTAGCACCCGGGGGTTATGCGCACGCTGGAAATCGTCGAATATCTTTTTGCGCTGGGTCGGCGAGGTGCGCCCGTCTACCACGGCTACGGTGTTGCCCTTGCGTCTCAGGTACGCAGCTACCCTGTCCAGCGTAGCGGTGAACGGCACGAACACTATGACCTTGTTGGCTGCGCCCTCAACGATCTCGGCGCAGGTGGCAATCCGGTTTTTGGAGTCCACTGTCACAGAGGTACCGGACTCGTCATAGACCTCGCCACAACATATCTGTAGCAGCTTGCCCAGCTTAACTGCAGCGTTGGCGGCGGTTATCTGGGTGCCACCTACGTCCGACACAAGTTCTTTGTGCATCTCTTTGTAACACTTCTTCTGGTCCTTGGTCAGCTCGCACTCGTAGGTGGTGAACGACACCGGGGGTAAGTCCATGCACTCTGCCTTTGTATACCGCACCCCGGGCTGTAGTATGCCGTACGCCTTGGCGTATGCGTCCGGCTTAGGCACCCACTTGTAGGCTGTCAGCTGGTCCATCACCAGGGCCTTGAAGTGGCTGAAATACTTGGGAGTGTGCTCGTTCTTCAGCAACCTGCCCAGCGCCCACGCATCCGTCGGTGCCGTTGGTACGGGCGTGCCTGTCAGCAGCCAGACCCAGTACGCTTTGTCGGTCAGCTTCTCCATCACCTTGTACCTATTGGTGGTGGCGTTGCGGAACGAGGCCGCCTCGTCGATCACTACTGCATCGAAGTCCGCTGCCAGTAGCTCTTTGGCTATGGTCTTGATGCCGTCGTGGTTGATGATGTAGAACGTAGCCTCTTCCCTATGCAGTAGCTTCAACCGCATCTCTTTGCTGCCGTGCAGTACGACGCAGCGCCGTCGGAACAGGAAGTGCGTGTTGATCTCGCTCTGCCACACGCTGTGCATGGTGGACATTGGGCCGATGATGAGCACCTTCTTCATCTTGCCAAGCTGCATCAGGTAGTCGGCAGCCCACAGTACACTGAGGGTCTTCCCAGTGCCCATATCGTTCAGGCAGATAGCCCGAGGGTTCAGCGTCAAAAACGCAGAGGTTGTGGCTTGGTGGGCCATCGGGGTGAACTTACCCACCCAGTCGTAGTTGTGCTTGATGGGTGACGGCACTCGTATGTTCAGGTTGTTGAGTACCTTAACTTCGTCAAGCCCATAGTGCACTTGGGTCAGGGTCTCTCCGTTGTGTTCTAGTGTGCGTGACTTAGGTACCACAGAGGTTACCTTGTTCGGGTCACGCAGCCGCAATACTACCGTGTTAGATGCCTTGTGAATGAGCACTCTTGTACCCCTTGTAGCCGTGTGTTACTGTTCTTGCGTTGTTTGTCGTATGAGTGTTGGGCCCCTAGACTAGGGGCCTTTTTTATTTCGGGACCCACTCCCGGAAGGTGCTGTGCATAAGCCCGGGTGCGATAAGGAACGCCTCCAGCTCGTTCATGTTGTTCTCGTTAATGATTAGCGCAATGCCCCCAGCCTTATCAATCTCCCCCAGCCGCACTAGCTGCAGCTTGGTGGGCTTACCCCTACCCGCCTTAGCCTCGACCCCAGCAAAGTACCCCAAGTGGCACAGCAGGAAGTCTGGCGTCCCGTTGCTGGCCATACCATTCATCACTGGTGAGACGCAGTAGGCTCCGTACCGTTTGCACAGGGCTTTGATCTTGTCCTTCACTTTCTTCTCAGGCGTAGCTGCCATACGTTACTCCACATAGGTAAAGGTAATCTGTCCCGGGCCGAACGCTACGGTTTGGCCCGGGTGTACGACGGTATCGTTGTCGAGTGGCACCGACAGCAGTCGATCAGAGTTCGGTATGGCCACCGCTCCGTAGTAGGCCACACCCCGCTCTACCACTGTGAACTCAGCTAACTCGTTGGTAATGTTTCCCTCGGGGGGTACCACCAGTAGCACCAATGCCTTGTCGGTAATGCGGTGGTGTTTCACGTCCGTCATCCACACCTCCACTGGTACCCCCATCTCGGCGTAGCTCCGCAGCTCGTTCACAATGTCCAGTTCTGGGGCGGTAGACCCGATCACTAGCGCTTCGGCTTCCAGTG
>JGI1221J11331_1000550_pt1 | contig 12406 bp, 23 predicted proteins | sample LakVidmifraction_4_FD_11331 | JGI IMG/M metagenome (IMG submission 11331) | reverse complement strand
ATTTGTTTTTAGTTAGATAGGAATCCCTATTTTTGGTTCATCACTACGTTCGTTATAAAATCTACTCATTTTTTTTTATAATTAAATCTTCCTCTGCCTTCTTCCGCTCTACGTACCTATTGAGTCTTGATACTTCAGCAATAGCGTCGTCTTCGTTTGTTGCTCTACCTTCGCAAATAATATTTTCGTCTTCTCCTTTGAATATGATAAGTATTTCCATGTTAGTCTCGTTCAGCTACTAATTGTTTTATTTCATTATCCATCTCGTTCTTGTAGTGGGTTTCCATACTTGTGAGAAGTATCTTTGCCCTTTCAAAACTCTTGGCTTCTGACTCTTGCATGTAACCTTCTTCATCTGATACGGTAATTTCTATTTTAATCATATTAGTTTTTTTCTTGGCGACGTTCTGACTCTTCTTTCTCGACTCTATCCCGTGAAATTTCTCTCTCTGATTCGTATTCATCTTGCATGGTTTTGTTGATTAACTTGTATATATACATAGTAGCCGATAGGGCATATATGTCAAGAGAGTTATCCACAGGTTACTTCATAAGACCTTTAAAGGCTTTTGAGGCTTCAAATCTAATGATATTCGCCCTACCACCTGTCGGGATATGAATTGTCCCCAGTTTAAAATCCCCCAACTCTTCAATCAGTCCACGTCCTTTTTCTTTTAAAACTTTCGCCAAGTTCTTATGAGAGTCTTTATTTAGCTTCACTCTTGGTATTGTATATTCTCCTTTTTTCATTTTAGTAATTCTGTATAGTGTTTAATTTTTTCTTGAAAAGGAAAATCTTTTATTATTTGTCTTTTCCTTCGATTCAGATCATTGAGTATTCCTTCTCCGTAGACTCTCTGAAGTTTCAAAGCATACTCGTCGCTGTTTCCGTCTCTCCAAATATTACAGGCGTAACATTGTGGATGAACGTTCTGCTCATCAAAATATGTAGCGAGTCCAGCCGAAGCCCTTATGTAATGTCCAGCGTGAAGCATTTTCCATTCCTTCCTCACGCCACAGGTGAAACAAATATTTTCGCCGTTTACCGCCCCTTTACTTCTGACATACTCAGAGAACAGTTTCCATAACTCCTTTTTCAACTTGGCTGGTGTTTTCTTTTTTACTTTCAAAGTGTTTTTAATTTCTTAGTATTTTGGTTATATCCACTCTCATATCCTAATTCGATTTTCTTTTCTTGTTCGAAGATTTTTTTATCGTGTTTAGTAATACCCTCTGATATTTTCACTATTCAGCCTACTTTGAAGCTTCGCTATGCGAATGGCTTCCTCTATTCGCTTGATTTTGCTCCTTAGCACGTTTATTTCTCGGTTTAGAGGGTTTGCCTCAGCCATGAGCTTTACGTGAGCCACAGAGCGTTTTTGCTCGCTTGAGAGGCATTCCATCTTGAAATGTGATAGCTGCTCTTCGAGTTGGTACAGTTTTTCAAAGTCATCTGCCACCAAAATGTTAAGTTTCTGTGCTGAATCGGCCCATACATGGGGACTAATAGGGTTTTTAATTTCTACCTGTGTTTTTAACCAAGTAAGAATCAAATCACTTGTAATTAAGTCTTCCATTTATTTAGTATCTTTCATAAATCTTAATGGCGATGTTGTAACTTCGCCTGTTTTTGTGTCGGTATAGGTTACTACGCATTCTTTCCATAAATCATTATCATAAGTAACTCCCATTACATTATTCCACTTTTTCGTTACGCCAGCCGATAAAGCCTTGCACTCGCCTTGCTTTAGTTTTAAATCCTCTAAAGCATTTTTAACCTCTTGTTGTTGTCTATCGTCTTGTAATTCAATCTCTTGCTGTTTTTCAATAGACTTTTGCTTATTTACTTGGCTTGCATAGAAAAATCCCCCTAGAATAAGGCTGGTTATTATAATTGTTGTTGGTAATGTTAGCTTGTTTATTTTTTCCATAATCATTTTGCTATAAGGCTGTTTATAATGTCGGATATTGTTTTGCCGTTGCCCCGTAATTTTAGAAAGGTGTGTCTTCAGGCCTTATTCCTTCAGCTTCTGCGGTTGGATATTCAATTTTCGGTAATTCTGTTATAGGATTACTCGCCATCTGCTGTGTCTTCGGTTTCCAGGTATTTAGCTCAAAGTACTTCTTTCCCCCCTTGGATTCCTTCAAATCTACGTTCAGCCAGCCTTTCTCGTTTTTATGTTTCTGGCAAAAAGCTATCAGCTCATCCGCTTTAATCGAGATTCGTCCCTTAATAAAATCTGGGGCGGTTTCTGCTGGCTCTTCAAATCGGAGTCCATCTACAAATATTTTTTCCATTTTAGAGTCTTGATTTAGGTTTAATTTCTTCGTCTGAGCCTTTTCCGAAAGGTGGTTTGTCCGTTGGATTCACTTTCGGAGTCATCTTTTTATTTTCTGAACCGATTTCACTGGCTTTGTTTCCGTCATCGTCTTGTTCCGTGTTTAATCCGAGGATTGCGGAGAGAGCGTACCGTTTTTGATAGGTGATCACAGAACCTTGCCCTTGAGGGTCATTCTTTGAAGGGGTCATTTTAAACGTCCCCTCGATTGTTTCTCCTGACTCTGGGTGTATGAGGATTGTTCTTAATTCATTTTCCCCTGTCGGTATTTGAACAAAAGTTAATCCTGCTTTTGTGAGGGGAATTTTTATTGCAGTAAGTATCGTCGCGAGGTCAGCATATTTACTTTTGAAAAATGGGTTTGTTTCGGTTTTATAAATTACTCCCATTTCTTCGTGAAACTTCATCAATGCTTTTCCAATGTTTTTTATTTCCATATGTTTATCTTAGAAAGAACATGTAAACAAAAAACGAAGTAAACATCGCTAGAGCTATCCAATCGCCCGTTTGGAAGTGATAGCGATTATCCATTCTTGTTTTTCTGGTAAGAAAATCTCCGTAAGGTGGAAAGTCCATAATTATAAGTTACTAATAATCTATATCCCTATATTATCCTAGACGGATATAATGTCAATGGCTTATCTAACCTCTTACTTGTGGATAACTTTTTCTCAAACATCTTTAGTACATCTGGCATAACTTCATTTATTTTTTCGTTACGGTATTTCTCATCATCTATTTTTGTTTTCATTTTTTTAAAAAGAATAAAAATTCACAATGAAAGCTTCCACNCCTATACGCTCAATACTCCCTAGGTCGAAGGGTTTCACCCAATCAAAGTACGGAAGCATTGAACTGTTTTTACGGTACTTTATTTCAAGAGCTTCAAGCGTTGCTATCCCATGAGCTATTTCTTTTCTTTCAATGAACGGAACATTTTTACCTCGAAGCTTTTTATTTTCTTCAAAGAGAAATGTTTTCTTTTCTTCAATTCGTTTTAGGAAACCAGAAACAATGTTTTTAAAAAGTTCGTTTGTTTCTTTCAACGGAAACTTTTCCTCTATCACGAGCAGGTCTTCGTAATGCCCTTTGTTTATGTAACTAGCTAGGTTAAAAATTTCTTGCTTCATAAATAATTTTTTCTTGTAGAGATTTCTTGATTGAGTCGGTTTTCAATTCTGGTTGCTTTACCGTGACAGTATCCAGCTCAGTTAGGTAATGATTCTTATGGTCGAGCATACAACCTCCCAGTTTCCCTTCTCTACGGTTTTTAAAAACTCTCATCTTCGCCCACGTATCCTCTTCGCCAATCGCTTGCATCATCGTCTCGTTAAAAGATGCCCCGTTCTTTGTTCTCCACACGCCGATTATCGAATCAGCTATTCTTGAAATGAGTCCTGAGTCTCGAATGGATTGCTTCGTTGGCTCTCTCAAGCTTCCATCAGCGTTGTCTTTTCCATGAGCGATTAAACAAATAACAATGTTATGCCGAATGCACATATCTTTTATTTGTGCCGCTATGTCTCCGATTTCTAATGAAATATTATTCCGAACCTTTGAAAGGGAAAATATCGCATGAAGATGGTCAATGAAAACTACTTGAACATTGTGTTTTACTTTTGCTTCGATAATTCTCTGCTCTATCCACGACACATAATTTTCAGTAATTTCTCTCGGAAGAAAAAATAAAGGAACCGAACCGCCTAATCCAATCTTTTTAAGAAACTGTCTCGGAGTAACTTCAAAAGTGAACCATAAGCAATTTATATTCTTGCTTGCGAGGTTTTTTGTTATCGTCATCGTAAGGGTAGTTTTTCCTTCTCCTGTCGGCCCTGTAAAAACGATAAGCTCTCCCATTTCAAAACCCTGAAGAATCCTATCGAGTGTCGGTATACCTGTTTTAACTTTGAAAACATTTTCTTCTGTCTTCAAAAGTTCCGCCTGAAGTTCGTGGGAAGAAATAATACGGTCATCCCCTTTGTACTCGGAAAGGGAAGCTTCAAGTTTTGTTAATTCAACTTCAGTTAATTTTTTCATAGTTTTTTAATTTCCATTCGTTAATTTGATTATTCGAGAATGCCCTTGTAAGAGAGATGAGTTCAGTGTCGGGCCTCCCTGAACCGAACCAGTCATCAATCATTTTCATGATCTGCTCTGTTTTTAACCCTCCAGTATTTGTCGCGTAAAGTATTCTAAAATATCCCTTTGCATCCACAAGCGGTTTCAGACCTGTTGTTTCTTTTGCCTTTTCCAAGAAGTATTCCTGTAAAAGACGAACGGTTTTATTCTTCGGTGGTTTCTTTGAATCGAGTACTGTTTCACCAGTTTCCATATCCACTACATCCTCGAAGGTGTCTGACGGTTGATTTTCTTGATATTTGAATGAGTTTCTTTTCATAGGTTTTATAAATTCACGCGAATGCGTGTCTCTTTCTTTTGTAATAGTTTCTTTGTTTCTTTTGTGGGTAGCCATTTGGCTACCAGTTTTGGTAGCCATTTGGCTACCAGGTGGTAGCCGTTTGGCTACCAGTGATAGTCTTTTTACTATGGGTGGTAGCCGTTTGGCTACCACCCACTGATTGTAGTTTTGATTAAATTTATAGCGGTTTTCTGACTTAAGTAGTAGCCGTTTGGCTACCAGTGTTTTTAAACATTTTCCAACACTCCTTTTTTTCATTCCTGTTAGTTTTTCAAACTGAGAATAAGAAATCCAATCCCAATCTTTTTTTCTATCCCCATCTTTCCATCCCCATGTTTTTCTCCATACAACCCAAATAATCCGCATCTCATTACCTGGTATATTTACTAAAGCAAACTGCTCAACAAGCTCATTTGCGATAGATAGAAAACCATTTTTTAATGAAGGATTCGCCATATTATTAGCCGTTATCTTGTTCTTTAAGAACTTGAGATGTCAAAACTATAAATGAATTTATAGTTTTCATTTAAATAAAAAACCTCATAAGCCGAGCTGATAAAACCTTTCGGAATTATCAGACCCGCTTATAAGGTCTTCTGATGGGTTCTTACTCGGCTACGATTTTATTCGTACCTTTATTTTACCATAATTCTCGTAAGTCAAGCTGTGGATAACCGTCTATAACAAAAAACAGCCAATGAAGGCTGTCTCTTGCTCAACTAATCCTCTTAATCTTGTGTCGAGTTCGACTCAAGAGGTAAAGAGAACAGTGTATTATTTTAACATTTTTCTCTTCTTTTTTCTCTCCTCTTCTTCCTTTAGATAATCTTTATAACTTTTTACTTTTGGAAAGTTCGTCATGTAGTCTATATGGCGTTTTTTGTTCGGTCTTCTTTTCACGGTTTCGAGGGGTTTTATTTTGTTTATTTTAAAGTGATAGAAAAGTGTTGAATGATGGCAATTATATTTTATCGCAAGAGATTGCATTGACTGCCCTTCTTGTCGTAATTTAAATATCTCTTGAAGAGGAAGGGCTGGCTTTTTGATTACAGGAACTTTTATTTTCTTTTCTTTTTCCACGATGACTTTTCTTACTACAGCTCGTACCATTCCCTCAGAAACTATCTCATCCCATGTCCTTATTTCCTTTTTTACCAAACGAAGAAACAGGATGTAGTGAGCAGAACAGACCCCTCGTATGTACTCCTCTTTTTTACAATTTAAACACTTCATACTCAACTATATTTTACCATATAACTTCTTTAGTCTCTTCCCAGCAGATACAAGAAACTTCTGCCATTCTTTTAGTTTTCATTTTTTATTAAAATTATTCATAAGAAAAGCGGCCCTAGCTAGAGAGCCGCTTTGTACTAAAGGTGAGAACTATGGCGAGGGAATGGGGTGGGTTTGTTGCGAGGCTTTCATCACTTCATCTTTGCATTTTTTACAAATACTGTGAGAAGTGGATTTATCGGACAAGGGTTCTTTTTCTCCCATGTCTTTGGAACACCAGGCGCAAACGGTACGAATTGGACACCTCCTTGTTGACAATTGATTCTACCCCGAACCATATAGTCCGTTTGGACAAAATGGTCTACTGCCTCTCTCCTGTATGAGACTTCTCTCCAGGGAAGGGGCTATGAATTGTGAGGTCATGCTTTGCTTTAAGGGTTTTGATTTTTTTCAATTCCCTTTGCAAGAGCCACTCGTCTATCAAGTCCCCTGCAAGCGGTTCACGTTTGAGACGATCTTTTGCTCTTAGGTAGTTATCTGATCTTAAAATCTCCTCCCTGTCGGAAGCTGTTAGGTGCATGAACCCTCCTAAGTGGCGTCTATTGCCGCCTCCTCCTGTTTGCGTTCTTGTTCAAGACGAAGTGTCTCGGCAAGGTCGTCAGTGGTTATAGGTGCGTCTCTATTCAGCCTTGCTCTTGTAAGAGCATACGTTCGACGGCTGGTTAAGAGCTTGAGGTACCAATTCTTACTCTTGGTTTTTGCTTGTCCCAAAGGGTTACTCCTTTATAGAAAAGATTGACACCTATCGGCTCTTCCGATAAGGATTCATTCAATGCGTTTACTGTCGCCTCTGGTTGCTGTTTCAGCAACTCAATCAGAGGTTTCAGTCTGCCCTTGATTTCATCAGGACTAAGAACTTTATCCATGTTTTCTCTCCTTTTGGCGAGCTGAAATTCCAACAATGAAGAATTTGTAATCTTCTCAACAATTACACCGTCCCTTCCTTTCGGAAGAGGGTTTGATGTACCTCGGTTGTAAAGAACTATCTTGTAATTATACCATGTCACTCTTTTAAGTTATCCACATTTTACTTTTCCGTCGGTACAAACTCCCCATGCCTTCCACAACTGTTTTTTATAGACTTTATATGCCATCTCTACATTTGTTTCGGGGTCGTAAAATGTCTTCACGTCTCCATGAACACATGCTATCTGAAACAGACCGTAGGAGCCTTTACAGCCGTTATGGACATCCTTTGCGTTCAGTGCCTTCGGATTACAGTTAGACTCTGCTTTCATTACTGCGAGGGCTATTTTTACGTTCCAGTCGTATTTTTTAATCAAAGGGAGATAATCCTCGCATGTCGTATTTACTGTTGTTGTGGAGGGCTTGGGAGCTTCCAGTAGGGCTTCTTCTTGGGATGTTAATGATGTAGCAGGGTGTTCCAAACGCAAAGGAGCCGCTAGTGCGGTGTCATATTTGTATGTTGCTTCAGCTGGGATAGGTAAAACAGTCAGATACGAAGCTAAAAATAAGGCTAGAAAGTTTATATTCCAATAGAAAAAGGCGCAATGTCAGTTGTCACTAGACTAATACGGCGACACCGTAAAGCTAGACTTCCTCTCTGAAGCCAAGGAGAGATACACCGCCAGCTTTGTATCGTCCGTAAAAGACAATAAAGCCACCGATAATACCTCCAATGGTTGAAGCGGTTGTTGTCAGTTCATCACTTCCAATAGTTATTCCGAACTTTGGAAGGATGAGGGACAAAATCGCAATAATGTTTCCTATGTATGTTGTGCTCATGTTTTTTGGGTTCAAAATTCTCACCATAAGGATTACACTGTAAGCGACACGGTATTATAAAAATTTGTACGCTCGTGGTGTTTTAAATGTTTTAGGATGTCCCCAGTATTCCAGGAAGTCCTATCAGTTACAGTGAGAATTTTGAACCCGTGTATATTATACACCTCTTCTGTACTAAATAAAGGACACACTGTGGACAACTAGAAGTACCTTGCTATCTGAGCCTTTAAGGACAGGATGAGGCTATTTAACTGCGAAATTAGCCACATTAAAGGCGGTTCGTCTTTTAAAAAATCAGTATCGTTTCCGTAATAGACATCATTTATATCTATGTACTTAAGGACATCTTGTGCTCCACCCACCCCGTTTGCAGGGTCTAGTACATACCATGTACCGTCTCTTTTTTCATGTATATAGAGCATAAGGTGTAAGTGTGAACCGCAATAAGGACACGCTATGGAAGGAGCAGGGGATACTGCACCAGAGTTTCCAACATACCCAACAGTCTCAAACGCTCCTAAAATGCCTTTCGTGTACACAACTTCGGAACAGTGCCAAAACACTAACTGCCAGCGTGTCACCCGTCCTAGTGTGTCAATGATTTCTGAACTTTGAATAGTGACACCGTTGCCTTTGGTAGACATTGGATTGTCGAAAGTGGTCTTAACTATCTGCCAGCCCACGGAAGGGGTTATGAGTGCGGAGCCATAAGTTACTTTTGGTACCTCCCTACCTTGGGAATCTACTAACACAATGTCCACGCCATTATGGAAAGGAATATCTATACCTCGGTCTTTGTAGAACTGAAGTTTTGAAATTGAGCCAAAAGGCTGGGTGACTTTTAATTTATATCCGTTAGGTACTTTAAATGGAAATTTCATTTTAATAGGTTTAATAGTTTTTCAAAACAAGATGGTTGATAAGGTCTTTCTTCTACATGGAAGCGTTTACAAAATCCGAAGGGATAATTCCAATCTAACTTTTTAAGAGGTTTTTCTTGGTCTAGGTAGGAATCGTCTATTAGCCAAAAGTTGTCTTTATCATACCCTACTATGCAAGCTGTCCAGTGGTTGTCTCGTGAGCCTTTTACTTTAGTATATAAATCCCCATTCTTCTTCCACGCATTGACTGATACGCCAAGGGGTGAATATTTAAGGGCTTCCAACATACTTTCTGCACGGTTAGGTACGTCCCCTTGAAACACCCACTCGTGTCCAAAGTTCCATTTCTTTAACCACTCTTTACCAGCCTTGCGACATTCTGCTTCGTCAGCTCCTTTAAAGGAGTAGTATTCCTCTACAGTTTTTAAATCATCAGAAAAAGGAAGCATGGCTTCGGGTATGAGTCCGTGTTTTCGGATAGCCTCGGCAACAACGTGTGGGTCATTTCCTGGTGGTTTTGTACCAGCTACGATACCAAGAAAGCGGTCTGAGTAATTTCCATCAACTCCCAACCTTTTAAAAAGGGTTTCTAAGCAATTTAGCGTATTAAATGAAGTACAGTTATAGGTTTCAAACTGCCTCTGTTGTGGCTCAAAAAAGGGTGTGTAAGGCAACCAATCTCCGTCTATTTGCAGTACCACTTGATTCAGTTTTGAAGATCCTAGTACATAGTGCTCTTCGGTAATTAACGGCTCAATATAGCCGTATATCTTGTTTTTCATTTTATATTCCTTTATATTTAGCAACTTCTTTTTCAAGCTCATGAACCTTCCCTTCAAGAGTTCTTATACGTTCGTCTTTTGCTTCTATAACTCTTGCAAGCTCAGACTTTAAAAGCGTTACTTGATCAGCATGTTCTTTTCGCATCTCGTCCATCCTTACATTGAACTCCTTTCGTAATTCTTCTTTATCCTGTCTTTGCTGGATGGCATATTTTTGCCATCCTTCCCCAAGGCTTATTTCACCACCTATGTTTATATTGTGAGTCTCCGCTTTCGTTTTATTTCTTTCAAAGTACTTCGAGACCAGAGCACCTAAAAACGGGGTTGATAGAATACTCATTAAAATGATTAGGGCTTCTTTGCTCATAAAAGTTTCGCTTTCATAAGTGAGTAAAGTTGAGCAAAACTAGCCATCCACACGGCTGAAACAAGAGTCCACAAACAGAAACGGAAAACAGGAGAAGATATAAAGCCATAGACAAAGTCAATTCTTATAAAAGTCATCAATAAAAGATTGAATACAATGGCATAGTAAAGCTGTGGAGTTGCTTTCATTATTGCAATCTTAAAAACAAAATATGCAGCAACCAATTGAAGCCCGATTTGTATTCCTAGTAAGATGTTTATAAAGTCTGGCATATACTTGCTTTGTTTCTAATAATGTGGTACTAATGTGTTATGAACATAATCATTAAATACGGTTTTCTAGCACTATTTGGGTACTGGCTTTTACTACATTTGCAAGCCTTCGCCCTTATTGCCCAGTCACCGCATCTGTTATTCTTCCTGATTGGTACAGTGGTCTTGCTGCATTACCAATCAAAGGAGCGGCCTTCTGAACACTCCGACCAGCGTCACCCGTAAAAGTAAACCCTTCTGTTAGGAACTTCTGTCCTACAGGAGAGCTTATAAACTTTCCAAACGACACATCGCCTAGAAAAAATTTAGCCGCCAAAAGTGGATTAACAAACGCTGTGCTTAACTGCGTCATTGTCTTCACAAGGAAAGCCGACTGAGAGCCTTCTGCTATCTTTGCTCCCTTCCCAAGTGCTTTTGATAATGTCTCTAAATCTTTCACAGCGTTGAATTGTTCTGGGGATAGAATCGCTTTTAACTTCGTTTCTCCAATAGAATTTATTTGGTTCGTTAAACCATTCGGGGTAAAGTTCTCACTATTACCTCGTGCTTTCTTAAACATATCTTCAAGAAAGTTCGCCTGTACCGCCTTTATATTGTCCTTTCCGATTACTTCATAGATACGTGGAATATCCTCAACTGAAGTTGATTTGTTGAGAATTGCAGGAAGTATTTTATCTGGCTGGTCGGCAAACTGCTTTATTTTTAGTCCGTATGAGCTGTTAAGTTTTTCGATGCCTTCTTTAAAGAAAGCGTCTGCACGGTCAAGAGCATCCGCTAAGTCTGGCCTTTGTTCCCTTATGGCTGCGGACATGTCTTCATCTATGATAGCGTTCATTCTCTTTAGCTTTGCTGGGTCTCCAGTAAGAGTTTTGTCCCCAAAAATCACATCTTCATTCCATTTTTTTAACTTTGTTTGCAGCTCTTTTGCTGTAAGATTTTTTTGTGACAAAGCACTTCTTTTGCCCTGTAAATCCATCAGCGTTGGGGATATTTTTTGTCCAGTACCCTTTAATGCAAGCTTTTCTTCTTTTATCATTTCATCAATAACACCCAAGCTCTTTTTGGTATCAACAACAATAGCAGGAACCCTCTTTGGCCCGTCCATACTTAAAGAAGGTTCTGTCTTAGGTAGGATTGCTTCATCGTATAGTGTGTTTTTTACTTTTCTAAATTCTGTCTCGTAGCTACTTAACCCGTCTGATATTTTTTTGCCAACAACAGAAAGGTCAGGAGACTCACCTGTAGCTTTAATAACATCGTCGGCAATTTGATTAAGCCTTGTTCCCGTCTGCTCTACCTTCTCGGCTATCTTTCCTCCAAAAAAACTTTTACCTGCTGTTTGCTCTAATAGAGGAACAACCTTACTCTTACTTAGAGCTGAAGCTGGAAGTTCCACACCTTGACGGTTTGCCGCACCCACTACATCTTGGTCTATTTTACTTGCAAACGGTGCGAACTTCCGTCCGTCTGTTGCAAATTCTGTGCCTTTACCTATTGTTTTTACTGCGGCTGATAAAGGGTCTATTGCTTGGCCTACTGATTTTATAGTATTTCCTGCTTTAGAAAGAGCACTCAATTCTCCTAATTCTCCAACTTTACCTAGTCTGCCAACTCTAGAAGCTAAGGCTCCTCCACCTGTGAATAGAGTTGAAACATCCGCCGCAAGTCCGACAGGGTCGTTGTAAGCTGTTTCTTTTAAGGCACCTAGACTTCCGTAGCGGTCTTTGTAGAAACCTGTAACGGCATCGAAAGAGTCTTCACTTTTTTGTCGGCCTGGTATTAGTTTGCTAACTCCGCCTAAAGCCACAGAACCTAGTGCCTTAACCGTTTTAATTGGGTGGGCAAGAGCTCCAACTGTGTTTCCTATTAAGTCAGCCCCACTAGTTAGAGTATTTCCAAGGAAACCCTTTAATGATTTTGGGGTAGTAGGCGTTGGTTCTGGTGTAGCTTGGGACACTTCACTCGTAGGAGATGTTGACCCTTGACCTTTAAATGTGTCTAGATAACCTTGAATGTCTCCTTGAGGAGCACCCTGCTTTTCCATCGCTTCTATATTCATTTGAAGCTGTTGTCGTGTTGGTGTTGCCATGTTTAGAAAGGCAATATGTATTTTGCCCCTGATGAGCTAGTAAAACTTGACCCTCCTGTGCTTCCTTTTTGTGGAGCACTCCCTTCATAGTTAGTAATCTGACGTGGTTTTCCTGCGTAGGTATCATTAATTTGTCTCTGATATTCGGAGGAAACTTGATCGTAAGCTCTTTTTGTTGCCGATGAAGATGCCTCTAATGTTTTTCTCATGGCAGTCCT
>JGI1221J11331_1000547_pt1 | contig 12428 bp, 11 predicted proteins | sample LakVidmifraction_4_FD_11331 | JGI IMG/M metagenome (IMG submission 11331) | reverse complement strand
ATTTACAGGATTTTAATCTAATATTTTAAGCCTTATCTCTCTGGTTTTTAGCGAAATATATCAACATTTTTTGTTGATAACCAACCCTTGATTCGCATTAATAAGGGATACCGTCTTTTTTGAGGGTGACCAGACATCTTTCATTTCTGAATATTGGGTAATTGGTGTTGTCTGTTTTTGTGGATACCAAGTCGTCCCGGTAATTTATAACCAGTGTACCTTCTTTATCCATAAATCCCCATTTACCTCCTTTTTTAACCGCTGCAACACCATTGTTGAACGCTGAGATATAATCAACATTTTCAATACTTTGTGAGAATCCCAGAATGGGGATTAAAAAAATCACGATTAATAGTCTTTTCATTGTTTTTGTTTTTTAATTCATGTTTATTTTTTCTCATTATATAAGTCCTGAACTAGCTTGTGCTGTAATTGGGGGGTTATCAACACAAGCCCGGGGGAGTTCAGGCTTAGAATTGATTTCTTTAACTATAAAATGATCAATGTGAATCTACCAGCTTTTAGAATACTCCATCTGCATAACTTTCGTTGTTATTTATATAATTTCATCATAGAAATTCCTTTTCCATTTTTCTGTGTTTTTATAGTCGGTCATACTCATTCCCACAATCTCTTTAAACTGTCTTGATAAATGATTTATGCTACTATAATCAAGCATATATGCCACATCTGAAAAAGAATATTGTTTTAATTGAATGAGTTCCTTTACCTTTTCTATTTTCAGTTTTATAAAGTATTTTTCAATGGTGGTATTTTCATTTTTAGAAAATAGTTTGCTCAATATTTTATACTCCCTGTTGAGGATAGAAGACAAGTGTTCTGAAGTATTCATTTTTAGATGAAGGGGTAGTTGGGTAAGTAGTTCGATCAGGATGATTTTTACTTTTTCAACCAGCATTTCCTCTTCACTTTGTACTATTTCAAAACCATTGGAATGAAGTACTTTAGTCACATTATCAGTAATATCCCTGTTCGTTTTGTTTGAAGCTTCCACTAATAATTTGCCCAATTCCAAAGAGAGCACGATTACCCCAAGCTCTTCTAATTCTTGTTGTATAACCTTTAAGCAGCGGCTACATACCATATTCTTTACCCAGAATTCTTTCTGTAAATCCATAGTATTACGTATTTATTGTTAGAATACTTTTTACGCTAACAAATATTGATAATTTGCTCTTTGGCAAATAGGTGAGAGTGTGGTGTGCTCAGGAATGAGCGCGCCAATAGTTAGCCTGAACGTAGTACTGGCCAACACGGAAGTGTAGGTTATTTGAAAAGAAACCTACTTAGAAAGAAATCAAATTAAATATACCTGGTGAAGTACCTGAAAGTCTTTCGGTATGAGGGGTGGATCATAATTTAAAAAAGGGACGATATTTTCCTCAAGTCCCTGGAATAAATTTACGTAAGTGTAAAAAAATGTGTGCAGGAAAACCAAGTTTTGATTTTCCATTTGAAATGAAGTTTTTTGAAAGTCATCGCTGCCTTCTTTTACAATAGACTTATCATCACAGCAACCTTTTTTTTCGAACGAACATTCTTTTGAAGAATTGGTTTGAGCCTTAATGGCGTTATCACAAACCTTAGCTTTAGTTAAAACTGCCATATCCACAAGCTCATTACAGCAGAAATGCATACTTACAGTAAAGGACGATGATGCGAACATTACTGCAAGTGTTAAGGAGATAGCTAATATTTTATTAAAGCCTTGCATAATACGAATATATAAAAATTAACAAACGTTAAGCCTTCTTTTAAGTTTATTTTTCTTATAAAAAATTATAAATATTTTTTTGAACCTTATTTTTTCCAAATCTAATAGAGAAAGGATAAGCAAAATATGACATTTATCATACTTTGAACAATTCAACATTTTTACTTTTACAGAGATAAAGAAGTAAACTGCATCTGGGCATTAAGTAGAGAAAATAAAAACATTTCGAAATAGAAAGTGATAGATCTGCCTGACCCCGAGCGATACGGGTGGGCGTCTGAGCATTTTAAACCTCACTTAAATATTCGAAAGTTGATTTAACCGTAAGAAAAAATAAAAAGTCTTTTGCTTATGAATGTTTTTTATATCTTTGCAGTATAATGAAATCCTTTTCACATAAAATATTATCTATTGCTATGGCGGTTTTGGTGTTCTTCATCACAACCTCATTTAGCATCAATATGCATTTTTGTGGGGAAACTTTAGCAGAATTTTCTTTTGGCCATACTGCAGAAAGCTGCGGAATGGAGGAGGAGCAATCAGATCTTGCATGCGAGATCGGTGTTATGAAGGACGACTGCTGTTCAGATAAACAACTAGTGGTTGAAGGCCAGGATGACCTCAAGACATCTTTTAATAAATTAACCTTTGAGCAACAAACCTTTGTTGCTACTTTCTTTTATACCTATATTAACCTTTTTGATGGACTGAATAAAAACATTGTTCCATTTAGAGATTACACACCTCCCCACCTCATAAGGGATGTACAAAAGATACACGAAACCTATTTAATTTGATTTTAAACAGTTCCCAATCTCGATAGCTCGGGATCGGGAAGATTTGCCCTATGGTTACTTCCATTTTGGGCTCATTTTATTGTGTTTAATTTTCTGAAACCCTCAGGAATTTATTCCATGTATAACTGTTTAATTATCAATAAAGATGCTAAATAAAGGCATAAAATTTCTCATAGAAAACAAACTCATCGCGGTCTTGATGCTCGTGCTTTTTGTAAGCTTGGGCGTGGTCAATGCGCCATTTAATTGGGATACTGGCTTTCTACCTACCGATCCTGTGGCTGTGGATGCTATCCCTGATATAGGTGAAAACCAACAAATCGTTTTTACCAAATGGGAAGGACGCTCCCCACAGGATATTGAAGACCAGATAACCTACCCCCTAACTACTTCATTATTGGGTATTCCTGGAGTGAAAACCATTCGTAGTTCTTCTATGTTCGGTTTTTCAAGTATCTATATCATTTTTGAAGAAGATGTGGAATTTTACTGGAGTCGAAGCCGTATTCTCGAAAAATTGAATTCATTACCAGCAGGATTGCTTCCTGATGATGTTAATCCAGCACTTGGACCTGATGCGACTGGTCTTGGACAGATTTATTGGTACACCTTGGAAGGACGCGATAAAGACGGCAACGTAACCGGAGGTTGGGATTTACACGAACTACGTAGTATTCAGGATTATTATGTGAAATATGCACTTTCTTCTGCCAGCGGAGTTTCGGAAGTAGCTTCCATAGGAGGCTATGTACAGGAATACCAAGTGGATGTAGATCCCGAAAAAATGCGCCAGTATAATATTGGGTTAGGCGATATTGTTACTGCCGTCAAGGAAAGCAACAAAGATATCGGGGCACAAACCCTGGAAATCAATCAGGCAGAATACTTGGTGCGTGGGTTGGGGTATGTAAAGTCTATCGCCGATATTGAAAATGCCGTGGTCACTTCCGAAGATTATACTTCGATACGGATTAAAGATATAGCAAATGTGAGTCTGGGACCCGCGCCGCGCCGTGGAATCCTGGATAAAGAAGGGGCTGAAGTGGTAGGCGGTGTTGTCGTGGCACGATACGGGGCAAACCCGATGGAAGTGATCAATAATGTAAAAGAGAAGATAGGTGAACTTAAAGCTGGTTTACCTTCCAAAGAACTGGAAGATGGGCGTACTTCTCAACTTACCATCGTACCCTTTTATGATCGGTCGGAGCTTATTCAGGAAACCCTGGGCACTCTTGATGAAGCCTTAACGCTGGAAATACTCATTACCATATTTGTGATTATCGTGATGGTATTCAACTTAAGGGCTTCCATACTTATCTCTGGATTATTGCCCGTTGCGGTATTGATGGTCTTTATTTCGATGAAATTTTTTAATGTCGATGCCAATATTGTAGCATTATCCGGTATTGCCATTGCTATTGGTACCATGGTAGATGTTGGGGTCATACTCTGTGAAAATATCATTAGGCACCTGGATGAAGAAGATGAACGCTTTCGCGAAAGCGGAACAAGGGAGCCTATTGATACTGTGGTCTATAATGCCACTACCGAAGTCTCGGGAGCTATTCTTACAGCGGTATTGACCACTATTATCAGTTTTATCCCGGTGTTTACCATGATTGGCGCGGAAGGGAAATTATTTCGACCCTTGGCCTTTACCAAAACGATGGCATTAATAGCATCTCTTATTGTTGCTTTATTCCTAATTCCACCTTTCGCATCTTTCTTGTTTCAAAGAAAGAGCATCAGGAAAACAACCGGATATATTATGAATGGCCTATTAATCCTTTTAGGACTTACAGCCATAGTTTTAGGCTATTGGCTAGGACTATTATTAATTGGTTTTGGAGTTACAGCACTTTTAAAAGATGAAATTATAGCTTCTAAAATCTCCGATAGACTTACACTAACAGCTAAGCGGGCCAATAGTATAAATATACTTATTTCTGCTCTGGCGATTGTCTTCTTACTTGCAGAATACTGGCGGCCACTAGGCGTAGATGAAAGCATATTTTGGAACCTATTATTTGTAGGGTTTATTTGTTTCGGTTTATTAGCGGTATTCTGGTTGTTTCAAAGTTATTATACAAGAATTCTACGATGGGCGCTCCGTAATAAGATTTTATTCCTTTCAGTGCCGGCTGTTATAGTAGTCTTTGGGGTTCTAATTATGCAAAACACCGGAAAGGAATTTATGCCTTCCTTAAATGAAGGTACTTTTCTTTTGATGCCAACTTCTTTACCTCATGCTGGGGTGGAGGAGAATAAACGGGTATTGCAGCAATTGGATATGGCGGTTGCGAGTCTCCCCGAGATTGAAACCGTGGTAGGTAAAGCTGGACGTACGGAATCGGCATTGGACCCCGCCCCTTTATCCATGTATGAAAATATTATTCAGTATAAGTCGGAATATATGCTGAATGAACACGGTAAGCGTCAAAGGTATAAGGTAAATGAGGATGGGTTATTTGTTCTTAAAGACGGTAATCTGGTGGTGAACCCCAGTAGTGAAGTGGATGAAGAGGGCGATTATAAGGAGTCAGAAATTGAAGATCCTTATCTTGTAGAAAACAAAAACCTCATTCCCGATGAAGATGGCGAGTTCTACCGAAACTGGCGTCCCGAAATACAATCTCCAGATGATATTTGGAATGAAATTGTAAGGGTGACCAAATTTCCCGGGATAACCTCGGCCCCTAAATTACAACCCATAGAAACCCGTCTGGTAATGTTGCAAACAGGAATGCGCGCGCCGATGGGGATTAAGGTAAAGGGTCAGGATTTACGAAAAATTGAAGCCTTTGGGATGGAATTAGAAAACATTCTCAAACAATCGGAAGGTGTAAAAAAAGAAGCTGTCTTTGCCGATCGTATTGTTGGGAAGCCTTATCTCCTCATTGATATTAAAAGAGAGCGACTGGCCCGTTATGGAATTTCTATTGAAGATGTTCAACAGGTACTGCAAGTGGCTGTAGGCGGGATGCCTTTAACGCAAACCGTAGAAGGTAGGGAGCGCTATGGTGTGCGGGTTCGCTATCCGCGTGAGTTAAGAGCAAACCCAGAGGATATTAAAGATATTTATGTTCCTGTTGAAAAAGGAAGCCCTGTGCCATTAGGGGAGCTTGTTGATATTCGTTACGAGCAAGGACCACAGGTTATTAAGAGTGAAGACACCTTTTTAGTGGGCTATGTCTTATTTGATAAACTCGACGGCTTTGCAGAAGTTGATGTGGTGGAGAGCGCCCAAGCCTTGATTCAAGAAAAAATTGATAGCGGTGAACTGATTGTGCCCAAGGGGATCAACTATCGATTTACCGGAACGTATGAAAATCAGCTGCGGGCAGAAAAAACATTAGCTGTAGTAGTTCCCCTGGCTTTGGCGATTATCTTCTTGATACTCTATTTCCAGTTCCGCTCTGTATCTACTTCTCTTATGGTATTTACTGGGATCGCGGTTGCTTTTGCCGGAGGTTTTCTAATGATTTGGTTTTACGGACAGGATTGGTTTTTAAACTTCAATTTTTTCGGTGAAAACTTAAGGGAGCTGTTCCAAATGCACACCATCAATTTAAGTGTGGCTGTTTGGGTTGGCTTTATCGCCTTGTTTGGTATCGCTACCGATGATGGGGTGGTAATGGCCACCTACCTTACCCAGACTTTTGACCGCAATAATCCTGAAGACAAGAAAGAAATACGGAATTCTATTGTAGAGGCCGGGCAGAAACGTATTCGTCCGTGTTTAATGACTACGGCGACCACTATTCTGGCCTTGCTGCCAATCCTTACCTCTACAGGTAGGGGGAGCGATATCATGATCCCAATGGCGATACCAAGTTTTGGTGGGATGCTTATTGCACTAATCACGCTTTTTGTAGTGCCTGTACTATTCAGCATGAAAAAAGAATTTCAACTTAAAAGAGGGAACAAATGAGATATTTTTTAATCATAGGAATTTTTTCGTTGACTTTACATACTGTAAATGGACAGCAACTGCAATCTTATATTGAGGAAGCTAAATTGAACAATCCAGAAATACAAGCTTTTGAATTGCGTTATAATATAGCCGAAGAAAAAGTAAATGAAGTGAATACATTGCCAGATACCGAATTCGGCGCAGCCTATTTTGTAAGTGAGCCAGAAACCAGAACAGGGGCTCAACGCGCTAAATTTTCTGTAAAGCAAATGTTGCCCTGGTTTGGAACAATCACAGCAAGGGAAGATTATGCCTCTTCGATGGCAGAAGCCGAGTACGTGGAGATTAGCATTGCCAAACGAAAACTCGCTTTATCAGTATCAGAATTTTATTATTTATTATATGGGATTAGGGCCAAACAAAAAGTCCTGGATGATAATATCCAGCTTCTGGAAACCTACGAGCAATTAGCTTTAACTGCAACAGAAGTTGGTAAGGCAAGTGCTGTAGATGTATTGCGATTGCAAATACGACAAAACGAAATACTACAACAAAAAGAAGTGCTGCTTCAAAAATCTAAAGGAATCCAGGCCGCATTGAACAGTTTGTTAGATCGTAAATATGACGAGTCCACTAGAGTAGTAACTAATTTAAAGATTCCAGAAGATGATCCCGTCCCTGGTTTTGAAGCTCTTTCTTTAAATCCGGAGTTGATTAAATTCGATAAGTTATATGAATCTGTAACCCAATCAGAAAAACTCAATCAAAAAGAAAGCTTACCAAGTTTAGGGGTTGGGTTGGATTTTATCCCCATTGAAGAACGCCCAGAGATGAACTTCAGCGATAACGGAAAGAATATTTTGATGCCCATGGTTTCGGTTTCCATCCCCATTTTTAATAACAAGTATAAATCTACTACCAGGCAAAATGAATTACGACAACAGGAAATTCAATCGCAAAGGAACAACCGTTTAAATACTTTAAAATCCAAATTTGCCAGGGCNATTTCAGAGCGGAATCAGGCTAGGATAAAATTCAACATTCAGGAAAAAAACCTAAAGCAAGCCAAAAATGCCGAAGAAATCTTGATTAGGAGTTATGAAACAGGCACGATTAACTTCAACGATGTACTGGATATTCAAGAGTTGCAATTAAAATTTGGGATTAATCAGATAGAAGCTATACAGGAATACTACACGCAATCGGCAATTATTAACTATTTAACCAACTAAAAAGATGGAAAAGATTTTTTATATAAAAAATATGGTTTGTGATCGTTGCATCAAGGTTTTGACCAATGAACTAAAAGATAAAAGAATTGAGGTGTTGCAGGTTAAATTGGGAGAACTAAGGGTAAATATTGATGATGAAAAGGAGTTTTATACGCTTCAGGAAATAGTTGAATCAAATGGTTTCTCCATCATTGATGATGAGAATTTTAAAATGGCGGAGCAAATTAAATTGTTCTTAATCAGTTTATTAAATAATTTACCGCTAAGTAATGATAAAGTCTCTGAGATACTTGCAAAAGAAATGAACCAGGAGTATTCCAAGATAAGTAAGTTATTTTCTTACAGCGAAAAAATAACCATTGAAAAGTATTTTATCAAACTGAAAATTGAAAAAGCAAAAGAGTTGATACAGAATAAGGAGTATAATTTTACCGGAATAAGCCAGTTATTAAATTATAGCAACCTAACACATTTGAGCAATCAATTCAAAACAGAGACAGGGATGAGCCTAACGGAATACAAAGCACTAGATAATAATTTTAGGAATCCTTTAGACCGAATTATATAAGTATAAGCCATAATTATTAAACAATATTTTTAGAAGAACCAGTATTTTTATGTTAAAAATCAAATCAATGAAAAAATTATTATTGACATTTTTGGCAATGTTTGCGCTTTTCAATGTAAAAGCACAAACCGCACATCCAGAAGAAGGCAATGTGAACAATTTGCCGGTGCACAAATACACATTGACCCTCAAGGAAGAAATGGTCAATAAAGCTGGCAAACAGGTTAAGGGAATGACCGTCAATGGCAGTATTCCTGGGCCAACCTTGGAATTTACGGAAGGCGAATACGCGGTTATTTATGTAAAAAACGAAATGAGCGTCGAAACCTCCATCCATTGGCACGGAATGTTGTTGCCCAATTTTATGGATGGTGTGCCATATTTGACCACCCCTCCCATAAAAGCCGGAACGACCTTCAAATATGAATTTCCCATAAGACAATCGGGAACGTATTGGTACCATTCACATACGATGTTTCAGGAACAAAGTGGTGTTTTTGGGTCTCTATTAATTAATCCGAAGGAAAAAATATTGGATTATGACAAAGATTTGGTATTGGTGCTATCTGATTGGACCAATGAAAAGCCTAAAAATGTGATGCGTAATCTTAAACGTGGTAATGAATGGTATCAAATGAAGAAGGGCACATCCACACCTTTAAATCAAGTTATTGCCCGTGGAGCCTTTGGCGCACAGCTGGGTTTTTGGCGACAACGGATGGAAGGTGCAGACATAGCCGATGTTTATTATCCTGCATTCTTGATTAATGGCGAAGAATCGGTTGAGTATCCACAATTTGAACCAGGAGAAAAGGTTCGGTTGCGTATCATAAATGGTTCAGCCTCTTCCCAGTTCTGGATGACATTCGGTGGCGAAACGCCGATGTTGGTATCCGCCGATGGTCAAAATGTTGTTCCCGTTGCCCATAATAAAACCTTTATTGCCGTTGCGGAAACCTATGATTTTATCGTTACCATACCTCAAAATGGAAAAATTGAGTTGCGCGTAATGGCGCAAGACGGTTCGGGGACCACCACAGCTTATATCGGTAAGGGCAAAACACTTCCTGCAGAAGTTGTCCCGAAACCTGATAAAATCAAGATGATGCAGCAAATGGCAAAAATGGATATGAAAATGGGTGCGCACGCACTAAAATTCCAACCAAAAAAAGATGAGCGATTTGAAATGAAAAAGGAATACGGAATGCAGATGGATGAAATGGATATGGATGATGGTAAGATGAATAAAAACCATTCAGAGCCGTCTGCCGGCAACGCAGAAATGAAACATCCCAAAATGAAAATGAAGAAAGATTCCACGAGTATGGCTGGTATGAATATGGATCATTCCAATATGAAAGGCATGAACCTGCCGGCCGGCAAGGCAGAAAAAGACGGTATGCAAATGGATGGAATGGGTATGTTTTCAGAATACAATTATGATTATCTAAAAGCACCCGAAAAAACTTCCTATGATCAAAATCTTCCCGTAAAAGAAATACTGCTAAACCTTACAGGAAATATGAACCGTTACATTTGGAGTATGAACGGTGTTCCGTTGAGTGAAACCGATAAGATAAAGATAAAAGACAATGAAATAACCAGAATTACCTACAACAATCTTACGATGATGCACCACCCTATGCACTTGCACGGTCATTTTTTTAGGGTTATCAACAAAAACGGTGAGTATTCTCCCTTAAAACATACGGTAAACGTGCCTCCAATGCAGGAAGTTACCATAGAATTTAATGGCAACAATGGCGATGAATATGGGGATTGGTTTTTACATTGCCATATCCTCTACCATATGAATGCTGGAATGGCCAGAATAATAAGTTACGACACACCGCGGGATCCAAGAATGGAAAAACATCCTGTTTCAAAATTAATCAATGAAACAGATTCATTTTACGCTTGGTCATTGGTAGATGTGGCTTCGCATATGGCATCATTTGATTTTGTCGCTTCCAATATTCGCAATCAATTCAATGTATCGGCAGAATACGGCTGGAACCAGAACTTGGAAGCCGAAGTAACCTATGAACGTTATCTGCACGATTATTTACGGGTTTTTGGCGGTGTGAATATTGAAAATGAATTAGAAGATAATTTGGATGAGATAAATACCACGGCAATAGTAGGAATCCGCTACTTAACACCTTATCTATTTAACCTCGATGTGCGTATAGACAACAAGCTGCGTCCACAAATTAGTTTGAGTCGTGAGATTCTCATATTTCCACGAACTGCGATATTCGGGAGTTATGAATATCAAGCCGATTTTGGATGGGTGGACGATCTTCCCGCAGCAGATAATTTTGCCAACGAAGTTACCTGGAATGCAGGAGTAGAATATTATTTATCACGAAATTTTTCATTGATGGCAAGCTACGATAACCGGTTTGGTGCTGGTGGCGGACTCTCCGCAAGATTTTAAAAATGAAATGTTATGATGTACGAATGGAATTGGTTGATTTTAGTAGGGGTTATAGTCCTCTGCATCTTTAATTTATTCAGGTAGGAAGAAAAAAAAGTTAAAAAAACGAAAGGATGCCCTAAATATTCTAGATGAACGGTATGCCAAAGGTGAAATAACTAAAGAAGAATATGAAGAAATAAAACAGAACATTGGTTCAGGTAATGAATGAACAATGATTTTATTATAAACGTATAATAATTTAAATCAAATCAAAATGAAAACAATTGTAAAAACATTATTGATTATCGGAGCAGTGGGTACACTGGTTAGCTGTAAGTCAAGCTTTAATGCCTCTGAGACAATGGAAATTCAAGGCAATAGAAATGCTGTTTATCAGGAAATAATTTCAAACCCAAGCCAATTTAGCGAATTTATCGACATGGCTGAACAAGATGAAGGGGCAAGAAAGATGATGATTCAGAATCATATGCAAAGGATGGAATCTGGTAAAATGAAAAAGATGATGCAAAACAATCCTGAATTGAAACAAAAGATGAAATCCCATATGCAAAAGATGATGGAAAAAAATCCGGAAATGATGCAGAAGATGCAATCCAAAATGCTCAGTAAAATGATGAAGGGTAAAAAGGGTCGTAAAATGCTGATGGATAAAATCCACAACAACAAAATGATGAAAAAGGAGATGAAAGCAAAGATGATGCAAATGATGAATGAAAATCCCGAAATGATGGAAGAAATGATGCAGAAGATGAAAGAGAAAATGAATAAGGAAGAATAATAAATCCCTGCCCTAAGATTGGGGGAACTACAAATAAAAATAATTATTAAAATATACAATTATGATGATGTGGTTGTGGATACTGATACTGGTTGTGCTTGGATTGGGCGTATTTCTGTACAAAGGAAGGAATAGAGAAAATACAGAAAAGAAGGGAAATTCGATGGATATTCTGGACAACCGATTCGCCAAGGGCGAAATATCCAAAGAAGAATATGAAAAACAAAAACGAACGTTGAACACTAAAAATTAAAACAATGAAGTATTATTTTAATAAAACTGTCAATGGAACTTTTGAAGAGGTTATCGAAAAAGTTACTCAAGGATTAAAAGATGAAGATTTTGGTATACTCACAGAGATTGATGTAACCGCAACCTTAAAGAAAAAACTTGATGTAAACTTTAAAAAATATAGAATACTTGGAGCTTGTAACCCTCCCTATGCACATAAAGCTTTGCAAGCAGAAGATAAAATTGGGACGATGTTACCCTGCAATGTAATTGTACAGGAAATTGAAGAAGGGGTTATTGAGGTAGCCGCTGTAAACCCAATGGCATCCATGCTAGCGGTCGATAATGAAATACTGGCAGAAATAGCAAGTGGCATTACCACTAAATTGGAAAATGTAATCGAGAAACTTTAAAAGAGACATGATGGAAAATGACAAGGGAAAAAACAAACAGGTTTCAGAACAAAATTATTCAGAAAGTCGAAATACCACTTACTGTATCACTAGGAGGTTTGGCAGTATCACCTTTGATGAAGCAGTAAAAAACGTAAAAAATAACATCGCAAAACTAGGTCTTGACATTGTTGGCGAATTTGACGTTAAACAGTATCTAGACTCTAGCTTTGAAAAGATGCCAAGGCATCTCATTCTAATGGTATGTGAAATAGAAACCGCATCAAAATTAATAGCTAGCGACATTCAAATGAGCATTCTTTTTCCGTGCCATGTAAC
>JGI1221J11331_1000544_pt1 | contig 12453 bp, 5 predicted proteins | sample LakVidmifraction_4_FD_11331 | JGI IMG/M metagenome (IMG submission 11331) | reverse complement strand
TGGCAGCCGTTATTACGCAGTGTACTTGCGTAATTTCTTAGACGCTTGGGCTTATTACCGTAGGCTATGCTAGCTTGTGTAGCACTTATTGGCAGGGTTATTTTCTTTCAGATACAAAAACACTACGAATCTTGTTACTGATTCGTTGCTAATTTGGGGATTTGATGTTATACTACTTATTGGTGTGCGCTTAAATACTCGGGTAGCTCGAACTATTCCGAATGGCGCATTTTACTTTCTGGTTCGCTCTAATCTACATCAGATGTTGTGTCAATGTATGTCAGATGGTGCTCATTATACATACTTGTATATCAGTATGCAATACATAATGTATTTTTAGTTTTAATGAGCGACCTTAATAAAAGGTCTGTAATATAAAAAATTTTATTGAACTTATCGTACGGTTGTTAAGTCGCTGTACTCCTGACTGTTTTGGTCAGGTGGTGTCTTTTACTAAGACATTTATTAGTTATCTCGCCAGTTTAATTGATCTAATCCAACTTTATATTTCTATAGTTGAATTTATCAATTTCATTATGTCTTATTTCGTAATATTCTGACGAAGTTTATATTCCAATTGTATAGCGACTCCAGTAGTTGCTATACGTTATTTTAAGAAATATTCCCATATACCGCAAAGCCAAACCTTCAAGTCCTCACTAGAAAACAGATCAAACGCACTAATAAGCCCTAGTATTCAAGATATTCTCTGATAGGACGCTTCTTAAACTGTGAAGCATCTTTTTTAAGACGGTTAATCATTTCAAACTCCCACATTTTAGAGTCTTGACCTGCTGGACTGGTAGAGCTAACCAAATGGTTGTAATCAGCAATGAACTGCTTGTTACGTGTGATACGTCCTAGCTGATTGTCGTTTAATCCTTCAACCGTAAACATATCTGCTGTACTAGAGTCACGCTCCTTACTAACTACATCAGTCTTAGCTTTGGGCTTTTCATGAACAGTAAAAGCAAAACCTACAATTTTGCGTCCCTTTTTTACGTTCTCATATTTGACTTTAAGATCTGATTTTTTGTTAATCTCATCTGTAGCAAGGTCTAAAACACGTTTCTTAAAATCACACATCGCTTTGTATTCATTGATTCCTAGCCCCATTTGGTCTCTAAAAACTCCTATCTCAAAGCATGGTGTTTTTTTAGCTGTGCGCCATTGCGTCAATAACTCATAAAGGCGTACTGAATAAACACTATCAAACTGTGTCGTTTGCTCTAGCAAATACGAGGTAAAAAACTGCTCTAAGCCATTAATACGGCTGATACCTTCTACAACAGCAAGAGTAAATACTAGTTCTATTGCACCCTCACCATCATGATATTGCACCTGCTGTAACCAACGGCTTTTAATGGGCTTACCATTATCGTCAAGGTAGGTAAAACGCCTATTGAATAAGGTTTCTTCAGCTTCTTTCATGCGCTTATAGCCATTTTGCCGTGTAGTTTCAAATACCTCTGCATAACGAGTGGCATCAATTCGTAACGGCTTGTCTGTACTTAATCCTGTGGCTGTTTCTCTTGCATCAACTATGGCTAGCTGAATAATTCGCACTTCAGCCAATGACAAAGTTTGTAACGCCTGATTTAGCTGATTAGTTTTTACCACTAGGTTTTTTTTAGTATTCATAATCATCTTACCAATAACGATTTAATGACATACTACACCAAGTCATCTAAAGGTCAAATTAAAAAAAGTCCTTTAATGGTAACTAAACGTCCTTTAATGGGTAACTAAACGTCCTTTAATGGGTAACTAAACGTCCTTTAATGGGTAACTAAACGTCCTTTAATGGGGGCTACAAGCCAATAGCAGCAAGGGTCTCAGAGCGTCTAAAAGCCTTTAAAAGCATTAAAAGCATTAAAAGCCTTTTCTTAATTTTTTATTAACTGAAAAGACAAAAGAAAAAATCCCTAGTTACAGCAAAATATAAGGGTCTTTTTTATGATCTTTTGGATCAGGTAATCGATCAATATTTTATGGCTCATCCATCAATTTTATTTCAACCTCATCCAAAGCAGTAAGATTTTTCAAATTCATAGATTTTTTAGTATTCCAGTAACTTTATTTGCCTAAGACTCAATAATAAGCTGTAAAAACCACTCTATTTCTCTACAGGATTAGATTTAACAGCTTATTGACTCTATTTTGATACACCCATAGCCTTTTTAATTTTATCCTTCTCTACAGCGATTTTACGGCTTTCTAGCTGCATTGCTACGTTTACCCTAGCAATTTCCTCTTGGTTTAAACCTTCAGTTGCCACCAAGTAAGTCTCAACACGTTTCCTGAGAGTCTCATAGCTCTCTTCTGCCACGGTTTTATCCATCCTAGCCTTCTCGTAGTCCGCTAAAATGCTGTTTGCTGCCTTCACAGTGGGTTCTATTTGCTCAATAACCGCTGCTGTGACCTTCTCACCATACCTAGCTTTGCTTTCAAACATTTCAGGCTTAGGCGCTACGGCTGTAATACTAAAATCTCTCGCGTGATTGATGTCGTGGTAATACTCTTTGATGTTGGCATGCTTGGCTTTAGAGCCTTCCTTACCCCTCGTTAACCCCAAATCAGCGGCCGTATTGGCAAAATCGGTCTGCATCTGGTTTAACTTAACCCTGCCCCCTAAAAAACTCTTACAGTTAAGCCGTCCCTTTTGATCAATAGGAACCACATAAGCGACTAGGTGCGGTGTGCTTACGTCTCGATGAATACTCACACCAGCGACATTATCCGTGCCGTGCTTGTCCATGAGCCACTGACCCGATCGCTTAAAAAATTCGAACTCCGCGCTTGTTCCCCAGCCATCCCATTCAGGACTGGCGGTGATCAAATACTCAATACAGAGCACCGCATCAGAACGTCTTTTGTCAGGAAGCAGGTTTTGTATTGCTTTTTTGACCGCTTCAGGGGTAGCAACACTATGATCATTTTTAGGAGTGCGGTTGGGGTCAGCATTCGGTGTTTCTATCGTTCGGTAGTTGTGTGCAAGGCTGCCGCCAATGTTGCCCATCGTCTTTAATTTTGCCGTTCTCAAAATCGCGTAATTCATGACCACTTTTTCCTGATAATCGGGGGTTATTTCACTAAAGTGTACTTACTACATCATAAATTTACCCATTAGGAAAGTAAGATTTTTGACGCAAAAAGAGGTAAAAAAGGGCTATTTTTCACTTTTTAGAAGCTAGGCTGTTTACAATTTGTAGACACCTTTTTCCGTTATAAATCAATGGTTAACGTAATTGTTGTAAACATTTTGTATACAACTCAATTTCATTAACCCTAACAATATCAGTTGCTTGGCCATCCCTTTAGGGTGCGTATGGTGTAGTCATTAAATTAGGTAGAAAATGACGGGTCTTTTATCTGTCGTAATATTTTTGCAAAAAAGGGCTTATAAGAGCGTTACTTCTAGTCATTCACTGGCATAATCTTAGGCTGTTACAAACAACTTATTAACCTAAAAAAATCATCTGTAGCTACAGATGATTCTAGTAGTGGAGTCATTTATGAGCATGGTCGGTGTATCAGTCGCCAGTAGTAAGAGTCTTCAACTTGAAGCCACCCAAGAAGCTTACAACAGAGCTGTCATCAACCTTAATTTGTTTTTGATTGACGATAAAACGCACGAAGAAGTGGTCAGAAACAAGTTATTTGAAGTTATGGATGAAAGAAATGAGCTAGGGGACTACTCTGCTTCTGATCTTTATGTCATGCAAAAAAGTATTGAGAAAAACGTTAATGACTTCCTGCTGAGTTTCGAATGAGAAACGCAGAATACTAAAGCCATTGAGATTTAATCACCTATCGCTTATATTAGGGGTACAAATATAAGCGATAGGTGATTACTATGAGTACAACTAATTATAATATACGGCTTGACCAAGATTTGAAGGACAGGTCTTTTTCTGTTCTTGAGAGCTATGGGTTAACGCCCTCACAAGCCATAAGACTGTTCTTGAACCAAGTCGCCGATACTAACGCTGTTCCCTTGTCTTTTGACTATCAGCCGAAGCTGAACGCGCAAACCATCGCGGCTATTGCAGAGGTCACCAACGGTAACGGTACTAAGTACGACAGCTTTGGTGATTTTATGGGTGAGCTAGAAGGCGAGGCTGATGAGATCCATTGAAGTATCAAGCCAGTTTAAACGAGATGCCAAAAAGAATTATCTAAGCTTGCTCACTCCTGCATGGGGCGAGGTGCTCAATTGTTTGACTAATGATGTACCGTTACCGGCTAAGTATAAAGACCATGCGTTGACCGGCAATCATAAGGGATTTAGAGATTGCCATATCAAACCTGATTTGGTGCTTATCTACCGTGTTCAGAGCGATACGGTAGATTTTGTTAGGCTGGGTAGCCATTCAGAGGTGTTTGATTAGTTAATACTGCTCTTAGCGGCTAACGACCTTTAATTGCTGGTCAGAGTTAGCTAGTACAGATGAAAAATTATCCCTAGTACTCTCACTCAAGAAGAGTCCTACAGCTATTACAACTTTTTCAAACGTTTGATGGAATTTGTGGCAGCCGTTATTACGCAGTGTACTTGCGTAATTTCTTAGACGCTTGGGCTTATTACCGTAGGCTATGCTAGCTTGTGTAGCACTTATTGGCAGGGTTATTTTCTTTCAGATACAAAAACACTACGAATCTTGTTACTGATTCGTTGCTAATTTGGGGATTTGATGTTATACTACTTATTGGTGTGCGCTTAAATACTCGGGTAGCTCGAACTATTCCGAATGGCGCATTTTACTTTCTGGTTCGCTCTAATCTACATCAGATGTTGTGTCAATGTATGTCAGATGGTGCTCATTATACATACTTGTATATCAGTATGCAATACATAATGTATTTTTAGTTTTAATGAGCGACCTTAATAAAAGGTCTGTAATATAAAAAATTTTATTGAACTTATCGTACGGTTGTTAAGTCGCTGTACTCCTGACTGTTTTGGTCAGGTGGTGTCTTTTACTAAGACATTTATTAGTTATCTCGCCAGTTTAATTGATCTAATCCAACTTTATATTTCTATAGTTGAATTTATCAATTTCATTATGTCTTATTTCGTAATATTCTGACGAAGTTTATATTCCAATTGTATAGCGACTCCAGTAGTTGCTATACGTTATTTTAAGAAATATTCCCATATACCGCAAAGCCAAACCTTCAAGTCCTCACTAGAAAACAGATCAAACGCACTAATAAGCCCTAGTATTCAAGATATTCTCTGATAGGACGCTTCTTAAACTGTGAAGCATCTTTTTTAAGACGGTTAATCATTTCAAACTCCCACATTTTAGAGTCTTGACCTGCTGGACTGGTAGAGCTAACCAAATGGTTGTAATCAGCAATGAACTGCTTGTTACGTGTGATACGTCCTAGCTGATTGTCGTTTAATCCTTCAACCGTAAACATATCTGCTGTACTAGAGTCACGCTCCTTACTAACTACATCAGTCTTAGCTTTGGGCTTTTCATGAACAGTAAAAGCAAAACCTACAATTTTGCGTCCCTTTTTTACGTTCTCATATTTGACTTTAAGATCTGATTTTTTGTTAATCTCATCTGTAGCAAGGTCTAAAACACGTTTCTTAAAATCACACATCGCTTTGTATTCATTGATTCCTAGCCCCATTTGGTCTCTAAAAACTCCTATCTCAAAGCATGGTGTTTTTTTAGCTGTGCGCCATTGCGTCAATAACTCATAAAGGCGTACTGAATAAACACTATCAAACTGTGTCGTTTGCTCTAGCAAATACGAGGTAAAAAACTGCTCTAAGCCATTAATACGGCTGATACCTTCTACAACAGCAAGAGTAAATACTAGTTCTATTGCACCCTCACCATCATGATATTGCACCTGCTGTAACCAACGGCTTTTAATGGGCTTACCATTATCGTCAAGGTAGGTAAAACGCCTATTGAATAAGGTTTCTTCAGCTTCTTTCATGCGCTTATAGCCATTTTGCCGTGTAGTTTCAAATACCTCTGCATAACGAGTGGCATCAATTCGTAACGGCTTGTCTGTACTTAATCCTGTGGCTGTTTCTCTTGCATCAACTATGGCTAGCTGAATAATTCGCACTTCAGCCAATGACAAAGTTTGTAACGCCTGATTTAGCTGATTAGTTTTTACCACTAGGTTTTTTTTAGTATTCATAATCATCTTACCAATAACGATTTAATGACATACTACACCAAGTCATCTAAAGGTCAAATTAAAAAAAGTCCTTTAATGGTAACTAAACGTCCTTTAATGGGTAACTAAACGTCCTTTAATGGGTAACTAAACGTCCTTTAATGGGTAACTAAACGTCCTTTAATGGGGGCTACAAGCCAATAGCAGCAAGGGTCTCAGAGCGTCTAAAAGCCTTTAAAAGCATTAAAAGCATTAAAAGCCTTTTCTTAATTTTTTATTAACTGAAAAGACAAAAGAAAAAATCCCTAGTTACAGCAAAATATAAGGGTCTTTTTTATGATCTTTTGGATCAGGTAATCGATCAATATTTTATGGCTCATCCATCAATTTTATTTCAACCTCATCCAAAGCAGTAAGATTTTTCAAATTCATAGATTTTTTAGTATTCCAGTAACTTTATTTGCCTAAGACTCAATAATAAGCTGTAAAAACCACTCTATTTCTCTACAGGATTAGATTTAACAGCTTATTGACTCTATTTTGATACACCCATAGCCTTTTTAATTTTATCCTTCTCTACAGCGATTTTACGGCTTTCTAGCTGCATTGCTACGTTTACCCTAGCAATTTCCTCTTGGTTTAAACCTTCAGTTGCCACCAAGTAAGTCTCAACACGTTTCCTGAGAGTCTCATAGCTCTCTTCTGCCACGGTTTTATCCATCCTAGCCTTCTCGTAGTCCGCTAAAATGCTGTTTGCTGCCTTCACAGTGGGTTCTATTTGCTCAATAACCGCTGCTGTGACCTTCTCACCATACCTAGCTTTGCTTTCAAACATTTCAGGCTTAGGCGCTACGGCTGTAATACTAAAATCTCTCGCGTGATTGATGTCGTGGTAATACTCTTTGATGTTGGCATGCTTGGCTTTAGAGCCTTCCTTACCCCTCGTTAACCCCAAATCAGCGGCCGTATTGGCAAAATCGGTCTGCATCTGGTTTAACTTAACCCTGCCCCCTAAAAAACTCTTACAGTTAAGCCGTCCCTTTTGATCAATAGGAACCACATAAGCGACTAGGTGCGGTGTGCTTACGTCTCGATGAATACTCACACCAGCGACATTATCCGTGCCGTGCTTGTCCATGAGCCACTGACCCGATCGCTTAAAAAATTCGAACTCCGCGCTTGTTCCCCAGCCATCCCATTCAGGACTGGCGGTGATCAAATACTCAATACAGAGCACCGCATCAGAACGTCTTTTGTCAGGAAGCAGGTTTTGTATTGCTTTTTTGACCGCTTCAGGGGTAGCAACACTATGATCATTTTTAGGAGTGCGGTTGGGGTCAGCATTCGGTGTTTCTATCGTTCGGTAGTTGTGTGCAAGGCTGCCGCCAATGTTGCCCATCGTCTTTAATTTTGCCGTTCTCAAAATCGCGTAATTCATGACCACTTTTTCCTGATAATCGGGGGTTATTTCACTAAAGTGTACTTACTACATCATAAATTTACCCATTAGGAAAGTAAGATTTTTGACGCAAAAAGAGGTAAAAAAGGGCTATTTTTCACTTTTTAGAAGCTAGGCTGTTTACAATTTGTAGACACCTTTTTCCGTTATAAATCAATGGTTAACGTAATTGTTGTAAACATTTTGTATACAACTCAATTTCATTAACCCTAACAATATCAGTTGCTTGGCCATCCCTTTAGGGTGCGTATGGTGTAGTCATTAAATTAGGTAGAAAATGACGGGTCTTTTATCTGTCGTAATATTTTTGCAAAAAAGGGCTTATAAGAGCGTTACTTCTAGTCATTCACTGGCATAATCTTAGGCTGTTACAAACAACTTATTAACCTAAAAAAATCATCTGTAGCTACAGATGATTCTAGTAGTGGAGTCATTTATGAGCATGGTCGGTGTATCAGTCGCCAGTAGTAAGAGTCTTCAACTTGAAGCCACCCAAGAAGCTTACAACAGAGCTGTCATCAACCTTAATTTGTTTTTGATTGACGATAAAACGCACGAAGAAGTGGTCAGAAACAAGTTATTTGAAGTTATGGATGAAAGAAATGAGCTAGGGGACTACTCTGCTTCTGATCTTTATGTCATGCAAAAAAGTATTGAGAAAAACGTTAATGACTTCCTGCTGAGTTTCGAATGAGAAACGCAGAATACTAAAGCCATTGAGATTTAATCACCTATCGCTTATATTAGGGGTACAAATATAAGCGATAGGTGATTACTATGAGTACAACTAATTATAATATACGGCTTGACCAAGATTTGAAGGACAGGTCTTTTTCTGTTCTTGAGAGCTATGGGTTAACGCCCTCACAAGCCATAAGACTGTTCTTGAACCAAGTCGCCGATACTAACGCTGTTCCCTTGTCTTTTGACTATCAGCCGAAGCTGAACGCGCAAACCATCGCGGCTATTGCAGAGGTCACCAACGGTAACGGTACTAAGTACGACAGCTTTGGTGATTTTATGGGTGAGCTAGAAGGCGAGGCTGATGAGATCCATTGAAGTATCAAGCCAGTTTAAACGAGATGCCAAAAAGAATTATCTAAGCTTGCTCACTCCTGCATGGGGCGAGGTGCTCAATTGTTTGACTAATGATGTACCGTTACCGGCTAAGTATAAAGACCATGCGTTGACCGGCAATCATAAGGGATTTAGAGATTGCCATATCAAACCTGATTTGGTGCTTATCTACCGTGTTCAGAGCGATACGGTAGATTTTGTTAGGCTGGGTAGCCATTCAGAGGTGTTTGATTAGTTAATACTGCTCTTAGCGGCTAACGACCTTTAATTGCTGGTCAGAGTTAGCTAGTACAGATGAAAAATTATCCCTAGTACTCTCACTCAAGAAGAGTCCTACAGCTATTACAACTTTTTCAAACGTTTGATGGAATTTGTGGCAGCCGTTATTACGCAGTGTACTTGCGTAATTTCTTAGACGCTTGGGCTTATTACCGTAGGCTATGCTAGCTTGTGTAGCACTTATTGGCAGGGTTATTTTCTTTCAGATACAAAAACACTACGAATCTTGTTACTGATTCGTTGCTAATTTGGGGATTTGATGTTATACTACTTATTGGTGTGCGCTTAAATACTCGGGTAGCTCGAACTATTCCGAATGGCGCATTTTACTTTCTGGTTCGCTCTAATCTACATCAGATGTTGTGTCAATGTATGTCAGATGGTGCTCATTATACATACTTGTATATCAGTATGCAATACATAATGTATTTTTAGTTTTAATGAGCGACCTTAATAAAAGGTCTGTAATATAAAAAATTTTATTGAACTTATCGTACGGTTGTTAAGTCGCTGTACTCCTGACTGTTTTGGTCAGGTGGTGTCTTTTACTAAGACATTTATTAGTTATCTCGCCAGTTTAATTGATCTAATCCAACTTTATATTTCTATAGTTGAATTTATCAATTTCATTATGTCTTATTTCGTAATATTCTGACGAAGTTTATATTCCAATTGTATAGCGACTCCAGTAGTTGCTATACGTTATTTTAAGAAATATTCCCATATACCGCAAAGCCAAACCTTCAAGTCCTCACTAGAAAACAGATCAAACGCACTAATAAGCCCTAGTATTCAAGATATTCTCTGATAGGACGCTTCTTAAACTGTGAAGCATCTTTTTTAAGACGGTTAATCATTTCAAACTCCCACATTTTAGAGTCTTGACCTGCTGGACTGGTAGAGCTAACCAAATGGTTGTAATCAGCAATGAACTGCTTGTTACGTGTGATACGTCCTAGCTGATTGTCGTTTAATCCTTCAACCGTAAACATATCTGCTGTACTAGAGTCACGCTCCTTACTAACTACATCAGTCTTAGCTTTGGGCTTTTCATGAACAGTAAAAGCAAAACCTACAATTTTGCGTCCCTTTTTTACGTTCTCATATTTGACTTTAAGATCTGATTTTTTGTTAATCTCATCTGTAGCAAGGTCTAAAACACGTTTCTTAAAATCACACATCGCTTTGTATTCATTGATTCCTAGCCCCATTTGGTCTCTAAAAACTCCTATCTCAAAGCATGGTGTTTTTTTAGCTGTGCGCCATTGCGTCAATAACTCATAAAGGCGTACTGAATAAACACTATCAAACTGTGTCGTTTGCTCTAGCAAATACGAGGTAAAAAACTGCTCTAAGCCATTAATACGGCTGATACCTTCTACAACAGCAAGAGTAAATACTAGTTCTATTGCACCCTCACCATCATGATATTGCACCTGCTGTAACCAACGGCTTTTAATGGGCTTACCATTATCGTCAAGGTAGGTAAAACGCCTATTGAATAAGGTTTCTTCAGCTTCTTTCATGCGCTTATAGCCATTTTGCCGTGTAGTTTCAAATACCTCTGCATAACGAGTGGCATCAATTCGTAACGGCTTGTCTGTACTTAATCCTGTGGCTGTTTCTCTTGCATCAACTATGGCTAGCTGAATAATTCGCACTTCAGCCAATGACAAAGTTTGTAACGCCTGATTTAGCTGATTAGTTTTTACCACTAGGTTTTTTTTAGTATTCATAATCATCTTACCAATAACGATTTAATGACATACTACACCAAGTCATCTAAAGGTCAAATTAAAAAAAGTCCTTTAATGGTAACTAAACGTCCTTTAATGGGTAACTAAACGTCCTTTAATGGGTAACTAAACGTCCTTTAATGGGTAACTAAACGTCCTTTAATGGGGGCTACAAGCCAATAGCAGCAAGGGTCTCAGAGCGTCTAAAAGCCTTTAAAAGCATTAAAAGCATTAAAAGCCTTTTCTTAATTTTTTATTAACTGAAAAGACAAAAGAAAAAATCCCTAGTTACAGCAAAATATAAGGGTCTTTTTTATGATCTTTTGGATCAGGTAATCGATCAATATTTTATGGCTCATCCATCAATTTTATTTCAACCTCATCCAAAGCAGTAAGATTTTTCAAATTCATAGATTTTTTAGTATTCCAGTAACTTTATTTGCCTAAGACTCAATAATAAGCTGTAAAAACCACTCTATTTCTCTACAGGATTAGATTTAACAGCTTATTGACTCTATTTTGATACACCCATAGCCTTTTTAATTTTATCCTTCTCTACAGCGATTTTACGGCTTTCTAGCTGCATTGCTACGTTTACCCTAGCAATTTCCTCTTGGTTTAAACCTTCAGTTGCCACCAAGTAAGTCTCAACACGTTTCCTGAGAGTCTCATAGCTCTCTTCTGCCACGGTTTTATCCATCCTAGCCTTCTCGTAGTCCGCTAAAATGCTGTTTGCTGCCTTCACAGTGGGTTCTATTTGCTCAATAACCGCTGCTGTGACCTTCTCACCATACCTAGCTTTGCTTTCAAACATTTCAGGCTTAGGCGCTACGGCTGTAATACTAAAATCTCTCGCGTGATTGATGTCGTGGTAATACTCTTTGATGTTGGCATGCTTGGCTTTAGAGCCTTCCTTACCCCTCGTTAACCCCAAATCAGCGGCCGTATTGGCAAAATCGGTCTGCATCTGGTTTAACTTAACCCTGCCCCCTAAAAAACTCTTACAGTTAAGCCGTCCCTTTTGATCAATAGGAACCACATAAGCGACTAGGTGCGGTGTGCTTACGTCTCGATGAATACTCACACCAGCGACATTATCCGTGCCGTGCTTGTCCATGAGCCACTGACCCGATCGCTTAAAAAATTCGAACTCCGCGCTTGTTCCCCAGCCATCCCATTCAGGACTGGCGGTGATCAAATACTCAATACAGAGCACCGCATCAGAACGTCTTTTGTCAGGAAGCAGGTTTTGTATTGCTTTTTTGACCGCTTCAGGGGTAGCAACACTATGATCATTTTTAGGAGTGCGGTTGGGGTCAGCATTCGGTGTTTCTATCGTTCGGTAGTTGTGTGCAAGGCTGCCGCCAATGTTGCCCATCGTCTTTAATTTTGCCGTTCTCAAAATCGCGTAATTCATGACCACTTTTTCCTGATAATCGGGGGTTATTTCACTAAAGTGTACTTACTACATCATAAATTTACCCATTAGGAAAGTAAGATTTTTGACGCAAAAAGAGGTAAAAAAGGGCTATTTTTCACTTTTTAGAAGCTAGGCTGTTTACAATTTGTAGACACCTTTTTCCGTTATAAATCAATGGTTAACGTAATTGTTGTAAACATTTTGTATACAACTCAATTTCATTAACCCTAACAATATCAGTTGCTTGGCCATCCCTTTAGGGTGCGTATGGTGTAGTCATTAAATTAGGTAGAAAATGACGGGTCTTTTATCTGTCGTAATATTTTTGCAAA
>JGI1221J11331_1000540_pt1 | contig 12512 bp, 23 predicted proteins | sample LakVidmifraction_4_FD_11331 | JGI IMG/M metagenome (IMG submission 11331) | reverse complement strand
TTTCTAACATATTTTCGTGGTTCATATATTTTCTATTATCGCTCTCTCTGCTTTTAAATAATCTATCTGGTCTTGGATAGCATTGTTCCAACCATCAGTTTCGTTTTCAGCGTCCCAAAATATTTGTCCGTGTTCTTCTTTGTTTAATATATTTTCTGAAAAGTTATTATTCAACCTCTCTATCACTGCGTCAATCATTGAGATTTGTGCTTGTTTGTTGTGCGACTTAATCATTGAGGGTGTTATTTCCATACCTTCTCGCCAAGTATTACCATAAGCCATATTGGTATACTTTTCATCAAATTCCTCTATATTCTTTTTTACTTGTTCGCTGATTGTCATATATCTATTTAATTACAGCCTGATAATCTTTCCCATCGATAGTGACTGTCACTTGTTTTCCTGAAAGTGACAGTTCTGTTCGGTGGTCTTTGATGTCTGACTCGTAGTACCAACAAGTATTTTCTAGTCTCCCAGTTAGTATTCTTACTTTACCATCCCACATATAAAACCCTAGAACTTTTTTCCATTCTCCATCAGCAAACACCTCATCATCTATCGCTATGTGTTTCCCCTTGAACATTCCTGCTGTTAGAAAACGCACGTCTTTTTTGCTGAACTTAAACCAGTCTTTGTCTTTATTCCACACAGCGATTTTGTCATCACTGTAATCAGAATCATGTACCTCTAACTCTTGTCCTATCATTTCGTTCATTTCTTTAATATCAGGACTTTTTGTATTCCCTATCACTCGCACATAATTTGTTTCGATTGTAATGTTTTTCATAGTTATTTATTAATTAGTTGTGTAATATTGATTAGGAAATGGATTTAACGGGTTTGGATTTTGTGGGTATTGTTGAGTTATTTGGTGTGGTGCAACGGGTTGATTGTGTATGTATAGGTGTATCTCTACAATTTGTTTTTTGTCTTCTTTCTTTTTAGTTGTTTTTTTCATTTGTTTTATATTAAGTTATTATGTAAACCCCCAATGCTGGTAATACTACGAATCCAATAATTGCTACTACGAAAGCACAGGTGACCATTATTCGGTCTTTGTGTGCTCTCCACCAGTAATATGCTTGTCTATCTTCTTGATTTAAATCTTTGTATGTCATATCTAAAATATAGCACCTTTTAGACTAAATTTAAATAGTTATCCACAGCAACACTTATTCTTATCTGTCAAGTCTTTGCCTGTACTCCTCTATCTTATTTTCGTACCAAAATCTGTCAGCCTTTATTGATATTCTGCGTTCTAATTCTAGAGCGTTCATGGCTTTCTTGCCTATTTCCTTTTCCATGTTTTTCCTGTAATCCGCACCCATTCCACCTCGATGAATATTACAGACCATACACTGGCTTCGCAATACTCTCATGTCGTATTTAAGGTGTGTTGATAGACTCGCCATTGCCCAAAGGTGACCAGTATTCCAGTTACTTCCTTGTAAACCGACAGCCCCGCATGTATAACACACATTGGGCTGTTCTTTGCGATTTATTAATTTACACAGTTCCCACAGTTTTTCCTTGAGTTTTGGTATTTCTCCCTTTGATTTTCTTTTGATACCAGTTCGTTTCATTCTTATATTATACAATTATTTTCTAGATGTGTCTATTCTATAATTTACGTCCCAATTAGTTGCAGGTTTGTATTGCTCTGCTAGTAACTCCTCTAAGAATAAAACTCTTTTCTTTTCAGCCAGAACGAATTTTTGATCTACTATATTTTCCTCGTTCCGTAAAATATACATTTCTCTGGCTAGTCGTGCTTTCATTTCTGACACGCATTTATTAGAGCAGTATTGTGGTTTTTCATTGTGTTTATTTCCACATGTCGGGCATATTTTAGTAATCATCAATGTTTTTTTGTGCTCTCTGGCAGTCTTTGATATGTTGTTCATAATTTTTAATGTCTTCACTTGGAAATGGTACATGTCCCGTGTTTGGGAATTCTGTTTGGAAGAATTTTTCACAAACTTCATATACTCTGTCTACTTCGTCAGTTTTAAGTTTACTGGTTTTATTTGTTCTAAACATTACAAACTGTATACCTTTCCAAACTATTTCTTTCAAAGCCAACATCGTCACCCTGATTTGTGCTTTTTTAATTACCTTGAGAACATCTTGCATTGTGTGACCCTGTTCGTCTAATGACTTTGCCCTTTGGTCTAGGTATAAATGTATAGAATTGTTTTGTGCAGATGACCTTGTTTGATTTTCAACCTGTAATACTATTCTCTTGCCCTCGTTTTCAGATAGCCACTCGATAGACTTGTTAGAGCCATAGTCTAGTTTCCCGTCTGTAATCGTGCAATATAGTTTAGTTGACATATGTTAATAAGTGTTATGTAATTAGAAGGGAATATCATTTGGATTTATTTCATCTTCTGGGTATTCGATTGTAGGTTCTGATTTTGTTTCTTCTTTAACAGCAGGTGTTCCTTCTGGTTTACTTCCGAACTGAAACTGCTCGACCATAATTTCTGTTGCATATTTTTTAACTCCGTCTGTTTCCCATGAACGAGTTTGTATTCTGCCCTCGACCATAAGTTGTTGTCCCTTTTTCACATATTGTGCAATAGTGTCTGCTTGTTTACCAAAAGATATACAGTTATGAAATTGGACATCTTCTTGTTTGTTGCCTTCTTTGTCTTTCCAACTTCTGTTTGTTGCAATACTAAAATTTACTACTGTAATTCCTGATGGTAATGCTTTTTTTTCTGGATCACGAGTTAAATTTCCTATAATTGTTGCTTTGTTTAATGAAATCATCTTATTTGTTTATTTCTTTTAATAATTCCTCTCCCTTTTTAAGTCCTGCTATTATTTTGTTTTGCTTGTCTTTATCTACAAATACCCTTTCCAATAATAATGATTCTTTGTAATTTGGATTATAGGCAACAAAGTCTACCCATTCGCGACCTGTGAACAAGAGTTGCATTTGCATTTGCCACATATACTGCGACTCAATTACAATTCCTGTCTTTATCATTTTAAAGTGCTTTGTGTCTGCGAAACATTTAACCTCAAATAAACCTTTTTCATCAACCAGACCGTCTGGGCTTACCCCACCGACGGGTGAAATAGAATCATCTGTAATGAATCCCACTTCAACCACGGTGTTGCCAGTTTCTAGTTCATAAATTGCTCTTGCTTGTGGTTCTAATTCTTTTCCTCGGGCAAGGTCTTCGTTATTGTAGTCTATTAGTTCTGCACTTGAAAACTTTACTGCCATTTTCTCCCAGCATAGTGTTTCAAGCCCTTTGCCTCCAGTTCCTATTGCCTGTGCTTTACTTGCTGTTAATGGATAATCTAGGCGAAGTGCAAACCACTCTTCTGAACGCTGTTCTACATTATGAATTTTTAAGCTCATTTTTCTTTTCAGTTACAATTTTACCAAATGTTGAACCAAGACCTTTGTTTTCTTCCCATATTTTTTGTAGATCTTCAACGGTTTCGCACTCTTTAACTTTTTGTTGTAGTAGTCCTAGTTTTTCTGCTTTGTAATCCTCAAATTCTTCCATTTCGTCGCTTGATGCAATTTCTCCGTCTGCTAAATATCCTAGTATCGCCAATGCTCTACCTACAGCAATAGTTTCTAATTTTTCAAAGGCTTTCTCTCCTTTCTTAATTGTTTGTGCATGTCCTGTTGCTCTTGCACAAGTTTCAGGATTAGATTTGTCTTTTATAACTATTGCCTTAAATACCAGTCCACTAGCCATCTCAATTGGGTTAGTGTCAATATCCCCATTCGGACAAGCTTCTCTGAACAGGCGTATTCTTTCTGTGACTTTTGCATAATCAGCACCGCCTCCTATTTTTATTGTTTTTGCTTTTGCCATATTATTTCTTTAAAAATGTTACGATTTCTGCTAATCTTTTTTCTGCTAGTTCTCGTGTGGGGAATATAAGATTGAGTTCTTTTCTTTCATTGCCTGCTTTACTATTATGCCAAAAACCTTGATAAGTTTTTCTCAAATTTATATCAACATAACAATATTTATCTCCGTCTTCTAGCACCCACTCACTACTGTCTAGGGTGTAACCTACTTTTCCTAATTCTTCTTGCAGGTACCAACCAAAATATCTTTCGTATTCATTGAGATAAGACAAAGCACACAAACTATCAACCACTGCTAACACTTTTCTTTTAACTCCGTCTTTATTTACTAGAATGTCGTTTCTTTTATACATGTTATTTATATTATCTCTGCTAGTAATTCCTCTAAGTTCTTTACTGCCTCTAATATGTCCCCTGCTATGTTTGCATTGTCTTCGTCTACTCCTGCATTATCTCCGTTCCATTGACCCATAATATCTTCTGCTTCTTTTTTGATTTCATTTAATGTTTTCATTTTTTTATCTGTTATTTTATAAATCTTGCCCGTGTAAAACGATTTTTTACTGTATAAACTAGCACTGTTTTGCATTTTTTTTAATTCTTCTTTTGTAAACTTTTTACCTTTATTTGTGTCAACATCGTATTTTGTTATTTCATTTAATGTTTTCATATCTTTAATATACCAGTTATTTTTTATTTTGGGAAAAGTTATCCACAGGTGCTATCCATTAATTAAGTTATACATTATTCTGGCTGATTCACTTGGTACAAAATCTGTGCCATATGTTTTCTTCCAGTCTTCTAATAATCCTGTTGGTGCTTGAAGTCCTGCTAGTAAATATGATTCTATGTTTTTTCTTTTCATTTTGTTTTTGTTAAACATACTGTAATTATATTCAATTGATCGTGACTGTCAATGAAGTTATCCCCTATAAGATTAAGTTATCATTTACCTCGTCTTGGTCGGCTTTTTTCCTCAAAAAATAGTCTTCTAGTTTAGACATCTTTTCAACCATGTCGTAGGGGGAGGAAATTCCAGGCAAAAACCGATCACCTTTACATTTAAGATAAACCTCAATAATTGAACCGACTTTACCTATGCCGTATTCCTCTAAAAGAAAAGATGCTTTTGCTCTCTGTGTCTTGTTAGCATAGTATGTTTTGTTTTTGGTATCTATCTTTTCAAATAGTTTAATCATCTCAGCAACTTCGTTGCTTTTGTCTTTATTATTTTTATTATTAGTTATTATATTATTATGTTTACAGTTTTCTGTAAGGTTACCATTACAGTTTTTTGTAAGGTTACCCTTAAATTTTCTTTTAGGTATATCTTTATTTAATGACAAAACTTGAATTTTTCTTAACCCACTTGCCCTGTTTGTAAATAATAAATATGGTTCTAATTGAGTTAAGGTGTTTGAAATTGTTGTGTTAGATTTTCCAAACTTTTTTGCAAAATATGAATTACTCGCCCAACAAAAACCTTTTTGGGCACAAAGTGATGAAATATCACAATATAATAATTTAGCAAAAGAAGTTAGTTTTTCGTTGTGTAATATTTTATTTGGAATGATTCCCCAGCCTTCTGAAAAAACATCATTTTCAATCCCTTTTTTGATTTCTCCATCTTTTTTATTTTTCATATCTTTTTATAATTTGATACTCATGCTATTAGTAACTTATCAACCTGACCAATATCATTTAACATTTGTGTTTTGCCAGTTGTGAGAACATACCTTACTCTTTGGTCAGCTTTTGAACTTCGTTGTTCGATTGCTTCCATAGGAACATCGCGATCTATTTGTTTTTGGTCTTCTCCACTTTGAATTTCATAAGAGTCAAACCAGCCTGTGTAAAATCTATAGTCTGGCTCTATGCTTTTTATTTCTCTACCTCTTATAGTTTTTGTTTTGTAGTTAAAAACCTTTCCTGAAACCATTGCGTACTTTGCCTTTTCCAAATAACTCTCGTCTATTGATATATAGTCGTTTGGATTGTAACCGTATACCACTCTCCACCTTAATGTTGCGTTCATAATTGTGTAATTAAAAAAACCCCTAGTTCAGAACAGACTGCAAAAGGCAAGTAAGTAGCCTATTCTGTCCTGAACCAGAGGTATTTAAATTTGTAAAATTTCCTACTTCTATTTTTTGCATATACTAATTATACCATGACTGTATTATTTATGCATAATGGTATCTGTGGATAACTCACTAAATAGAGGAGGCAAAGATTTGACGAGAGGCTCATTGCAACACTTACTGCCTGTGTGTCATGGCGTATTTTACTCGTATATTCACTTGGCATATTGAATGGAGGCAGGGGGCGACCACTGCATAACTCCTTAGACCTTACTCCTCTATTTAATGAACTATGATACAGAGCAGGGTGGATGAGGTAATAATTAACTATCATTTTACATTATTACCTGCTGATTGAATACCATTCATGCTCTACCTTGATAGTTTGAGCTACTTCACAGCGTCCTGTGGGCAGGGTTCGAACCTGCATCCACTCTACTCTTTATCTAATAATGTGCAGGTGGGGAAAGCGTTACCTATAATGTTGATAATCCACCCTAGCGAGTATAATTTTTCTCTAGGTAGCCATTACGTCTGTCTATCAGGACAAAGTATCTAATCCCCCATCTACACACTATTTAATTTTCAATGAACTAATACAATTATAGCAACCATACAGAACTTGTCAAAAAAGTTATCCCCACACAAAAGGAGATAACAATTAAGTTATCCCCTGTTATGTCGTTTACTAATAGTTTTCTGATCTATTAATGTTTACTTGACATCATACCGACCATTTGATAGCCTAGTGATTCCCCTTGAATTTGCGTTCATAATGGGAGAATCTACTTGCTTTTAACGTGAAAGTGTGGTATATTCTAGATAAGTCTAGAGATAGACCGAGCATCGGAACGAAAACTCCGAAACGCCTGTCAACTTGGTGCAAAGTTGTGAAATTAATTTTAAATAGAAAGACCTGCCGACATATTATATTGTTGACAGGTTTTTCTCTATGACTTCGGACTGTGCCTTCTGTTTGTTTTCATAATAAGGTGTCGAAGGTTCATATGTTCTATTATACCATTTTTTTAATAAAAAAAACACAGTAGCGGTGAACTACTGTGTTTCAATATTGAAATGGAGATTCCGTAAGATACGGATTGTAGGTCAGAAAATGAAATTAAACTGCCTACTTCTTTATTATACTTTATTCTGGTTTGTATTGCAAATATTATAAGTTATATGCGACAATACCATAACAAACCCACGCAGAGATCCCTTGAACGTCGTAAATGTGTCTTGCCATTTCTAGATTATCGTCTTCGCTATTTTTATAATCAAGTCCCATTTTGTTTGCAGTTAAGTCCCAGACTTTTTCGTTGACTTGCATTACCCCAAAATCTCTAGTATGAGAAACTGCTTTTTGATTAATTCCGCTCTCACAGTTAGCAATTGCCAACATGAGTTCAGGTTCTTCATGAAACGTTTTGACTATCTTCTCCTCTATTGTCTTTGGTCTTTGGACAAACACTACTTCTTGATAATAAGTAAATGTGCTTACCTCGTTTTTTAACTCGTTAAGTAACCAACCAAATATAATTACTTCTATGATTAAGATTATTTTTAAGTATCTAATGATAATTTATTAGTGCGTTTCAGTAGAGATGTACTGGTGGGGAAATAGGAGTTTAACCTCAAATTGTGGCTCGTTCCAATACCATCATTGGACAGACGCTCTCTGGCATTGCCAGAATTACTAAGAAGTTTGTAAGCCGACATTCACACCACAAACCTTTCCCCCATCAATACACCTTTCTCATTTAGTATACAGTCGACTAACTACCGTATACTTTTTGCCTTTCTGAATTCGACTATCGGTCATGTCCGTACTCATAATATTATACCATTTTAGGGAAATTAGTCAGAGTTATCCACAACCATATCGTCGGCTTCAACCATATGGTCGACAAAAGAAAACCCCCTGAAGTAGAGGGTTTTTTGTCACACGCGTGACTATTTCTGTGCATTTTTTTTGATTAGGTTTTCGCAACCTCCTGACATTACATAATAGAACAGGAGTTCGTCAACACTTGTGTGTGAACGACCATATGCCTGCCAAAAATAATACTTATTTAAGTCAGACAATGCTTCATCGAGTTCTTGCTTGTTGAGCAACTTTTGGTTCATATCATCTCCCTTTTGAGTTGTGATCGTAACATTATGGTTTCCCATGTGTCATGCCAATAGACATAGATTCCACCAGATTCCCAAAACAGTTCGTTGTGAGTTCCGATGAATCCGTAAAGGACATAATACTGGTCAATGGTGTCCATTATACTATCTCCTTCCCTGATAGGGTTTTGATAAATTCCTGTGTCATTGGTTCGCATCGCCCAGCGAGTATGTCGATTGAATATTCAACCAAACATTCGTCGATGATTGTCGTTTCGTGTTCGAGTTCCTGCAATGTGAGAAGTATATCTCGCATTGTTGGTCGTCTTTCACAGTAGAAGTACGCGTCATAGCAGAAACGGTATCTCTGGCTATGAATCCTGTGCATTGCACGAGTTATAACTGCTCGTGGCAGTGTGGTGCTTTTTGATTTCATGAAAGAACTCCTTTGTTGTGTCCTATCTTATTATACGCCTAAAAGTTAATCTGTGTTTAAAGTTATCCCCTTTCTATCAACTTATTACACAATATAACACTTGCATATGTAAGGTTGACTTTATATAATAACGATACAGATAAAAGCGTGAACCCTTATCTGATTAGTAGTTGAGCTTTATGTTAAAATTAGAAATAGAAGCTCATTAAAAACAAGGAGAAATTATGAACGCAAAAAAAGTATCCGTTAAGGTGGAGCAGGAACAGCCACAGTTCCGAGTAGTTGGAGATAGTATCGTTTGGGACTACAAGAGAGGCGAAATTACACTCTCTGTTGAAGACCTAGACCATATCTTCTACGAATACTCAAAACATGGATTGAATATGTCGCAAGTTCAGGTGCAAAACAAGCACGGACTTGATGCTCTGCAATGGCAGAGTTTTAAAAGAACCTTTGACCTCGTTAAAGATTCTGACGTGTTCAGTCCATACAGTCTTTCACTCGTGTCTGATAAAGACGCTTGTGACATGATTGCCCAGAAGATTGGCGAAAAATACAATCCGAAAAACATGCGTGCTGTTATCGCTTACGAAAGTGACAAACAGCGTGGAAAAGCCTTTGATAAAGTTATTAAAGATTCTGCTAGTCGTGAATACGAATGGCAAGTTCTCTCTAATGCTTTATTGGAGTACACATCTGACGCAAAATCTGTGAAAGTTCGCAAGACTGCCTATACTAAAGGCAACCCTGCTTATGCTCACGTTTGCGATTTGCATGGAGGTGCTGAAATAAAAGCATCTCGCGGATTGCAAGCCTACAACTACAATGTGTTGGTCAATCGTTTAACCGCGATAGCCAAAGACATTAACTCAAGACAACCCTCTGAGGTTACACTTGGATTAAACGGAGACTTCATTGAGACGTTCACTGGTCTTAACCACATCAACTCTTGGCAAGGAATTGCGAAGACTGATGGCTACGGTCAAGATGCTTTGATTCGTGTCACTGAAATTTTGGTTCAATTCATTTCTCAGATTGATAACGTGAAAGAAGTGTTGCTTACGTCGGGAAACCACGACCGCATTACGTCCTCTAACAAAGAAGATGTCGATGGTGGCGTGGCGAAACTGGTGTTCGTAATGCTAAAAGCACGTTTTCAAAAATTGGTGTTGATTGATTGGGATGCTGATGTTATCACTCGAAAGATTGGTGGTGTCGGTATCATCCAAACTCATGGTCATTTGCTTATGGCAAAAAACGTGGCTAACCTTGTTAAAAGGTACGGCTACAAAGGATGCTATAACTTGGTCATGAAAGCTCACCTGCACTCTTTGATTATTAAAGATGACAATGAAGATTATCGGGACGTAGTAAATCCCTCTGTCTTCACTGGCAATCCTTACTCAAAGAAAGGTGGATGGGGTAGTCGTGCTGGATATTCCTACACAGAATTCCAAAACAAACTGCCAAATCAGACGTTCATAACATTACATTAAAACCACCCTGCCTATTTAACGATAGGCGGGTTTCTTATTAACCCAAACTAACATGAGAAGCATATACGCAAGATTTAAACAACAAGAACGCAAAACACCGAACGCAGGAGCATACATCAATCTGCAAAGGGCAATTCGTGGACAAAGATTTCTACATTCTGCCATAGCAAAAGCCTTTAAAGATTTAGTACCGAAAGACGATTATTTAGGAAGCGAAAAAGCAGGACTTATCGAATGGTTGGACATTCGGACAAATAAGCCAGTTAAAAAAGCCTAGCTCGCTTAAAAAAAGCTTGAGGACACGCTAAAACAGGGTAAAAATGCCCCAGAACGAACGCAAATTACACACACTAACATATCAACACATATGAAAAAAAACACCCAAACAGAGGCAGAAAGACGAAAAGGCATCCCAGTTTATTCTGGCTTTATAAAATACTTTCCAAGAGCAATATTAGAAGTAGCAAGGTTGAGTAAAATTGCAAACGAACAACACAATCCAGGGTCAGAGTTGCATTGGGACAGAAGTAAATCGGGTGACGAGTTAGACGCACTTGGTAGACATTTGATAGATCACGCATCAGGTGTAGAGGTAGACGATGATGGTGTGCTTCATATAGCAAAAATAGCATGGAGGTCAATGGCTTTTTTGGAAAAATATTTAGAAAACAACAACAATGGAAAATAAAATCACAAAAGAACAGTTTACAGAATGGGTAGACAGTCAAACACAAGAAAAGAGATTATCTATTGCTGATTATTATGCAACAACACTAGACAACGAACATGGTAAAACACACACACTAAATTGTATGCGTGAGCGAAGACGAATGTTTGAGGAGTTAGAAATTCCGTTTGAAAAGAATTTGGAAAAGTGTAGTCTGTATGATATGAGCAATTGTGTGCTGGTCGGCAGTGGTCGATGTGAAAAATGTCTAGGTCTTATTGGCAGAGGTTTTGAGGACGAAGACTAATAAGCAAAATTCTCTTTCTTAAACGCACCAATCTCTTTTAACCAAGTTAGAAATCTGATCAGTGTCGGTCTGTCGAGTATTTCTTCATCAGCGACGAACTCTGCGTCCGTCATCATATGTGCAAAGTTTACTGCACCCTTAAATCCGTTATCGTAATTCAATACTTTAAAGCGAGGAGTTCCTGCGTTGTATCTCCAGCCACCTCTTTTCACAAATTCAATTTCTCGTCTACCCATATGGCAATGAGTACCTGCGTAGTTATTTGAAAAAGGTTTCCAAAATCCAGCACCGTTATTAGAAGTGACAAAAAATCCCGTATTTCCCATCGTCCCCATCAAATCTCCTGCCTTTACTTCCTGACCGACTGCAACAAATATTTCTGCACAGTGTCCGAAAGTCCATTCAGAGTTAGACCTTTCGCTTAAGATTCTGATATGTTTACCAAATCCGTCTGGAGTATTTTTAACCTCTGCCACTATTCCGTCCTCTACAACATACATAGGCGTTCCCCACGGTGCAACAATATCTATTCCATTGTGACCTGCTAAATCAAATCTAGCGTACAAGTCTGGATTCTCTGCGAACCATTGCGATACAGAGCCTCTAGGTGCGTTTGTGTGGATATAGTTTTTTATAAGTGGGTGTTGTATTTTCATTTTATTTTCCAGCAACCGCTTTCACTCCTGAATACAATCCTGATGCAGTTAGACCTGCAACGATTCCTGTCATTATAACAATGTCGATTGAAAAGTTTTGTCTATTTAAAAATGCTAGTGCTAAACCAAGTGCTATTGAAACAATCGGTGCGAATTGACTTGGTAGTCCGATTCTTTTGATAACTTCTGTTAGTCCTGTAATGATTGCTACTAATATTGTGATTTCCATATTATTTATGTTAAATTATTAATATACTACCGACGATTGCTGATATTATTATACCAACGACAGTCCTGACTAGCCACTTGTTTGTATCTTTTAGAGCGTCTATTTCTTTTTGGAGTCTGATTTCTCTAGCGTCACCTGCTTTTTCTAATCTATTAAATGCGTCATCAAGTAGTTCTTTTTTAACAAAAGAATCGTACATTATATCTAGCCTAGAATTGACTTTTTCAAAGCCACCTGTAACTATGTTTTCAAGTTTGGCAACGGCTTTCGTTACGAAGTCAATATCTTTCTGTTGTAATAGATTGTCGTTTTCCATATATTTATTGTTAATTATTAAACTCCTATCATCAAAACATTGTTTGGTAATGTAGCGTGTCCTAAAGTTTTCCAAATTTCATTCGCTACTGCACCTGCACCAGCTTGAGTAGCACCAGCTCCTATACTTGCTAAAAACACACGGTCTGAAAACACGAAACGTGGTGTTGTACCTCCTACTGCATCAAATGTAGTTATACCTGTTGTAATTGCTGTTGTGGCGTTCCAGTAAATAGCGGCACTATAACCTACTCTTAATTGTTCTGTTGTTGAAATAGTGTGAAGGCGTGCTGATGGTGCTGTTGTCCCAATACCGACGTTACCATTAGCCAGTATTCTCAAAGCTTCTGTGCCATTGTTTACAAAGAA
>JGI1221J11331_1000535_pt1 | contig 12535 bp, 7 predicted proteins | sample LakVidmifraction_4_FD_11331 | JGI IMG/M metagenome (IMG submission 11331) | reverse complement strand
TTTAATCCCTCCAGAGGGTTTAATTCCCCGAGGCTTGCCTCGCAATTTTAAAAGTATTCTCCAATTCATACCTCGTGGGCTTGCCCCGAGGTTCTTGATTTCTGTTTCTTTACAAGGAACGTTTTTATGTAAAAAAATAGAAACAGTCAAATTAATGTGTTGTTAGAGTCAATGGAAACTCAGCTTCCTTCATTTTTAGATGCCCAGCCTTAATCGTATTTCCTGTTTAAAATATTCGCTTTCCTTATAAAGCTTCTGCTTTTTTCCAAATCGTTTTTAGTTATAAAACTAAAGCCCACGTATAAAATCAGGGAAATGGAAATGCCGATTAAGGCTTGTGAAACCGAGGCTATTTCCCAGGCAATGGGTAAGGGAGCGCCAAGTGCTACCAGGAGATTATAACTAGAAAACACCAACCCGAACAACATAGAAATTGTGGCAGCTGTAGCTGTTCCCCTTGCCCATAAAAAGCCCAGAATTAAAGGTATGAATGCTCCGCTGGTAAGAAAATCAGATCCTATCCATGAAATGGTTAAAACCGATTTTATTTCTAAAGCTACCAGTAAAGCGATGGCACCAATAATAAAGGTGGAGATTCTACCTACGGTAACGTTATGAGCAGCACTTGCCCCGGGATTTATATATTCTTTATAAACATCTACGGTTAAAGAAAGCGCGCCGGTATTAATAAGGGAATCCATGGTGGACATAATCGCCGCACTTAGGCCCACAAAAAGAAGAGCGCTAATTACCGGATTCGAAATATTGCTAATCATATTGGGAACAATTCCGCTTTTGGGAACAGTTTCATAAAATACAGAAGCAAACATGCCGGTATAAGTTACCATAAGGTAAAGCGGAATAAAAGCGAGGAAACTAATAATCATCATTTTTCTGGCGTCTGTAGCTTTCTTTGCTGCCGAAATGCGTTGCCAGATATTTGCCTGAATCATCCACGAGGTTCCAAAAGTAATAACATAGGCCAAATTATCAGAAACATCGCTAAAAAATGAAGTGTAACCACTTTTATTATTGGCCATTGCTGTTGCTTTTACAGCTTCCATGCCGCCCGACTGGCTATAAGCCGTATAAAACAAAAATATACCGGTAAATAAAAAGAATAGAAACTGAAGTAAATCGGTGAGCACCACGCCTTTAAAACCTCCAAATAAGGAATAGGTTAATACGATTAGCGTGCCTATAATCGCTCCAGTTTGATAGCTGAGATCAAAAAATGCCTGGAAGAATTTACCCACTACAATAACCTGAACTGCTGCGGCAATTACCATAAAAATGATAATAAAAATAGTAAGTAGCAGTGAAACTGTGCTGTTGTAGCGTTGTTCCATAAGTTGTGGTTGCGAAATAGAACCTATATTTCTAATTCCTCTCGCAAATAGATACATGAGTGCGGTAGCTATTAATACAGGCACCCCATAAATCCAAAAAGAGCTAATGCCATTTCTATGAGCATGATCTACAAGATCTATAGCAGAACCACCTCCCCACCAGGAGGCTATAAATGTAATTGCCAATAACCAGGCGGGGAGTTTTCTTGAAGCTAGAAAGAAATCTTCACTGTTTTCACTCTTTCTATTCCAGATACCTACGGCTATAATTCCCGCAACGTAAATTATTAAAAATAGGATGCTAATATTTGTACTCGGCATTTTGCGTCTTTACTAGTTCTTGTTACTTGAATCCTGGTTTTTTCCACCAGATATGCATTTTTTTTATAATAGCTATCTTTTATTCCCTTACTGTATTTTAAATAAAATCCTAATTCTGGAAAGCGCAGTTTCGATTTACTCGATAATCGAGATTTAAATGCTCCGAGGCTTGCCTCGAAATCAAAAATATTTTACCTATATATTGCCTTGCGGGCTTGTACCGAGGTAGTTTATTGAAAATACGCTATTTAATTTGGGGCCGAAGTTAGTTATTTTCTTTAAAGTAGGGCATAGTAGAGCTTTGGGATAACCGCATGATCGTCAATGAATTTATATGGAATGCTCTATTTGATTGATATTTATGTATTTTTAATTATTTAAAACTTTATTAACAATAATTTAGGTAAGACTTAAATATAAGTAAGATGTTAAGTGGTAATTTTGTTAATATTTCGAATAAATAATAACCAACCTAAATATTAAAATTATGGCAGAGATTAAAGTTGAAAAGAAAAAACCGGTTTGGCCGTGGATTCTGATTATTGTATTAATCATACTTGCATTATTGTATTTTTTCGTTTTTGCAGATAATGATGGGGATGATGATTATTCTAATAGCGATGATATAGAACAAGTGGAAACCAGAGATTCTATTGAAGGTAATAGAGAAAATACAGACACCTGGGAAGACGAAGAGCTAAGGGATTCCCTAACCGGTGGTTTTGCATCATTATCTTCAGCTTATTTCTCTGCTATTGAAGAGGAATCTAAGTTGGGTGTTGATACGGTTTATACGAATAATGCTCTTTTAAAATTGGTGGATGCAGTGAAGGCAAAAGCTATGGAAAATCAGGTGAGTTTGAACTCCGATCTTGACCAAATGAGAAAGAATACGATGGAATCTGGCGAAGATGCTCAAAGTATTTCCTCGGAAAAATTAAAGGATATGGGCGATAAAATTGTAAAAGCGCTAGAAAATATTCAACAAAAAGAATATCCGCAATTAACAGGAGAAGTAGAAGAGGCAGCAACCACGGTAGAGCAAATAGAGGCAGGGAAGCAAATGTCTAATCAGCAGGAAAAAATAAAAGCGTTTTTTAATAAAACAGCCGATATTTTACGAAAGATGAATTAACCAGAAAAAATTAGAATTATGAAGAACAAGAAGAAACATTTATACTATTTGGAAGAAATGTCAGACTATAAAGTGGCTAGTAACTACTCTGATGTTACGGGCTGGAGCGTAAAAGATTCTGATAACCGCGTAATTGGTAAGGTTGATAATCTTTTAGTGAATATAGATTTGAAACGGGTAGTTTATCTTGATGTTGAGGTTGATGATACCATTATAGAGGCCAATCACGATCCCTACGGAAGACCCGCGAATACCGAGGTTCACGAATTCGTCAATAAGGAAGGTGAAAATCATATTATTATCCCGGTAGGTCTTATAGATATAAATAACGACCAGAAATTTGTTTATACCAATACTATAAACCATCAAACCTTTGCGGAAACTAAACGTATAAAAACCGGCGAAAACATAAACCGCGAGTATGAAGAAGCGGTAATAGGATCTTACCAAAGGGATAAAGACCGGAAACACGAAGAGAAAAGCAATTGGGAAGAAGGAAAGAAATCCTCTTATAAAGCCGATAGGCTAGAAGAAAACGAAAACTCATCTGAGAATGAGGCCGACCTTGAGACTACCAGAGAGGAATTGAATAAGGAGAGACAGGATCTTCGGCAAGAACGAAAAAATCTGGAAGAGGAAAGAAAGAAATTAGAGCAGGAGAGATTAAAATTAGAAGAAGATCGGCAACGTAACGATCCTGAATTTTGGTCCAATAAAAAGAGAGAATCCGTTACAGCAAGTGAGGAAGCCGACGAAAACCGTGCTGGACTTAGCAGCGATGAAAAAACACCAAACAAGCGTGGAGTTTCAACTAGTAACGACTCATTTTATGAACGGGAAGAATTTGATGGGGACAATTATAGAAGTGAAAAGTAAGCTTTATAATTATTTTTTTTAAATGAGGAAACAACGAATGACAGGGATCGGGATCGATCCCTGTTATTTTTGGAGTGTTGTTGGTTTTATTGGGATTAGTTATCCAAACCATTCCTGGGACTCCTGTTCTTCTACGACTTCCTCCTCAACCGAGTTTAAGTCTAATTTAGTAAGGTTTTTTTTAGAATTCAGATAGCGGTTTACAATCCTTTCTGCATAGCTGGAGTTTTTCTGCGGAACGAGGTAGTCTTTAAATTCTTCGGTATATTGAAAATCATCTGAATGAGCCACAAAACCATAACCGGCATAACGCCCTTTGTTTAGATAAATAAAAGACTTTTCGTCATTAGTTCTTCCTTTCTCCACAAGCAAACAGGAGTTTTCATATTGGTTTATATAATCTAGAGCCTGGGAAACACGTTGGTTATATTCCGTTTTATCTATTTCATCTTTGCACATGCCGCTGCAAGTCTTTATTTTATAATGGTTGCAATGTGTTACGCCACGTTGTAAACCAGAGTACTTAGGACATAAATCAAATTTCACACAGATGTTCTCCATAAATTTCACGGCTTCCTCACGGGTATAAAATTTCATCCAACTTACCGGAGAAATTTTGTTTTTATGAATTACAAATTGTTCGATCCCTTTTTGATTATGGTATGAGGTGAGCGTGTAAGGCCGGGTAATTTTTTTCTGAGCTTTATTGAATTTTGGAAAATACTTTAAAATTAATTCAGATTCGCGCAACAAGGCCAGTAATTCATTTCCGGTAAGTTCATAATCGATGCTGTAAGTAGCTTGCATTAATTTGTACTTGCGGTTCGTTTTTTCCTGAAAATGAGATTTTATCCGGCTTTTTATGTTCTTGGCTTTCCCAATATAAAGCGGAATTCCTTCTTTATCTTTAAAAAAATAAATCCCAGTTGAAGTCGGTAATTTTTCAAAGTCTGAATCTTTAAAATTAGGAGGAAGGTAGGAGGCCGCCGTTCTTTGATTCAAGAAATTGGTAAACACTTCATATTCTGTATCTAAATCCAGGCAACGCTGAAAAAGAGTCACCGTAGCCTCACAATCTCCACGCGCCCGGTGGCGATCTACATGAGGAATATTGATGGAGGTACAAATGTTGCCCAGGCTATAAGAGAACAATCCTGGAATAAGCTTCTTAGACAATCTCACCGTACACAGGCGTTTTCTTTCAAATGTCATCCCCAGGTTAGCAAATTCACTGCGAATAATATGATAATCGAAATTCACATTATGAGCCACAAAAATGCAATCTTTGGTAATCGTATCTATTTCTGCGGCAATTTCAGAAAATTGCGGCGCCTCGCTTACCATTTCATCATTGATACCGGTGAGGGTTTCAATATATAGGGGGATCCCGGTACTCGGATTGATCAAAGAATCATATTCCTCTATAACCTCTCCGTTTTGGACTATAAGCACACAAATCTCGGTGATTTTATTTCCCTTTATTCCGCCGCCTGTGGTTTCAATATCGGTAATGGCAAATTTGACATCTTTCATATCGACAAAATTAAACAATTTGAAGATGATAAAAAGGAATAATTGCTAATTAATGGATAAATTCCATATTCGCTCAGGTTTTTATGTGAATCAATAATTGTTAGATTTTACCATTAATCTCTAATTTGTACTCTTATTCCTTTGGTATGGCCAGAAAATTCTGGGGCATACATACTCTCTATCAGCGTGATTCCATTGGAGAAATCCCCCTGATTGTTTGCCCTTACCGTGTATTCCAATACATAGGTTCCTTTTCGAATAGAGTCAAAGAAAAAATGTGTTGCGGCATCCCTGGTGCTTTGGTAATAAGCCGTTCCATCCTGATATTTATATTCACTTAAAACATCTGTGGGTTCAAATCCGCTGGCTCGCATATCCTTTAAATGAATAAAATCCATAGCAGCGGTAGTCCTTAGCACCAATCTTACCGTCACCAGATCTCCGGTTTTTATTGGCTTATTTTTAGTGACTTTTTCAAGCTTATTATCTGGTTTATTCAAATAAAGCTCTTTTTCAATATTTAAAGGGCTTTCAGAATGATCTTCTATCTTATCCAACTCTTCAAAATATTGCCAGTAGGCACCTCCATATCCTGCGGTAGAATTGTTGTTTTCAATCTGAATATCACCTAAATTTTCATTCACTTCTTCTGCGTCCCAGTTTATTTTTAGGTACCCGCTACCAGCTTCTTTTTTGGTTTCAGCCAGTTTTTCTGTTTGTATGTTTTCGTTTCCTACTTTAATAGTTGTATTGTCTGAAATACTCAACCAATCCTGACCCTGCATTAAAAGCGCATAACTGGCGGCAGTGGTAGCTTTTGTACTAGCCCAATGATTGGTTCGCTTGTTTTGTAGCAACCAGATTTTCATTTCCTCAATAGATTTTTCATCATTTAAGACTTCATTAAAGACTTCTATCAGCATAGCCTGAGTTTCCACGGGTGTTCTGCTGAAGTACCAGGAAGGCTCATTTTCCTTCCAGTACATTCCGTAGTCTTCCGAGGAAACCGCAGTTTCTTTTAAGGAATTTAATATTTGTTTCGCGGTTTCTTTTTCATCGAAAGTATGCAACAACATCGCTAACATCCCTTTGTTATATAAAGATTGTTGAAGCCATTCCTCTTTCTGTAATTTAATAATCTTTTCAGCAATTTTACGCTGTGCCTTAGGAATCGGAAAATTTTCCAGATGAAAGCTTCTGGCATACAGGTAATACAGAGCAAAACTGCTTTTGTAAAACTGATCGCTATCCCGCCGATCCTTTTCTCTTTCCAAAAATTCGGTATCCAGGAATTGAATGGCGTTTTTTAAAATTTGGCGTGTATCTACAGCTACTTCTAATTTCTGCAAATGACCGAAGCCTTTAACAATATGGCGGGTAATATAAAAATTATCCCTTCCGCCAGAAAACCACGGGAACGCGCCGGAAGGATTCTGTATTTGTGATAATTTTGTAAGGTTTTGTTGAGTCTCCCGCTTTATTCTTTCTGAATTAAATAATGCTGCAACTCGCTTTTTCTTTGCGGTCGCAGACTCTGCATCCATAACCCAGGGTGTTTCCGACAGGAGTATAGACTTTAAGTCTTCATTTCTGCTAAGGNTGCTCTCCANNGTACTATCTTGTTCCCATTGTTTAAAAACTGCCGCAATTTTAGGTTGGGAGCTCACGATCTTGTTCCCTACCGAATTGCCGAAAATTCTCGAAAATATTTGTTCGGAACATTCGTGCTCATATTCCATTAAATAGGGCAAGCTTTGGATCGCGTACCAGGCAGGATTCGAGCTGTACTCCAATGTGAATTGATGGTTTTGCAAACTTTCAGAATCCTGGTTTTTAAGGTTCTCAAAGACATAATTTTCTGTTTCTCCGGCGCGAACAAAAAATGGAATACTTTCTTTTACCAGCATCCTGTTTTTTAGCACCGGAAGTAGATTCTCCACGCCATCTGAAAAGTCGCCTGCCTTAGCCAGTATTCTATAGGTTACAGCAGGAATGGTATCTGGTACCACCAATTTCCAGGAAACCACCTGACTATTGGAACTATTCATGCTAAAAGTCTGAATATTTTCAGCATTATTTATAATGTTATCTATAGGCTGCATCGTGACCGCATTGAATAATTTAAGCACAGCGTTTCCGGTTATTGTTTCTTCGGAAAGATTACTGATTTTAGCTTTAAAAACAAGGCTGTCACCTTCTCTTAAAAACCTGGGCGGGTTTGGTATTACATTCAGGTCTTTTTGCGTAACCACTGTTTTTTGGAGCTTTCCAGTATTCCAGTTTTTGGTATGTGCCAGTAACCTTAATTTCCAACTGGTAAGCGCTTCCGGAGTATTTAAACTGAATTCGATTTTTCCGTTTTCCCCCAACTTGAGATTCGGAAAGAAAAAAGCAGTTTCATCCAGGTTTTTCCTGGTTTCCACCTGTTCCAGGTCTGCCATCCCCTGTTTTGTGCTAATAATTACCACCCCGTTTTTTCCTCTAGCCCCGTATAATGCGGTAGCTTCAGCACCGTTCAGGATTTGTACATCAAGGATGTCTTTAGAATCCAGGCTATATTCCTCCACCGGTTTTCCATCTACAATAAAAAGGGGAGTACCGCTTATACTGGAATTACCGCGGATAGTTATCGTTTTTGCTGCGAAAAACTGATTTATTTCTACTCCGTCAACTTTTCCCTGCAGCAGCATATCAGCATCGGTTTCAGGTTCCTCCTCAACTGCTCCTACAACTTTTTCAGCAACTTGAGCACCATTACCAACTACAACCATTTCATCCAATTGAGAAGAATCCTGTTCCAGCATTAGGAAAATTTCGGTTTCATCAGTGACCATAAAATCGATACTCTTAACCCCTATGAAAGATATTTGTAGTACATCTCCTTTTTCAGCATTTATGGCAAACACGCCATCAAAATTAGTTTGGGTTCCTGTAGAGCTGTTCTTAATCACCACATTTGCCCCTGGAATTGGCTTTCCATCTTCTCCTACAATTCTTCCTTTTATATTTCCCTCCAGCTTTTGTTTTTTCTCTTCTTTCCTTTTTTTAAGATAAGAGCGGTATGACCAGGAATTTTGGGTTCCATATTCAAAGCCAAATAGCTCCAGGCTATCGAAAAATAGAGTAATAGCATGGTATGGCGATACATACGGAAAATTATCTGAAAGTTGATTTACACTTTCGATATTGGAAATTTGAAACTGGGGATAATCGCTGTTGCGATTCTCAAGGCGAGCATTAGTTTCCCATTTATCGGTGCGAAATTGATCTAGGGAAACATCGTACATAGAGGCGAGAACTTCAGCATCAGGAATTTTGTTTTCACTATCTGAGATACTAAAACTCCAGGTTTCATCTATGCCTGGCTCAATTTTATTTCTGAAGGTTTTGGTTGTTAGCTGCAAGGGTTTTATTTCTTCTTTAAAAGAAACTCTTTCTTCCCGATGGATAACCGAATTATCGCGCACCGCGGTGATCATTAATTTAAATTCAGGTTTTTCTAATTTCTCAATCGGAATTTCAATAATTCTGCTTCCATCCAGCTTTAGGAATTGTTTGAACATAGTTTTTCCCTTGCTGCTAATTGCTGAAATTTTAAGGTTCAGATCCTTGTATGCGGTTTGGATTTTAAGCTTTGCAAAACCATCCAATTTAATTTGTTTCCTGTTTAGTAGGTCAAAGGAAATTCTTTGATTATCTGCTAAATACTTGCTTTTTGGATTATTTAGCTGAAATATTTTTTTCGCAGAGGCTTTATTTTCCTGGTTTTTTACCTCTAGTTCAATGAGATAATTTCCGGCTTTCCAGTTCTTCTTAATTTTTAGCTCATCTTCGAAGTTTCCATCAGCTTTAAAATCGGTTTGATAGACCATTTCAGCTTTTGGCCAGGCTTCCGGCGATAATTCATTTTCGTAAGGTTCATTGGGGAATAATTTGTGAAACGCTGCTTCACTCATCAAATTAAATTCCGGAGCCTCCCACCAACGTTCTTTTAAAATTCTATCGGGAGCATTTAATTTAAAGATCTTTAACTTTCCCGATGCGGAAATCTTGTTCCCATTAAGGTTGGTTGTTTTAGCCCATATTTTTAGCGTGTCTCCGAGAGTCATAATATCCTGAGCATCCAAATCTACGATCAGGTTTTTATTGCCAATTTTAATGGCTTTAGATGCACTTCGGGTTTCCCCGGTAATATCTGTAACACTGGCTTCAACGGTATATTTGTAGATAAGATCGGGGTTTTCAAGCGCGTCTTTTTCAGCTTCAGAAAAAAACCGAAGCTCAAAATTGCCGCTTCCATCGGTAGTCACAGAATCGGTCTTAATAGTCACGGGACTGGAATAGTGCCGTCTCCACCAGGAATAGACAAGTTGTTCCCTTTTAACCTCATACTTCAGCTTAGCGTTTGAAATCGCTGCGCCCATATAAGATTTTGTGGAGCCGGTGAGTTTTACGCTGTCCCGAAGTTTAAAACTCTTTTTGATAGTGTCGAAGGCAACTTCAAAAGTCGGTCGTTTATATTCTTCAACACTAAAGTTTTTAGCGGAATGATAAAAATTACCAGTTCCAGAAATTTTGTTCCAGAACGCGGTTTCAGAATCTATATTTTCTTTGGTATAAATACTGAATTCTCCTGTAACTCCGCCATCAGGTAAAATAAAGCTACCGGTAAAAGATCCATATTCATTGGTTTTCATTCTGAATTCCTGAACCTTTTTTCTATTTGGGTCGTTAACATACACTTCAACGAATTCATTTGGAACGATAGCAGTAGAATCGTTTTCATTTTTAAGCAATACACCTTTAAAATGAACCTTTTGTCCCGGTCTATAGATAGCGCGATCCAGAAAAAACAAGGTTTTGGCCTTAATCGGATTATCGCCAGAACTATCATGGCGATAAGAATATCTATTGTAGCCGCTAACCAGGGTATCTTTTCCTTTTATGAATAAAACGGACTCGTTATTACGATAGGAGGGTAGGTTGTTCAAGGAGAGTTCCCCGTTTTTATCTGACTTTTTTGTTTGAAGGATTTCATCAACCTTTTTAAGCTGCATCTGGACCTCATTTAAACTCTTTCCCGTTTTTCTATCTACCACATGGAAAATTCTTTTTTTATCGAACTTAGTACTGGAAACAGCCAGATCGCTAACCTGAAATAGTCCATAGCTGAAGTTTCCCTTTCCTGTAGAAAGATAAACCAGGTATTGGCCGGGACTTTGACCATTAAATACAATTTCGGTAGAATGCGTAATAAAATCCTTGGGGCCGGGAAGAGCTACAGTAGCACTATCTTTGAAATTTCCTGCTTTTTCCTTACATAGGCATGCCGATCTCTATAAGATATTCCTTTTAAAAAATTTCGGGATACCTGGAAAACTTTATAATACAGGGTATCAATATTTTTATAGGACACGAAGATCCTTCCGGGTTCGCCTGAAGCTAAAAAACCCTGAATTTTGGAATTGAGATGGGGAGCGGTTATTTTGGCTTTTAATCTTATGGCATGCTGTGCACTAGCCGTATTCGCGTATTTTGAGGTGATACGTTCTAATAGTTCATAGCTTTTAGTGAGGTATTCTGGATTTTCCATTTCACCGTCCAGATTCGTCTCTTTACCTAGCTCATAATAGTGATAAGCCGAGGCAAAATTGATCATCGCCTGTATTTTTTGCTCCTGATATTTTTCGGATAATTTCTCCATAGCCGCTGTAAAGTTTTTATTAGCAGCATCATTATTGAGCTCGTTTTTAGCAAATTTCAATCGCTCTAAAGTCCAGAAAATCAAGGCCTCTGTTTCTTCCTTTTTGGCGTGTAGAGATTCCAGTCTTTGATACTGCTTTAGCGCTCTAGAGCTGGAAGACTTCTCGGGGTCGATTTGAAGATTATAAAACTCAACTCCCGGACTGAATAATTGTTCTTTCGGGAAACCAAATTGCGAATCGCTAAATTCTGAAGTGAAAAAGGAGGACTCAGAATAATAATCTAATAATCTACGCGAAAGCAGATCGTAGAGACTGGGCTGATACTTTCGGTTTACAGGATTTTGAGCAAGCAATGTTATAATTTCAGAATTTGGGGTTTCAATCAGAACTTCTTCATTTTTAATAGAAGCTTCAAAAGTTGCCTGAATACTATCTTTCAGGGTTTTCAAAGACCAGGTGTCGAGGTCTTTATTATCAGGATTGTTAATCTGGCTTCTTTCCCTTATTTGCCATCGGTTATGCCTAAAATAATCCATTAGGATTTTTGCCTTATAACTTAGCAAGACATTTTTGAAAGGAGCAGGGAGTTTTCCAATAGCTGTATTAATATCCTTCAGAATATATTGATTGGAATTTTCATGATTTATTTGATACAGCCGATAATGGTAAATTTTTGACTTTATATAATGTTCAAAATCTTTCGCCTTCAAAGATTTTTTCATCAAGCTTACTGTTTGCTCATTGGCAGTGGCGACTTTCCCAGCCACTTCTAGCGAGTCGATGCTGTGCCATAAATTGCTGTAATCGTTAGCTTGTGAAAACGCAGTAAGCGATAACAGGATCATAATCCCGGAAAGAACTTTTTTCATGTAATGTAAAAGTTAAGAAAGTTTGCTTTTGAAATATACTAAAAAGAAATAAGCTTGTTTTGGCGATACTTCTGTGTAGAATAAAAAAACGGTGTGTAAGTTAGAAAATGAGGTTTTATGGCTGAATTGAGTTATTCAGAACATGAGTTCTTTTGAATTGAATTGAACTTGCGCTTATCCCGATAAATTTTTGTTTAAAAATGTATATTTGTTGGGATATAAAGAGTTGGGCTTCATACTTAAGAAAATCCGATTATTATTTTTTGTATATTTGATTGAAAGAAAAAAAATAATGGATATTAAGACAACAAAAATCGAATTAGTAAAAGCAATTTTGGACATTGACAATAATGAGTTTATCCAAAAAGTTGCTGATTTTATTAATAAGGAAAAAGTTGATTTTTGGAATGAATTAAGTCTTGATGAAAAGAATGAAATCAAACAAGGCATTGAAGAACTTAATCAAGGTAAAAGAATTTCTTACGATTCCTTTTTAAAGAAAATATCTTAATGAAAGTTTTTCTATCCGAGCTTGCGGAATTAAAACTTTTAAAACTCAATAAACATCTTTTAGAAAACTGGAGTAAAAAGGTTAGAGATAATTTTATAGATAAGTTATCTGACAGAATTAAACAAATATCTAAACAGCCTAAAAGTTGCCCGGAATCTTCCGAGTTTATCGGACTATATAAATGTGTAGTTACAAAACAATCTACTTTCTATTATCGAATATTGGAAACCAAAAAT
>JGI1221J11331_1000528_pt1 | contig 12614 bp, 13 predicted proteins | sample LakVidmifraction_4_FD_11331 | JGI IMG/M metagenome (IMG submission 11331) | reverse complement strand
TTGTAGGTTGAAACGCCCACAGCTTTTGAAATTGGACTTACAAAACTTTTATCGAAAATTTTAATGTAGCTGTCGTAAATATTATAGTCCACATACAGATCTTTAATAAATGCAATTACATTTTGATTGTTACTGAACCCTGAATTTTTATTGGCCACTAAATCTTCCCGAAGTTTTTTTCCGCCCTTGTTTTTGCCGTAAGTCTTATATAAAGATTCATTGATAAAAATAGGTAGAAAGGCTTTCCCGGTAACACGTGAAGTGTCAATTCCTTCAAAAATAAATTCCATCCCTTTAAAAAGTTTGCTTTTTATCATTGAACTATCCACGTTATTCATGTCAAATTCCAGTTTTTCATACTTTTCATATTGAAATTGATCGAATAAATAGATGCCGTTATGTCGTCTTTTAGCCCAAATTTTCTCTAATATGGCAATGGCCGGATTTCCCTTTTTCTTCACATTTCCGCTGTAGATAAAAACTTGCTCTAATTGTGCGGCCTCTTCTTTTAAAACAATGATTAAATTAAAATCTCTGCTTTTTATGGGCACTATTTTGGTTTCATAACCCATAAAAGAAACTTCTATTTGGGTATAAGTTTTACTGGATTCCAAATAAAACTTACCATTTTCATCAGAAACGGCTCCTGTGGATGAACCCACAAAAACAATATTGGTAAATGGAATGGATTGATTTTGTTCGTCTTTAACAACACCGCTGATTTTCACCTGTGAATACCCTGCAGAAAAAATAAGCAATAATAAAGAAGTAAGAAAAATATTTTTTTTAGTCATCATAAAAAAAACCTTTCAATAATAATTTTGAAAGGTAGTTGTTGCGCAATTATTATGCCCATTATTTTATATACATTACTTCTTTCACCGCTTTTATAACATCATTTACATTTGGTAGCCATTCTTCCAATAAAACAGGAGAATATGGTGCAGGCGTATCGGCAGTGGTAATTCTTTTAATAGGTGCATCCAAATAATCAAAAACATTTTCTTGTACCTGGAAAGTAATTTCTGATGAAACACTGCCAAATGGCCATGATTCTTCCAAAATAACCAATCGGTTTGTTTTTCTTACCGATTTAAAAATGGCTTCACTATCCATTGGTCTAATGGTGCGTAAATCTATAATTTCAGCTGAAATCCCTTCTTTTTCTAAAATTTCAGCGGCTTTATAAGCCTCCTTAATTATTTTTCCGAAAGAAACAATTGTTACATCTGTTCCTTCTCTTTTTATATCGGCAATCCCAATTGGAACAATATATTCTCCATCAGGAACTTCACCTTTATCGCCATACATTTGTTCTGATTCCATAAAAATAACCGGATCATCATCTCTTATTGCGGCTTTTAACAATCCTTTTGCGTCATAAGGATTTGAAGGTATCACCACTTTTAAACCGGGGGTGTTTGCGAACCAGTTTTCAAACGCCTGTGAATGCGTAGCTCCCAATTGGCCTGCGGATCCTGTTGGACCTCTAAACACTATTGGGCAATTTATTTGTCCGCCTGACATTTGTCTGATTTTTGCCGCGTTATTTATAATTTGGTCAATACCTACCAAGGCAAAGTTAAAGGTCATATATTCAACAATTGGCCTATTCCCGTTCATTGCAGATCCAATTGCAATTCCGGTAAACCCTAATTCGGCAATTGGTGTGTCAATAACGCGTTTTGCTCCAAACTCATCCAACATCCCTTTTGAAGCTTTATAAGCGCCATTATATTCAGCAACTTCTTCTCCCATCAGGTAAATGGCTTCATCCCTACGCATTTCTTCACTCATTGCCTCACATATGGCTTCTCTAAATTGTATTGTCCTCATCTTAATCAGTATTTTAGGATTTGCAAAATTAAGCATTATAACAATTCAATCAAAAAAATAATGTTTTAATAAAAATATTACTATGCGTGCATAATATATTTAAAAAAAATAGTATATTCGTAGCATAATAAATAAAAAGACGTGTAATTTTATACCAAATATCCAAACACACAGATTCCATGAAAATATTAGTTTGTATCAGTCACGTTCCGGACACTACTTCGAAGATTAATTTTACAGAAAATAATGCTAAATTCGATAGTAACGGAGTGCAATATGTGATAAATCCATATGATGAATTCGCTCTAACCAGAGCCATGTGGTTTAAAGAAAAACAAGGAGCTACCGTAACCGTTGCCACTGTTGGAAATGCCACTACCGAACCTACATTGCGAAAAGCTTTGGCTATTGGTGCCGATGATGCCATTAGAGTAAATACTGAAGCTTTAGATGGTTTTACCGTTGCAAAAGAATTGGCCGAAGTGATAAAAAATGGCGGGTACAATTTGGTGCTTGCCGGAAAAGAATCTATCGATTATAATGGCGGAATGGTGCCTGCAATGCTTGCCACCTTTTTAGACTATAATTTCGTAAATGCTTGTATCGGACTTGAAATTGAAGGAGATAAAGCCACTATTTCACGTGAAATTGACGGCGGAAAAGAAATTCTTTCGTCAAGCCTTCCTTTAATTATAGCCGGACAAAAAGGTTTGGTTGAAGAAAAAGATTTGCGAATTCCAAATATGCGCGGCATTATGATGGCGCGTAAAAAACCCTTAACAATTGTTGAATCTTCTAATGGAAATCCAACAACTTCAATAGTCTCTTTTGAAAAACAGCCGGCAAAATCGGCTTGTAAACTAGTGGACGCAGACAATGTGGAAGAACTCATTAATTTATTGCACAACGAGGCAAAAGTTATTTAAAACCATAGTTTAAACGTTTAATCGTTTAACCGTTCAACAAGAATTAAAAATATAAATTCATTTTAGCTTTAACTCTAAAATCCAAAATCTAAAAATAATATGTCAGTATTAGTTTTTGCCGAATCATCGGAAGGAAAATTTAAAAAATCTGCTTTAGAAGTAACTGCCTACGGGAAAAAAGTTGCTGAGCAATTGGAAACCAACGTAGTGGTATTGGCGATAAATTCAACTGAGTCAGCCATACTTTATAATTATGGTGCCGAAAAAATTCTAACAGTTACAAATAATGCATTAAAACCCTTTAATGCAAAAGTATATGCTAATATTGTTAAACAAGCTGCTGAAAAAGAAAGCGCACAAGTGGTAATCATCGAATCAAATTCAAACGGATTGTACTTTGCTCCTATGGTTGCCGCCAGTTTAAATGCAGGTTATGCAAGCAATGTTATTGCGTTGCCAAGTGCAACGTCTCCTTTTACAGTAAAAAGAAAAACGTTTTCCAACAAAGCTTTTAACAATACACAAATACTAACCGAAATTAAAGTCATTGCACTTGCAAAAAATTCCTTCGGGTTGGTTGAAAACAAGGTTTCGGGAACAACTGAAGAATTTTCTCCTGTTTTGGCTGAAAGCAATCTTATCTCAACTTCTATTGAGCAAACTTCTGGTAAAGTTACTATTGCCGATGCCGATATCGTAGTTTCAGGAGGAAGAGGCTTGAAAGGTCCTGAAAATTGGGGAATGATAGAAGAACTGGCCAGTGTTTTGGGAGCAGCGACAGCGTGTTCTAAACCAGTATCGGATTTGGGCTGGAGACCTCACAGTGAACATGTTGGACAAACCGGAAAACCTGTTTCTTCAAATTTATACATTGCCATTGGAATTTCAGGTGCCATTCAACATTTGGCAGGTGTAAACTCCTCAAAATTTAAAGTGGTTATCAATACAGATCCTGAAGCACCTTTCTTTAAAGCTGCAGATTACGGTATTGTTGGAGATGCTTTTGAAGTCGTTCCAAAATTAATTGAAAAGTTAAAAGAATTTAAAGCAAATAACGCATAATTTTATTAAATTGTGCCTCGAAATAAGGCTGCCTAATTATTGGGATAAAATCCTTTGATTAGACAGTCTTTTTTGTTAATTTTAACTTATGAGTTTAGTTCGCCTAAATATAAAAGGAATATCTTACAGTCAAACACAAAGCGGCGCTTACGCATTGGTATTGAGCGAAGTAGACGGCTCAAGAACGTTGCCGATTGTTATCGGGGCTTTTGAAGCGCAGAGTATCGCCATTGCTTTGGAAAAAGAAATTAAACCTCCTCGTCCGCTTACACACGACTTATTTAAATCTTTTGCCGACCGATTTCAAATTGCAATTAAACAAGTTATCATTCATAAATTGGTTGATGGCGTGTTTTATTCAAGTTTAATTTGTGAACGAGATAAAATTGAAGAAATTATTGATACCCGAACTTCAGACGCGATTGCATTGGCCACAAGATTTAATGCACCAATTTATACTTATGAAAATATTTTGGACAAGGCAGGAATTTATTTAAAAGCCAAAGATGAATTAACGGAAGAAATAGGGACTTTAAGCATTGAAAAATTAATTGAAGAACCTGAAAAATCAAGTTCATTTTCAAAAGATACTCTAGAAGAATTAAATGAAAAATTAGGTAAAGCTGTTCAAAATGAAGATTACGAATTGGCTGCAAAAATTCGTGACGAAATAACCAAACGCACTTCTTAACAACAAACTTTATGCTTAAAAAAACAAGCTTAGCAATCATTTGCTTCTTCAGTATTTTTTCAATAAACGCACAAGAAACCATCCAAAATACGATTATCGACAACCAAGGATTCACAATGACTTCATTGTGGCGCGGGGTTTTGGGAATGGTGTCTTTGCTTCTTATTGCCTATTTGTTAAGTAGTAATCGAAAAGCCATTAACTGGAAAACAGTCGGCGCAGGAATAACTGCCCAATTGCTTATTGGCATTGGCGTATTAAAAGTCACTTTTGTTCAGCAAATATTCGAATTTGTCGGTGGAATTTTTACAAATATTTTAGATTATACGGCAGCTGGTAGCCAATTTTTATTTGGTGGTTTAATGAATATTGATTCCTACGGATTTATATTTGTGTTTCAAATTCTACCCACAATTATTTTCTTTTCCGCATTGACTTCCTTGTTATTTTATTTGGGCGTTATTCAAATTATCGTCAAAGGACTGGCATTGGTATTGACCAAATTATTAAAAATTTCGGGTGCTGAAAGTTTATCGGTTGCAGGAAATATATTTTTAGGCCAAACGGAAGCACCTTTAATGATAAAAGCCTATTTGGAACGCATGAATCGTTCAGAAATATTATTGGTGATGATTGGCGGAATGGCCACAGTTGCGGGTGGTGTTTTAGCTGCTTACATTGGGTTTTTAGGCGGAAGTGATCCTGTTTTGCGTCTGCAATTTGCCAAACATTTACTGGCAGCTTCAGTCATGGCAGCACCAGGTGCTATTGTGATCTCAAAAATGCTGTATCCGCAAACCGAAGAAGTTAATACTGACGTAAAAGTTTCCCAGGAAAAAATCGGGTCAAATATTTTAGATGCCATCGCCAATGGTACTACAGAAGGATTAAAATTAGCCGCCAATGTTGCCGCAATGTTGCTGGTTTTTGTAGCTTTAATTGCTTTGCTAAACGGTATTTTGGGGTGGGTTGGCTCCGTTACGCAATTAAACGGTTTTATAACTGAATATACACCCTTCCAACAATTTTCTTTGGAATCTATTTTAGGAACTATTTTTGCGCCATTAATGTGGTTAATTGGCGTAGCCAGAGAAGATATGATGCTGATGGGACAATTATTGGGCATAAAATTAGCAGCAAGTGAGTTTGTGGGATATATTCAATTGGCCGAGTTAAAAAACTTTGCTAATGTTACACATTTAACTTACAATAAATCGGTAATCATGGCGACTTATATGTTATGCGGTTTTGCTAACTTTGCTTCTATTGGCATTCAAATTGGCGGCATTGGTTCCCTAGCGCCGGGCCAAAGAAAAACATTGTCGGAGTTTGGCCTAAAAGCAGTAATTGGCGGATCAATCGCATCTCTGTTATCTGCAACAATTGCCGGGATGATTATTGGATAATAACGTTTAACTGTTTAATTGTGCAAAATTTATTTTAAACGATCAAACCTTCAACAAATAAGCAACAAAATGAGACAATATCTAAACTTAATTAAATACGTTCAAGAGAAAGGAACCCTAAAAGAGGACAGAACAGGAACTGGAACAAAAAGTGTATTTGGTTATCAGATGCGGTTTGATTTAAGTGAAGGATTTCCCATGCTAACCACAAAAAAATTACATTTAAAATCCATTATTTACGAATTGTTGTGGTTTTTAAAAGGGGATACCAATATTCAATATTTGAAAGAACACAATGTAAAAATATGGGATGCCTGGGCGAATGAAAATGGTGATTTAGGACCGGTTTACGGACATCAATGGCGGAACTGGAATAGCGAAGGCATTGATCAGATTACGGAAGTTATAAATACTATAAAAACCAATCCCGACAGTAGAAGAATGTTAGTTTCGGCTTGGAACCCAAGTGTTTTGCCTGACACCTCTGTTTCTTTTTCCGAAAACGTGGCCAATGGCAAAGCGGCTTTACCTCCTTGCCACGCCTTTTTTCAATTTTATGTGGCCGATGGCAAATTATCCTGCCAATTGTACCAGCGGAGTGCCGACATATTTTTAGGTGTACCTTTTAATATTGCTTCTTATGCCTTATTTACCATGATGGTTGCGCAGGTTTGCGATTTAAAGCCAGGAGATTTTATTCATACTTTTGGTGATGCGCATGTCTACAACAACCACAGCAAACAAATTGATTTACAATTGTCAAGAGAACCAAAGGGTTTGCCAAAAATGGAAATTAATCCATCAATAAAAAACATCTTCGATTTTAATTTTGAGGATTTTAATTTAGTTGGTTACCATCCACATCCACATATTAAAGGAGAAGTTTCAGTATAAAAAGAGAAATCATAAAATCTTCAATCAATATTAAAATATTTTGAGGTCGAATAATACTTAAAAAATTATTAATTCTTTAGTACAGAATTAGTAAAACATTTAATATATTTAGACTTCATTTAAAAAAAAGTAAAATGAAGGCACCAGAACTAAAAAGCAAAATAATTCAAAGAATAACCGAAATTGAAGATGTTGAACTGTTAAAATCTATTGCTGGTCTTTTTAATACTTCAGATGAAAATATTTCAAAATTTTTAGCAAATGCATCTGGAAAAATTCAAAATGATCATGCAAATGAAACAGAAGATTTCACTGCCTATATTAAAGAATGGGTCAAAAGCATGTAACTATGAACGCTATAAACGAACAACACAAATTATACGAATTATACGAAAATGCTCGAAATCGTACAAAACAAAAAAAGAGACTTTATAACCATTTTATCATTTTTTTAGTAGGCTCCGTTTTTTTAATTCTGCTTAACAAGTTGCTAAAAGTGGGGGAATCGTTTGTTCAAGACTGGTTTGTTTATGCCATAACCTTATGGTTTTTCTTTTTTGTCCTACATTTTATCAATGTATTTGTTACCCATAAATTTATGGGAAAAGAGTGGCAACGCATCGAAATAGAAAAACTAGTCCAAAAACAAGAATTGAAAATCGCAAAGTTAGAAAAAGATATGGCCAGCCAAGCTGCTTTAAAAAGTGAAAATACACTATCTAATTCCGAATCAAACAGAACGGAAAATACACAAGAAAATTACATAAAAGAATGATAACTGTAATGGCTGCCATAGCCGATAATAACGCATTGGGAAAAGACAATCAATTGATTTGGCATTTACCGGGCGATTTAAAACGTTTCAAAAAAACGACCTTAAATCACGCCGTTATTATGGGGCGAAAAACATTTGAATCGTTGGGGAGACCTCTTCCAAAAAGAATAAATATTATTATCACGCGAGATAAAAATTACAAAGTTGAAGGAGGGGTAACCGTAAATTCTTTAAAAGAAGCGCTTAAGGCTGCCACAGAGAAAGATGAGAATCCTTTTATTTTGGGCGGCGCAGAAATTTACAAACAAGCAATGCCATTTGCAGACAAACTCGATTTAACTTTTGTTCACCACAAATTTGATGCAGACGTTTTTTTTCCTGAAATTGATAAAACAATATGGAAAGAAACTTCAAGGGAATATTTCAAAGCCGACGAAAAAAACAAATACGACTACAGTTTTGTTACCTTTGAGCGCCTTTAATTAACTTACTTAATTTCCAGCACAAAAGGCATTCTTGCCTGTACTCCTTTAATTTCAGAAAATTGTTTAAGGATTTGGTATGTTTTATAATTTTCCAATCCCAATGCTTCAATCATTGCTTTTTCTTTTGATTGCATGAAAGGAAAACCACTCAATTTGTCTCCTAAATCTAATTTATAATCAGGGTAATTGCGTACTTTATAATCAACAACTGCTGCCAATTCAGCGGCATAACTTACGGCATCATCCAAATTACCAAGCTCATCCACCAATCCAATTTGTACAGCGTCCACCCCAGCCCAAACACGACCTTGAGCAATACTGTCAACTGCTTGTACTGTCATATTTCTTCCTGCAGAAACTCTTTCAACAAATGTTGTATAAATATGTTCAACACCTTCCGTGGTTACCGTTCTAAACTCATCGGTAATGGGTTCAAAAAGACTGTAATTTGGGCTTTTATTAGTACTCACCTGCTCGGCATTTATTCCAATATTATCGGCCAACTTACTCATATTTGGCAAGACGCCAAAAACACCGATAGATCCTGAAATGGTTGTTGGTTCCGCAAAAATCCTGTCTGCATTGCAAGCTATGTAATATCCTCCAGAAGCTGCAACATCACCCATAGAAACCACTAACGGAAGTTCCTTTTTAGTCAATTCCAATTCTCTCCAAATACATTCTGAAGCCAACGCGCTTCCTCCCGGTGAATTTATCCGTAAAACAATTGCTTTTACTTTTTTGTCTTTTCTGGCTTTGCGTAGCGCTTCTATGATTAACTCCTGTCCAATATAATCTTTATTTCCCTTGCCGTAAATGATTTCACCTTGCGCATAAATTACCGCAATTTTATTTGAAGCAGTTGAAATAACCCGACCTTTACCTGTAGAAATATAATCCGAAAGCGTAATCTTAGACAATTCCTCATCAACTAAAATACCTGAAGCCATTTTTAATTTGGCATCATATTCATCTATATAAACAGCATCATCAACAATATTGTTTTCAACGGCCAATGTAGCATTTCTTGCCCATAAATTATCGGCAACAGCATTCAGCTCCTCCATTGTTTTATTTCTGCTTTTTGAGATATCCACTACTAATTCATCCCAAATAGACTGTAAAAATGTGGTAATTTGTTCCCGATTTTCATCACTCATTTTATTGTATAAAAATGGCTCAACGGCACTTTTATATTTTCCATGTCTTATTACTTCCATTTTCACGCCGGTTTTGTCCTGAAAATCTTTAAAAAACAATACTTCAGAAGACAGCCCCTTAAAATCTATTCCTCCCAAAGGATTCATAAAAACAGAATCGGCCACAGAACCTAAATAATAAGATTTCTGATTGTAAACATCACCGTAGGCCATAATAAATTTACCGGATTCCTTAAATTCCTCCAATTTATTTCTGATGGCCCGAGTTTGTGAAAACCCTGCATTAACACCCAGGGAATTAATGCTTATTCCCTTAATATTTTCATCATTTTTTGCATTTTCAATGGCGTTGATAATTTCATTCAATCCCATTTTTTCATCTCTAAACGCTAAAAATTCCTCAAGAAAATCTGTCCCTTTTGGGTCATAATCTTTCACTTCACCATCCAATTTTATTTCCAATACTGAATTGCTTTTANCCANCACTTTTTCCGTTTCTCCTAAAGCCATGGCTATCACTATAAATAAAANGAACAGTATACCCAATGCAATNANNGTCCCTAAAATTGACGCTATTAAATTTCTCAAAAATTTCATGCTAACCTTGAATTTAAAATAAAAAAAGTTTATAAATGTTTATAAATTGAAGGGCAAAGATATGTATTTATCTGATACTTTTCTTTTCTTTGCATTCACTTTATGCAAATATTAAGACCTACATATTTATCGTTGGGAAGCAACCAGGGAAACAAGCTTGAAAATTTGCAGCAGGCTATTGATTTCATTGCCGAAAAAATAGGTGCTGTCGACAGGATTTCCTCCATATATAAAACAGGATCCTGGGGTTTTAAAAGTGAAGATTTCTTAAATATTTGCGTCCGAATTTCTACGAGGTTAAACTCAGAAAAATTATTAAATTCCATTCACGAAATTGAACATTCCTTAGGCAGAATACGCACTTCTGAAAAAGGCTATAAAGCACGGAATATTGATATTGACGTATTGCTTTTTGATACTGAAATTATTATTTCAAAGGCGTTGATTGTGCCACATAAAGACATGCTGAACAGAAAGTTTGTTATGGTTCCTTTGGCTGAAATTGCACCTAATTTGATCCATCCAATTACCAAACAACGCATTCAAACTTGTCTGGAAAATTGCACTGACGACAGTCCTATTGAAAAAACCGATTTAACACTTAAGCGCCCAGCTTCTCTTGCCGAAAAATTCAATTATATTGCTATTGAAGGAAATATAGGCTCCGGAAAAACGACGCTCACCAATATGATTGCCGAAGATTTTAATGCGAAAATTATATTGGAACGCTTCGCCGACAATCCTTTTTTGCCGAAATTTTATGAAGATCATGACCGCTACGCTTTTCCGCTTGAAATGAGTTTTTTAGCCGACCGGTATCAGCAGCTTTCAGATGATTTGGCTCAGTTTGATTTGTTTAAAAACTTTATTGTTTCGGATTATTACATTTTTAAGTCGCTTATTTTTGCGCAAATCACTTTGCAGAAAGATGAATTTTATTTGTACAGAAAAATGTTCGACATTATGTACAAAGAAATTTCAAAACCCGATTTGTACATTTATCTTTATCAGGACACCCCACAATTACTTCAAAATATCAAAAAAAGAGGCCGGGATTATGAACAGAATATCGCTCCGGAATATTTAGATAAAATTCATCAGGGTTATTCGAGTTTTATTAAAACTGAAGAAAATCTGAAAACGCTCATTATTGACGTTTCCAAAAAAGATTTTTTAAACAATCCAGAAGAATACAAAGAAATTATAGCGCTTATTAAAAACGTCAATAACCAATAGTTGTTGATTGGTTTAGAAAAACTTAACTTTCAACTTGCAAACTTTCGACTTTTTAACCGTATCTGCTTGCTGAATACTTACAATTACTTTTTCTTCAACTCCAATTTTTCCGCAAAATAATCACAAAAATCAAGCATCGTAGCACTCATTTTATGATCATTTGTGGCTCGGTCAAATGAAGTTGCCATCGAAATCAATGTTTCATGAAAAAACTGTTTCATTTCATCAATAGGCATATCTTTTGTCCACAAATCCATTCGAAGTGTTTCCTTTTTTTCTGGATTCCAAACAGATATCATCAATGCTTTTGCTTTTTCATCTTTAATTTCGCCGTCATCGGCTGTCCAGTTAATTGTTTCAGGCACTTTATTTTCGTCTAAGCCTACAATAAATTCAATTTTTGATTTTTGTATTACTGTCATTATTTTTTGGGTTTATATTTTGAATTTTTAAATATTTCTTCAGCATCAGTTCGTAAAAGTTGCTGCAAAGTTACGTCATTGTTATTCATGTATGATCTCACGATTTGCCAGCCCAACCAAACTCCGATTCTGCCTGAAGATTCTTTATCAATATCGATATAAAATTTTGAAAAGGGGGCTTCCGCCATGAAACGATCATATAATCCTGAATCCGTACTGTACAACACTTTATTTTCAATAAAATATTTCCATATTTGGGATTCATTGGTCATTGCCCATTCATACTCGGCTTCACTATATCCAATTTTCTGCGCATCGGAAAATGAAGGTAAATAGCGGTCAATCATATACATTTTTTTACCGGAACCGATAACCATATCCATAAACTGCCGACTTTTATTTTCTACAAAATAGCGATTGCTTATGGCCAAGGCCATATCAACAACCAATTGTGATTTATCGAAGTTTTGCGATAAATATACTGGAAAATCCTGGTACACTTCACTGTTTTTTCCCAAATACATATCTAACGAAACAAACAACAAACTATCTGCATAAACAATCTTGTTTTGGTAATCCAGGTTTGTGATTAAGGTAATTATTTTAGGAGATTCAAAGTTTGAGTGCTCATATTTCACATGCTTAAGCAGGTCTTCTATTTGCGCTTTTTCGTTTTCAAAATCCCCAAAAACCTCTTGTGACTTAATATATAATTCCCTTTCTTCCTTATCCTTTATTTTATTCAGCCAAATGCTGTCGTTTTGGATGGGAAACAGATAAGAGAATTCATTTTTAAGAGATGAAAGCGTTGTTTTATCAGCTTCATAGAATTTCTGCTCAAACCTAATTACCGAAACAGTGACCTTAATGTTTGACACCTCAACTTTTTTTTCAATTTCTTTTTTACAGGAAACTGAAAATAATAAAACAATTGTAAGAATTAAAAGTCTGTTCATTAATTTCTATATTTACACTTCTTTGTTTAAAACGACAAAATTACTAAATTAATTAATTATGAACGCCGAAAAAGTTGTTAACTATATTGTTTCCTGGTTAAAGGAATATGCTGAAAAATCGAATGTAAGTGGTTTTGTTATCGGCATTTCCGGCGGCATCGATTCTGC
>JGI1221J11331_1000524_pt1 | contig 12648 bp, 21 predicted proteins | sample LakVidmifraction_4_FD_11331 | JGI IMG/M metagenome (IMG submission 11331) | reverse complement strand
GAGCCGGTCGAAACCGTTACGCCCCTGAGATCAACTCGGGTATTTTGACGGGTATTGAACAGCAGGGGATAGCGCGCCTCGCCGCCCTTGATGCGCAAGAACTCGACCTTATTAGCCAGGCTCAGGCCGCGAATGATGCTAACCAGTTCAACCTCCTCTCACAGAAGCTCCAAATGGTCTCTCAGACACGCAGAGAGAAGGATGCCACAATCGCTGAACTCAATCGTGCTGCCATGGAGCAGGAGAAGTTCGCGATGGAGAAGGCGATGCAGATGCGTCAGTTTCAGCGTTTTGATAGGGAGGATGCAGGAGCGTCGATTGATGCGATGGTGAAGGCTGGACTTGATCCTGCTTCTATTCCACCCGAGTACTTGAATAAGTTGGATGCTCAAGCTGGATATATTGCGGGTACGTCGACCGGATTGATGAATGTCGCAATGGGTGAACGTAAGGCTAAGAGCGTGAGTGATTTTCTTGACCAACAGAAAAAAATTCAGGACGTACTTTCTACTCTGCCTCCCGATCAAATGATCGAGATCAACGGAAACCAGTATTACGGTTCACGAAATGACTGGCAGGAGAGCATGACAGAAATTGAAAAATCCACCGGTAATTTAATATCTGTCTTTACTAACAAGAGTACAGGTGAGCAGAAGGTTACGGTTCAAAAGGGAGTTTTGAAGCCGAATATTGAATACACAATTCAGGAAACAAAAAACTCCGATGGTAGTACTTCAAAATGGTATGTGCCAGTTGACCCAACGCAGGGACCAGCTATCCCAGTTTCCGGACAACAATTTGGTGGTGCTCAAGGTGTAAATAGTGGAGAAATTGAGGAAAAGTTTCCTGATGGTTCAAGCTGGAATGATGATCCGGCCGGTTGGGCAGAAAAAGGACTTTCTGCTAAGGATTTTTGGTGCCTACGCTTCGTTGGAAACATGGATGTGCGTGGTCAGGCATTGATGAACGAGGTAGGTAATACACTCGCTGAAAAGCGTGCATCGGTAGAAAAAGATATCGGATACGGTGCCGGACAGCAACCCCCACAGGCCGGAGATTATATTCTAACCAATGAGGATTCAACATACGGGCACATTGCTCTTATTAAGGAAATCCGTACTGATCCAGATACCGGCAAAGAGGTAGCTATTCTCACTGAAAGTAACTACAAACCGCTCACAGTAACTCATACTCGCTCAATTCAACTTGATAGTAACCGCATTCTTGGCTTTAAGAAGAGTCAGTTAAAGCCTGAATATACGTCTCAACCAGAAAGCCCTCAGTTTGGTGACGCTGCTCCGAATCAAGACGACATGATTAGCGCCCTTGGTAGACCCAAGGATTCAAAATATCTTGCTGACGTGGATAAACTTTACGGCAACATCTCTCTGAACCCTGCTGTTAAGAGCTTCCCAACTCGTCAGGAAGCCTACAATACTGCCACTAGTGTTCCCGATACAGCATCAAATGCGCAGCAGCAGATTTCTCTTGTCTACTCTTACATGAAGCTCCTCGATCCGGAGTCTGTTGTAAGGGAGGGTGAGTTTGCTACCGCGCAAAAATACGATAGCGCCCTCAGACAGTTGGGTGTTCGTTTCGATAACCTTAGCGAGGGCAAGGTAGTGAGTGACGAAGTAATCAAGAACATGAAGAGTGAAGTGGCACGCATGTACGAACAGGCCGCTGATAGCTATCAATCTGTTATAGATTCTTACACTAGACAGGCAGAGCAATATCGTATCGATGCTGATGATCTTCTTGTTGGATTGCCAAGTGTCAGCGGATCAGATGAAGTGACTGCAAGATCACTATCTCAGAAATACCCGCAATACTCTCAGGCCATTCAGGGAATGATCGCGGAGGGTTACAGTTTGGATGAAATACAAGAGGCTATAAACGGAATCTAATATGGGAATTCTATCTTGGCTCAATAAAAATAAGGGTTTCAATAGCTTGGGGAATGCTAGTAGCAAGGTGTTGGATGCGGGAGTCAACACGTTTGTGAACCCTGTGGCACGGGCGGGATTAACCTTCCCTGTATCTACGGTTCAGCATATTCAAAAACTTGTACCTGGTGGAAAGACTGGGGACGAACGTGTTAAAACGCCATTTGGTGACGTGAAGCGTATGGATTGGTTTAGTCCAAACCGTAATGAGAAACAACAATTACAGCCAGGAGAGGCTGCAATGGGGGCGTTTGAACTTGCAACTTCAGCACCCGCGGGTGTTGTTAAGGGCATTGCTAAGCCCTTAGCTAAGGCAGTGGGCAAGCTCGATAAAGCCGTTGGGACTAGCTTGAAGAACTCGGCTATAGCGACTTACGAAAAAGCCCTGGCACCAACCACTAAGGCAATGAAAGAAAAGACGGCAAAAATTGTCCCTGAGTTACTAGAGGGAAGAGTATTCGGTTCGTTGAGTAGTTTAGCGAAGAAGGCCGAGAAAGGAATAGAGAAGGCATCGCAAAAGTTTGACGAGCTTGGAAAACTTGAGGGAAATTTACCCACCAAACCGATACTTGATACATTCGCTGAGGCAAAAAATAGCTTCATGGTCGAAGGTAAGGTAGTTAATCCGAGAGCAGTGAAGGTTATTGAAGAGGTTTCTCGTTTAGTTGAGCAATTTGGAGACGAAATGCCAGCAGAAGCCATGAGAGGCTTGCGTCAGATTTGGGATAAGGATGTTGCGGAAGCTGGTGGATTTTTTGGTAAAACTCTTAAAGATACATCGGAATTGCGTGTAAAGCAGATGGGGGCTGACGCCATTAGGGGATTGCTAGCAGTTAAGTCTCCGGATTTAGCTAAGATCAATAAGACGTTCTCCTTCTTCAAGAATCTTGAGGAAGTGGTGGAGGCGACTAAAATGAGAAAAGTCGGTCAGTCAGGGGCATTTAGGAAAATTGGAGGAGCCGCAGTGGGCGCCGCGCTCGGCAGCGGTCTTGGACCAGTCGGATCAACTGTAACTGCGGTAGTAGGAAGTGAATTATTAAGCGTGGCAGGCACCACTCTATTTCGAACTCTAAATGCCAATGCTAAATACCAGTTTGCTAAGGCGCTCGCCAGCGGCGAACACTCTATTCCTAGAATAACGGCTTTCTTCAAGGAACCCGCGTTTGTCGGCTTGAAAGCGAATGATTTTCTAAAATATCTAAACAAGGACGCGAAATTCTCACCAGAAGAAAAACAAACAGAGGAAGCAGCCAGGGACGAGCGAATAGAACAGATCCGTCAAAGGTTAGAGGCGGGAGGAGAAAAAGAAAATCAGGAAGACCCTGAACGACAACAAAGAATTGATGAAATAAGAAAAAGACTCCTTGAAGGTCAAGAGGATTAATCCATGTATCTACGTCTAATCTCTCCGAGTATAACGGAGGTTACGCCGAAGACGAGACCATACACGAATGCGCTTCCGATAGACATATAGGGTTATTTACAGTTCTTTGAATTAACAAGCTCAGTATACGCAACGCCGATCAGATCTTTCTTAGCTACCGCATTAGATAGCTGCGCCGTTGCAGACCGCGCCCCTGATGCAGCTTGCGCGAGAGTGGTTTTTGCTGCCTCAATAGCGCTCATATAGATTCTTTAACGATTCACAACTGACCTTAGCCAAACGGCCTACATTTGTCAACAATATACATGCAAAACATAGGGGAAATAGGGATCTTGGGGATAATCACTAGATAGTCTCATGATAGCTTGTATAATTTGACTACGTTCATCTGATACTATAAGACACCCTCACAGAATGTTAAGAAGAGTGCTGCAAATCAAATACCCCACGATTTCTCGTGGGGTACAAACCGAACGCTTAGATAGTCACACCCGTTTGCGCGGGTGTTTCTGTTTCCATAGGAAAGCCGTAAGCCTATTTACGCCAAATCTCGATCAAGAGCACCGCACCGGCACCGATGACGAACGCGGTCGCGATAATGCGCATACGGAGTTCGATCAAGGGCGGGGCACGCTGGCAGACGGGGCAGATCGGCGCGAGTTGGTCATAAAAGACCGAACACCGCTGACACCAGGTATGCCCCTTCACGCCTCACCGTGCCGGACGCGCGGGGACTCCCACACCGTATCCACGTCCATATCGAGGACGGTTACGTTGGGGTACTTCGCGAGCAGCTCTTTCGCCGCCGCGAGCACATCCGCCACGTTGTCAGCGTAGACCGTCTCCTTCACGCCGTTCGTGAACTTGAGCATCACGACGTAGGTATAGGGTCGCATGGCGCCTCCAGGGGGATGGTTTGTCCGCACGCGGGCAAGATGCACCGGAGCTCGTTCCGCGCCATCGGACGCGCGAGCGGGCTACCACACGCCTTGCACGCAAGGGTTGGCTTCGAGCAGTCACAGCAGTAGAACAGATCGAGAAGCCCCGAGGCGAGCTTCACGAGCGTACCGTCACACACCCTATCGAGGGTTGAGCCGTAGCGCCTGGTACAACTGCTCATCGATGCTTCCTTTTCCCGACTGGCGGGCTGTAAGGCTTGAGCTCCTCACGCATAACGATGGGTGAGGGCTTTTCGATAACCTCTTCGTGCGTGATGACGCCAGAAAAGGAGTGCTTCTCGTGATTGTGGCGAAGAAACATCTCCGCCTCCTTGGGGTCGTCGCCAACGCCCGTTGCGTAGCGACCGCACTTCTCACACGTCCCCAAGGCGCGGATCACGACTTCACCGTGTGGGCGAAGACGCGATGACAACAGACGCAGCGGTACACGTGCACCCTGTCCGTCTTTTTGACGAGGATCAACATCTCACGGCAAACGTCACAGGTCATTCTCTTCTCCCAGTTGTACGATTTTCTCGTATAACTCAACTTTACGAGGAATTCGTAAGGTTCAAGAATAGGGGCAAATTGCCACCCCCCTAGGGTTCTGAACTCGTCCCGTTGACCCTCCCTAACGGGACGGCTTTGGAACTTACTCATAGGTAAAGCCTTACCTATTCTTGACCTATTCGCTACCTATCCTTACTCGAACCTCTCGAGTAACTTGGTTGCGATGAATCCCGTCCCGACAATGACGACGGCAGCGAAAGCCAACGTAATCGCGAACGGGATAGGATTCAAAACCGCTTCCATGGAAAGAGCGAACAAACCGTCTACGATCTCGGTCATTGGTCACCTCGTGGTGGGGTTGTCGGCATTGCGCGCACCGCCGTCCGGTACCCTTTCGGGAGCAACTCCGATACTCTACGAACGGATGTGGGTTCTCCCACAACACCCCCATGAGATGACAATGAGCGTATGATTTCTCCTAAGATGGCGGCAAGGATTTGACGAGACCAGCGTTACACTGATGTGGATCTTTGGCCCAAGACCTTAGATTTACTCGTATAGTCACCTTGCATAAAGTTGTATAGTAATTCGACGACAGATAACAACTTCTTTGCCGCCAATAGCGTCTACCTATTTCCGCCACACCATCTTCGGAGAAACCATCGCCCCTCAAACGTTAGGAAGCTGGATTGAATCACCACGTCTTCACTCGTGATGGAACTTCCTCCCAACGTCTGAGGGACGGACAACTGTTTGCCGGCGCTCTTAACCCGTTTGCACTTTTCGCTCCACAGAGCAAGTTGTTATCCCCATTTCGATGCTCACGGTAGGACTGACAAACACTTAAAAAAGCGCGGTATACTGTTCGCGCTTGACTGATTACCCTCTATCCCTTAGAGTGTGCCGTTAAGTATTTATTCCTCGTCCTCGAAAGGGGAGCCGCCGCAAGGCGACTGGAAGCGTGGGATAACTGACTATTTTATTTTTGCTTTAGGGAGCAATATAGATAAGCCGGTTTCCCGCCTTCCAGTGGGGGACCGGTTTAATTTATGCTCAAAGCGAATCCACGGGGCGGTAGGCCCATGACAAAATTAGGGGGTATTGATTGGGATGAGACAATGCGCGGCTTCCAGCACAGACTTGGTTATTGCGAGTGCGGTAAGAAGGTATTGGCCACCACAGAGGAGCTGGAAGAGATTACAGAGCGATTTGGTTACCTTGCTCAGCAAAGGCGCGGTTTGCCCCGTAGAATCGCTATAAAGCTTTTAAACAGGCTAGTTTGACGAAAGTGTTTCACAAAAGTAAAATACGAAGGTATGACGCATGAACAAATTGAAAAGGAAGTGAGACGCATGAACAAATTGCGTAAGAGCAATATTTATAGCATTCGCAATTGTTTGCATTGTCAGGGGGAATTCATGGGCACAAAGAGTAGTAAATGGTGCTCCAGCTGCAGGGGAAAAATGGAGGCCAGCTTTGCCGCTTCAGGAAGTGACGCAGAGTCTGTAAAATGGAGGGAAATTCTCCCTGAAGAAGCAAAAGAGTGCTTTTTTTGCGGGAAATCAGGGGTTTTGCGCGCTCATCACATAGATAAAGACCGGGGCAATAATTCTGAAGAAAATCTGATGCTTCTATGCCACGTATGCCATAACAAGATCCATAAAACGGTCTACCGACCGATACTTAAGAGGTCATTTTCAATCCTACTCGATAACCGATACACCTACGAGGAGATAGCCAATTACTTCGGCACCAGCAAGCAGAATGTTTATGGCATTCTCAAAGATGGTAGAGAGCAAATATCCACAGGCACCTTACAGAAGTAAAATATATGCTATACTAGGTCCAAGTTACGAGAGGAGGACATACATTCACAATCTGGCCAGTGGCCTTTTAAAAGAGTGGTCTAGTGTCGTATAAGGTTTAGATCCCGAACCTGTCAGGTTTCGGGATAACCCACCCAGTTTTAAAAGGCCACCCACATTGGGTGGTTTTTTTGTTCACACAATCTTTTCAAAACTTTGAAGGGCTAAGCGAGCAAATAAGCTCATTAGCACCGTAGGTTTTAGGTCTACGGGAAGTTATATGGACATTTCCATTGTCATCAAGAGGTTACGAGACATCAGCGCGGAGGCGGCTGTCGGGTCAGCCGATAGAGCCAAGTTAGCAGAGCTTCTCAGTACATTGGCCGATCAATTTGAAGCCGAGCGGGACATGGAGGAAGGCATCGTCTTTGACTACATGAACAGCTAAATATGGCCTTCAAAAAAATGTTCAAGGACATGACGAGTGCGCCGAGGCCAGAACGCAAGGTCACGAACGTGGTGCGCAAGGGAAACATCAGGATCGTGAATAGTGACGATTGCCGGGTATGCAAAAAGCCAATTAACAAATGTCATTGCTAAGTATGCCAATAGATATTTGCGAGCATTGCCAAAAAGAACTTTCAAAAGATTGCACATGTAGCTGTCTCAAGTGCGGAGAGGAGATACGAGACGTCGGTGAGCCTGGATTGTGCGGTAGCTGCTAACCCTATGACATTCCGCTATTTCAGAGCTTCACGATCAACATTCGGGCGTATGAGATTAGAAAACAGGCTCGCATACGCCTTCAAGAAAGCCGATCAGGTCAATATCTGTATAAATAAACTCTTTGGCCTATGAAATTGTACGCAAAACTCTTGGCTGTCCAGAAGGAAATCAAAGCCATCGAAAAGGACTCCGTAAACCCCCACTTCAAAAACCGCTATTTCGACATTAACACGCTCATCGCTGGGCTAAAGCCAGTGATTACCAAAAATGGCATCGTCGTCATTCAGCCGATTGTAGAGACCGATCACAACACGCTTAAGACCATTGTCATTGACGCGGAAAGCGGCGAAACACTCGAAAGCTCTATCCGCCTTCCTGATACCGAAAAAGCACAGGAGCTTGGGAGTGCCCTTACGTATTACCGCCGCTACGCCCTCCAGTCGCTCTTTCTCCTAGAGGCCGAAGATGATGACGGTGAGGTTGCTACGTCCGCTAGGCTCGCTCCAAAGGCCGCTAGGGTACTTTCTCCCACTGCGCCCCGTAAGACATGCGAAACGTGCGGCAAAGAGTTTAACCCTAAGCCCGGTACGGAAGCCTTCGCGAAGCAATGTTACGACTGCTACTTGGCCGAAAAGAATAGCTAAGCCCTATGGAGGAAACACACTCAATGCTACTCAAGAACCTAAGGAGTCACAGCGAAGGTTACCTCATCGAGAGATTGTCCAGCCTTACCGACGAGCTTGAGCATCGGAGCGCGGGGCATTCAAGACGTAGGTTCGAGCATGATGATGACCTCTTTCTCCTGGAAGGCGTGGCCACGATCACTAAGGAGCTTCTCCGAGGCAAGTACAACATCGAACGTGTTAGTTCGAAAGTACGTAAGGATGTACGACGACAAAGTGACATGAAGTTACGAACCTATTTATAAGTCCCTTGCACTAAGTCGCCCGTGAGACTGAAATGAAAACCCTTTTTTGGGAACGTGTTCAGCCCCTCACGGCGACTCGGTAACAGGGACTCAATCCCTCACTCTATGAAACCAAACCCAAGCTAGGCTTATGGCCAGTCCTCAAAAGGAAAACGGCTTCACACCCATCGCCAACGAAATATTGGATGAATTGCAGAAATTTGGCGATCTTACCTTGCGAGAGATTAAAGTCATCCTCTTCATTTTGAGAAGGACATACGGCTTCAATCGCAAAGAGTCTGAGATGTCAATTTCATTCATTTCGAGGGGCACGGGGATACAAGAAAATCACGTCAGCGCAACCCTCACTTTTCTCGTCAAAAAACGTCTCATTTTCCGTAAGGAAAGTAACATCGTTTTTAACAAGAATCATGACTCTTGGACTCCCCCCGATTTGGGGAGTGCCCAAGACGGGGGTACCCCTGATTCGGGGGTACCCCTAAGTCAGGCGCTAACCTCCCCCCGGATTGGGGGTAGGACCTCCCCCCGGATTGGGGGGACAATAAAGAAACACTTAAAGAAACATAAGAAAGAAACATTAAATACTGCGACGGCTTCGCCGGTCGCGGTGACAGAGACACTTCCCGTGAACGAAATCTTCACCGCTTTCCAGGAGAAATTAAACCCGACAATTAACTACGGAAATACGACCCAAAGAAAAGCCGCAGAAGACCTCCTAAAATTCATGGGTAAAGACAAGCTCTTGAAGACGATTGATTTCATCGTGACGATTCGTGACGACCCGTATGCCCCGGTCATCACGAACCCATACCAGCTTAAAGAAAAATTGGCTCAACTCATGAGCTATCACAAGAAACAATCACAGAAAGCTCCTTTAATCGTGGAAATATGAACCAAATCGTTAAAAAGCTCTCGTGCATATCTATCCGAAATGGCGTTGAGGTTTGGGTAGAGCATGAGCGTTTAGAGGCTATTTATGGGCTGTTATCGCAAGCGAACCCGCCTCGCTTTCTCAAGTACGAGGACCGAATGATTAACACCGCGGATGTTGTAGGAATCTTTAACGCCGAGGACATGGCTGACCTTACGCGCCGCAAAAACGGCGAATGGGAGTGTAAGAGCGGCATATGGCATGAGAGAAAGCAGATCTGCAATTGTGCATCTTTAGAAACTGTAAAAAAGTCGGAGGATTTTTTTAACAAGAACGGTTACTACCCCGCCGTGTGAATCCCACCAAGCGAAACTTCACCTGTCCGAAGTGTAAGAGCTTGATTGAGGAGATTTCTTCACTTCACGAGATAACAGAATGCGTGTCCTGCGTGTCCTGCGAGTTCAAGGCTAAGAGAATCACACGGAATCTCACGCTGTTATGACAGAAGAACAAAAAGCGATCTTGAAGCAGATGACCCGTGAAGAGCGAAAAGCTCATTACCAACCTAAATTACACGCTAAAGAAATAACCGAGGGGGAATATGAACTTGTTACAAACTTTGGCCTGGTACGTCCACGTGAAGCCGCTCATCAACCGAGTGAAGAACAACGCACGGAAATTGGACATCTATCAGATGACAGGGGTCATACCAGACCTCGAGGAGAGGGGAACGATCGAGTGGGACAAGGAGAGGCTCGTGGTGTTCCTCGAGGATTATCACGAGAGGCTTTCATACGATCCCTTAGTGGCTCTTTACTTCCCGAGGATACCGATGGAGTCAGCAAAGAGAATGCGGTATTTGAGAGCAAAGTCCAAGAAATAGCATCAAACTTTGGAGCGGGGTGAAACATGAAGCGTTACGAGTGTTTCAAGTGCGGTGGCGACATGCGGAAGAAGGGCGATTATTTCATCGTGTATCAGTGTGACGGGTGTTCGCTTCTGACAACCGCCAAGCCTCCCGAGCCTGAAAAGGAAGAAGAGGCGACTGTATAGCTCTTTTACTTCGTGGCGACTCCTTCTGGGGTCGCCGTCACTCTACGCTTCGGGATGTTGTCGTGGGTCGTTGAGTGAGAATGATTAACATTTTTGCTGACATTCCATTTTAATACGCACTATGTCGGAGGAAACATTATTACAGATTCCTTGTGAGCTAACCGGCTCTCAAACGAAATCTGTCAGCAAGACAACAAAACTCACCTTTGAAAGTCAGGAATCTGTACCGCCGGAACTGATCTCAAGAATCACGGCGTATGTTGGAAAAACAGGTTGGCTCTGCTTCTTACCCGAGGAACGACAGATCGACGTGCTCGACGTCGTAGGCCTTCCCGAGATCAAGGTCGATAAGGACAGGAAGAGCCAGGCTACGCGACTTAGAGCGGTTCTGTGGCGCTTGTGGGAACAGGAGGGGAAAGTTGGAGACTCCGAGACGTTCTACAACGCCAAGATGGAACAACTTATTGAACATTATAAGGAGAAGCTAAGCTAGCGTTATGCACATTATTTGGGATATGAGCTTTAGTGTTCTTAGCATATTAATAGCGATAGCACTGCTTATAATAGATAGATTGATGGGCTATAACACGAACCCATTCATCATAGGATTTATCGGCTTTTTTCTGGCTGAATGCTGGCTCGGAAAGCGGGAATCACGGTTATGAGCTGGGGGAATATAAAGCTCGATAAGGCAGATAAGACATTTTCGCTCTACATCCGAGCTAGAGACGGAAAGTGTAAGCGGTGCGGGAGGGCAGGTACGCCAAACGCTGAGGGATTGCCGGTTATCGGACTCCAGTGTTCACATTTTTGGTCGCGGCGAAATGAAAGCACGCGTTATGACCCAAATAATTGTGACGCTTTATGTGCGGGGTGTCATTTTAGATGGGGAGGGGATTACCGAGAGGAGTACAGAGATTTTAAGCTCAAGCAGTTGGGTAAGAAGGACTATCAGACCCTGGAGATTCTGCATAACACGTACCAAAAGAAAGATCGCGTGTTAGCGCTCATGATAGCGACAGCGCTTTTAGAGAGTTTAGAAACGCAGTACAGTCCTTCTAATCTATGAGGGAAATAAAATTTAGAGCGTGGGATAAGGGAAGAAAAGTGATGCGTAACATAGCAGATCTCTCTAACGTAGGCGGCCTAATGCCGACAATGGTAGTGGCGAATGAGGGTATCCGGGTTTTCTCTCCATTCGATGACGCTTACTTTCTGGCGGAACTAATGCAATACACCGGCCTCAAGGACAAAAACGGAAAAGAGATTTATGAGGGGGATATCCTTCGTACCTTCGACTACGAAAACCAGCCAACCTTTATTGTCGAGTGGCGGAGTGAACACGCGTGCTTCGGGATGTACTGGCCTGGAAATACAGGCTATATGAAGGGGATCGGATACGATAATCGTAGGACTAGTTGGGACAATATCGAAATCATCGGTAATATTTACGAGAACATTGAACTTCTAAAGGTATGACCAATAGATCGCCATGGGAGGAAAAATTTGATGAAACATTTCCGAACGCGAGTATATTTTGCGGCTGTACCGAAGGGGATATAGAGGACCAAAGAAAGGGAGAGGGTGCTTAGGCTGATAAATTTGTATGGAACTCCTAATTGTGACTACCTTCACCACAACAAAAAACAACAGCATGAAAGTGGAGAAATATGCCCTGTAATAACAGAAATAACAGACCTTCTCACCCCCTAAAGAATAAAGATATGTTAAAGGTAATAATGTACACCACACTTTATGTTTTATCACTGACTTTATTACTCTTTTTTGATTGGCAAGTTGCGGTCGGGGCTTTCCTATTATTAACGGCCCATCATTTTGAAAAACACTAAACCTATGACCTACATTAGGGAGATAGCAACAAGAACGACTGTTCTGTTTAGATCAAACATCAAGACATAAACTTATGCGATTCCAAACCGACGACATTATTAAGAGTACAGGAGGCAATTTCTCAAAGGTGCAAGCGATATTGGGTAAGAAGGTTGTAAAAGGACATCTTTGGACTGATATGGATGGTGCTCGCAAAGACCAAGTAATCGGCTACATACTCACAGAGGCCGAGCTAGCCACCTACACCATCGTTGAACGTAACGGAAAGGATTATAAGCCTGAAAGGTGGGAGCCGAAGGAGGGCGAATTGTACTATCACCCCCTCATTTTACCAGGAGTTATGTACGCCTGTACGCACTTTAATTCAGATTTCGCACCCGACATTTTCTATCTAGATAACGGTCTTTGTTACCCCTTCACCGAGGAAGGCAAACAAGCAGCGATAGCTCGCACAAAGAGGATGTTAGCGGTGAAATAATATGAGGATATATGGATAAACTAAAAGAATATGAAAGCCTTTCACAACGACGCAAAGCTAAAGAGTGATTTATTGGTAGAGATTACCAAGCACGAGCAGGCCGACGCAATTATTAAAGGCTCGTACGGGAGCAAGGGAGAAAACGGTATTTTTAAGGG
>JGI1221J11331_1000523_pt1 | contig 12652 bp, 9 predicted proteins | sample LakVidmifraction_4_FD_11331 | JGI IMG/M metagenome (IMG submission 11331) | reverse complement strand
AATAACTAACCCCCGACCCAAGCAAGGAACTGGAAAGAAAATCAGCATCATATTGACAGAAACAATTGAGATAAACAAATACATGACCGACCGAATCCGAAGACAACAGACAAAGAGCGGGGTCGCAAAAATGAGCCGCCAAACCGATACTAAAAGGATGGTTGGGTAATAAAGAAACTTTTGGCTTTGACATGATAAACTAGGTTTAAATGAATAATATACCCAAATATAAGCATTATATACGAACCACACAAGGAAAAAAGGCCATAAATGAAACTATTTTTTGTTTAATAACAACCACTAAGGCTTGAACAAAGAGGCGATTTTTGGGAAACCCACCCCCTATAAACCCTTTTAAACCTCGCTTACTGCTGCGAACTTCATTCAGGCCTCCTGCCCCCACCGAGATGGCACAAAAAAAACCGCCAAACTTTCGACAGAATAAAAGACGGACTTTACGAGGCTTTTGAGAAAACGCGTCAGCGTTTTTGAAAAAGGCGAAGGAAAGGACGTATTTTATTCATCCACAGACGTCTGCTTTTGTGCCATCCTGTGGGGGTAGGACGGCCATGCACAGAAGACGGGAAAAGCACCATTAAACCTTACCTACCTGCCGGAGGCGAGTTCCACGGTCTGTCAGACACAGATAACGCGTTTTAGATGCTACAAAAACGGCTCGGAGAATGCTTAGAAAGCACAGAACTCCGAGCGGAAATTTAACATAATACCCATTATAACAGTCCCCATTCCGCGGTCAACAGACGAAACAAAAAGACAATTCTGGAAACCGCGTCAGCGGTGTTCCAGAATTGGCTTTTTGTGAGGAAGCACAAGGCTTGAGGGGCGGTTATAATGCGTATTATGTTACTTTTTCGCATGCACAAGCTTCGAGATACCGCCTCAGTGCTAACGTCCTCTTTTTTCTCTTGCCCCGAGAGTGGGCATAGGAAAAAAGAGTCCAACCACTGTCCTCGATTCAAGGCACCTGATAGCTTCCCCTCCTCTAGCTTCATGCTTCCCCTCCTCTGCAAAGGTTTTAGAATACCTCGAGCGAACAAACAAACAGCCCCGAATTTGCTCCAGCCTTGGTTTCAATGATACCCATCGAATCAGATTGAACGAGAATATCAGACACCTCATGCCGAAACTGCTCCACCATCGATGCCGCAAACCCTGCATATTTATTGCCCATGATCTCAATCGCTTCATCCATAGAATAACCCACAAAATGGAATATAACGCACGGAAATGGCGCACCAACTGGCTCGGATGCTTTCAGGATATAACGTACTATTTTCATATGATCGATTCCTTTGACATTAAAAAATCTTGTGCCTCATCTTCGGTCTTGAACTTGCAATGAAACTCGACATTCTCGTAACAATACCATTCTTTAAACTTCGGATAATACAGAGCCCTGTAAACCCCCTGACCCACCCAAACCGCTTTTCTGATATCCAACTCCATAGACGTAAAAAATTGCTGATCGGTCATTGCGCTTTTACGGTCTTTTAGTGCAGCCTTAATTCGCTTTTTTATCACAGCAGGTTCAGGGCTGAAATAGTCACACTTTAAACACATATCTCCGATGTAATTCGCATTCTGATCCAACTTTCTTGCAAACTCATGAATATGCCTTGAGGGCTCAATTGATCGTTCCCTTTTTTTGGAGTGTATGAACACGCCTTGAACTGCAATCGAACTCACAGAGCACCACTCATCTTGAACCAGTACCGCGTATGCTTTGCCTGACCTAATACACCTAACGATCTTGTCATAATCCGCGCGTATGCTTTTAGGGAACAGGTTTTGGACTGCCATCCATTCAACCACCGCTTTAATATTCGGAAACAAAAGATCATCATCACCTGCAGAAGTGCGAACGATATATAACAACTTTTGCTTTTTGTACGCCACCAACTCCGATCCAACTGCTTTCTTTTTCATACCGTAAAACTACGATATACTAACCAAATAGCAAGGACTTTTGTATGAATTTAGGCTGCTGATAAACTGGCACACAATCGAGCGGAATGACTGGAGTAACTTTTGACTGATCCAATTCGGGCGGTAAATACAAATCTCGGTAAACCTTCAAATAGTGCTGATCATATTGCTTTCTCAACGTTGGGTCATAACGAACAAGCACGTCATAAACATTACAGTAAAAAATCTCACAATGATCGTTTTGAACAAACTTAACTTCGGGATCCCATTGTAATATCGAACGTATATCGCGTATTCTGTAGCTCACATCCGCGCTAAAAATATTGATCTTACTTAACCCCTTTGACATACCCCAGCTTCTCCCCTCAATTGGCCTTCGTTCGTACCACCTGAAAAACTTACCGTCCTTAATAGTGATCCTATTTCTGCACATTATCGCGCTGAGATCCAAAGCATCAACACCAACTTCCAAACCTCTTTCTACTACTTCAGATGATCCCTTTTTTAACTCCTCGGATTGCCAGTAACTATGTTTGAATTCCTCCCGTGTCTCAAGATTGGAATGTGCGTATTGAATGTGCGGTTGCTTGGTTACATATTTGAGAACATACTTCACCAAAGACATATCTGGAGGGCAAACCATTATTTGAGTTGAAGGGGGGTCACAATCTCCAGTTTCCTGCACATACCGATCCAAGTAGCCTAAATGATTAGTGGCCATGTTCCAGAGATCCTGCAGTAACTCCTTGCGAACATACCGATCTATCAAAATATGGAAGTGAATATTGCCGTTCTCTTGAGGTTCTGCATGCCAGCCACTTTCCTCGATGCCGTTGCGCCTTTTGAGTTGCTGGAGGAACGGCATTAGAATAGATCTTTTAATCTCGTTATCTCCGTGAACCTGCTTTGATGGAAGCGTTAATGTGATAAAGACGTTATGCGAATGTTTGGGTTTGAATTTGCCCGGGTATTCTCTTTTGTTGATGCTGATCGCTTTAAACCAAGCTTCATAGCGCTGCCTGATCATTTTACCCGATTCTTTGGACGTGAACCCCTTGAATTGCCCCCTCGTTAGGTTGTTAATGCACTTTTTCGGCTGATCTTCTTTTCGTTTCGGATTAAGCGCAACGGGGTAAAAAACGAGTTTATCAGAATAAAAACGGCATTTCTGCTTAAAGTCTGGAGAGCCATCAGTCCTTTGATCGTTGTAGAGTGGAATCGAATCCAAGCTTATAAGAGAAGCCGAGCCAAATACACCTTGATCCCATTGGAATTCCTTGAAATTGTGCAGACCCTTGAATTCAGCGCCTGTAGCCTTTAGCTTGATCTGATCTTTAAACGATGGTATTGAATGTTTCCAGAGAAGATCTGCTGAAAACTGTTCTGCTAGTGATGACTGTCGGGATTCTTCGCGCGAGGGGTATGAAGGCATGGGGCAAACTAGGATTGTTCATGTCAAATATGCAGCCTAAATAGTGCGTTGATCTATTAGCTTAAAAAAAGATGTTAACACCGCCCCCGAATATGTTATGAACAGAAAAGCCGACCTAAAGAGGTCGGCTTTCCAAATTTGAACTAGAAGTTAATCCATGTCCGCCTGATCTATCCCTTGTAGAGTGCACCCCTGCAGTTTCTACTCCGTTTCGATCACTACAAATATAACTAATTCCTGTATTGATCCGCTACAAAAGACGAATCAGGTACTATTTATCTACCATTTAGCAACGATTTTAGAACTGATCCGCCTTGCTTTAAATACTGCCAAGGCTCGAAATACATGAGAAGGAAGATTAATACAGCGTCCATGGATCTACTTTCTCCGAGCGGCTAAGAACGGAGGTATGAGCGAACTGATCTCTACGTCTGTATAAATCTGATCTGCCTTAGACTTGCTGACTGCCTTAACTGGAGGCTGATCTACTTGCGGCAATACTGGATAAATGGGATTACGCGCAGGAATTGTAGGCTGATCTACTACAATAGCCGGACTAACTGGAGTTTGATCTTCTTGCAGTTCTGCTTCAACTTCGCTTTGATCTTCCTGCAATTCTGCTAAATCAGCAGACAGGGAGGATATCGCATCAGGAACGCGCGAAGCTGGTGCAGCTTTAGCGAACGTACGCGCAAGACCTGCAACGGGTATGGGTCTGGACGGTTTCTTTTTCTTAGTGGCCATGATTGTGGAATTAGTGAAATTCAAATTTAGGTGAAATAAAAAGGACGGGCACTAGAGCGCCCGTCCTATTTAAAAAGCAAATCGCAAGTACTACGCAGCCACTATGTCGAAGTTGGTTGAAGCAGTAGACTTGATGCCTGACGCATTTTGAACCACTACCAACTTTGCGAAGACCTTAGTGCCTACTGGAGGAACTCCGAATTTCGCATTGTATGCAGCCGCAAAACCCAAAGGAGAAGCACCGCCACCGATGACCGCATCAATTTGTCGATACTGATTCTTGGCATAAGAAACACCTGCAGAGAGCGGAGCAGTAGCCCACACTTGCACGGAAAAAGATGCAGCCGGTGGAGTATAAACAATATCATACGTTGCGGCACCGATTGCAATTGTAACAGATGCAACTGCAGCAGATGGCACAGCTGCAGGAACTGGAGGAACTGAAATTGTGGCCTGACCAACACTGGCAAGGTTGGCATTCAGAGCCGTATAAAGGTTCTTTCCAGTCTTTCTACGACCAACGCCAAAGACGTCCGTGCTGATAAAATTGTTTACAGCCGCATCCCAAGCATCCCTTTGCGCTTGCGTAAGGGAACGCCAATTTTGAGATAGAGCCGCCAAGATTGACCTTGCCGCCTGTTGGGCTACCGTGTCGGGATTGGTCGGGATTGCTTTATTACGGAAATAGCCACCGCCCCTGTTCCGCGAAGCAGTTGTGCCTCCAGCAGAACCTGAAAGGTTCGGGGTAAAAATACCAGCTTGAAATTTCATGATATTGAGATTAGATAAATGATTACGGAGTTGAATAAGGCACCATGAGTACGAGAGAAGGCAGCCTGTAGCCTGTCTCTACATTAACGACATTGACCTCAATGGCCAGTTGAAGTGTTCCGTCAGTTGGTTCAAAAAAGCGCTTTTCAAACTCAACTGTTAAATTGTATGTCTCCGCAGTTGCTACAGCAGAACCCAAAATTTTACGGCTAGAACCACGGGGAACAGACGCGCCTAAAGACTGGAGAGGATAAAATGACACACACACAAACCATTCGGGGTCAGCTGCAACGGTTATCCAAGTGAGGACTATAGATGGACCTGTTGGGTTTGCGGTTAGAATCCAATTATTGAGGTTGGGGAAGAGAGCAGGAGGAGGCGCAGCGATTAGAATGGTTTCTTTAAAAAACGTGACCAAATTCAGGTTGAGTTCGCAAAATATTTGGAAGCCGTTTGGAATGTAAGCAACACCAAATTTGCTAAAGCGTGTAAGAGTTTCAGCCAAGGTATTCCATGCAGTACTTTCGCTTGCGGTGAGGAACTTCCAACTACTGGAGACCGCGGCCATAGCCGAACGAGGCGCCTGAGATGCCTGTAACTTGCTTGACTTCGGAACGGTTAGATTACGCAGAATTTGACCCGTCCGCCCCCGTTGGATGATAGTACCTCCAGCTTTACCAGCGCCTTGAGTAACGATTGCCCCGAACTGAATTCTCATCTTTTGTGGTTTGAACGATGATGGGGCGCGACACAAATGTAACGGGAAATAAACGGATTAGTTCTTTAGGGCCCTGGGTCCCATGATCTGAGCGAACAAAAGGGAACTTAAATAATACGAGAGCGAAAAAAACGGAGTTGAAAGGGTATCGATGAAGATTAGGCACGAATAGTTGCTGAAGCTGACAAAAAGACCAGGGAAAATCCGGGTGTGCTGCCGTGGTAAGGAAAGTTAAAAACAACACCACCAAAACGCCATTGAATGAATGCCACCGCGAAACAGATACCTCCTTTCAACGCATTGGGAGGAGTCGGGGGCACTAAGAGCCGCCCCAACGGGGACGGCCATAGTAACGTGCTAACCAACTATGATAAAATGACAACAAGAACGCGGAGAAGGAAGCATGCCGTAACGCCTAACAATATCGGATGGAGTAAGAGGGCAACACAGAAGCCACACATGAGAATGAGACCACAGATAAAGACCTGATGGAAAAGAGCAAGGCCGACAGACTGGAGAGAGCGCGCCCATTATTGGAAGAACCTAATGCACAATGAAAAAGCACCATCAATACGAGAACTGATAAAATAACAGACCCCCGACCCCTTGAGAGCGGCCGAAAGCATATTAATCTCATGTTGAATAATAACCGTAGTAAAAATGCAGACATCTCCATTGGCATCGAAAGAAACCTCATACAACTTTGGGTCTGAAAAAGCAGCGATAAGGCGCTGGCTAACGGGGTGCTGAACTGATAAAATAACTTTTGGCTTTGACATGATAAACTAGGTTTAAATGAATAATATACCCAAATATAAGCATTATATACGAACCACACAAGGAAAAAAGGCCATAAATGAAACTATTTTTTGTTTAATAACAACCACTAAGGCTTGAACAAAGAGGCGATTTTTGGGAAACCCACCCCCTATAAACCCTTTTAAACCTCGCTTACTGCTGCGAACTTCATTCAGGCCTCCTGCCCCCACCGAGATGGCACAAAAAAAACCGCCAAACTTTCGACAGAATAAAAGACGGACTTTACGAGGCTTTTGAGAAAACGCGTCAGCGTTTTTGAAAAAGGCGAAGGAAAGGACGTATTTTATTCATCCACAGACGTCTGCTTTTGTGCCATCCTGTGGGGGTAGGACGGCCATGCACAGAAGACGGGAAAAGCACCATTAAACCTTACCTACCTGCCGGAGGCGAGTTCCACGGTCTGTCAGACACAGATAACGCGTTTTAGATGCTACAAAAACGGCTCGGAGAATGCTTAGAAAGCACAGAACTCCGAGCGGAAATTTAACATAATACCCATTATAACAGTCCCCATTCCGCGGTCAACAGACGAAACAAAAAGACAATTCTGGAAACCGCGTCAGCGGTGTTCCAGAATTGGCTTTTTGTGAGGAAGCACAAGGCTTGAGGGGCGGTTATAATGCGTATTATGTTACTTTTTCGCATGCACAAGCTTCGAGATACCGCCTCAGTGCTAACGTCCTCTTTTTTCTCTTGCCCCGAGAGTGGGCATAGGAAAAAAGAGTCCAACCACTGTCCTCGATTCAAGGCACCTGATAGCTTCCCCTCCTCTAGCTTCATGCTTCCCCTCCTCTGCAAAGGTTTTAGAATACCTCGAGCGAACAAACAAACAGCCCCGAATTTGCTCCAGCCTTGGTTTCAATGATACCCATCGAATCAGATTGAACGAGAATATCAGACACCTCATGCCGAAACTGCTCCACCATCGATGCCGCAAACCCTGCATATTTATTGCCCATGATCTCAATCGCTTCATCCATAGAATAACCCACAAAATGGAATATAACGCACGGAAATGGCGCACCAACTGGCTCGGATGCTTTCAGGATATAACGTACTATTTTCATATGATCGATTCCTTTGACATTAAAAAATCTTGTGCCTCATCTTCGGTCTTGAACTTGCAATGAAACTCGACATTCTCGTAACAATACCATTCTTTAAACTTCGGATAATACAGAGCCCTGTAAACCCCCTGACCCACCCAAACCGCTTTTCTGATATCCAACTCCATAGACGTAAAAAATTGCTGATCGGTCATTGCGCTTTTACGGTCTTTTAGTGCAGCCTTAATTCGCTTTTTTATCACAGCAGGTTCAGGGCTGAAATAGTCACACTTTAAACACATATCTCCGATGTAATTCGCATTCTGATCCAACTTTCTTGCAAACTCATGAATATGCCTTGAGGGCTCAATTGATCGTTCCCTTTTTTTGGAGTGTATGAACACGCCTTGAACTGCAATCGAACTCACAGAGCACCACTCATCTTGAACCAGTACCGCGTATGCTTTGCCTGACCTAATACACCTAACGATCTTGTCATAATCCGCGCGTATGCTTTTAGGGAACAGGTTTTGGACTGCCATCCATTCAACCACCGCTTTAATATTCGGAAACAAAAGATCATCATCACCTGCAGAAGTGCGAACGATATATAACAACTTTTGCTTTTTGTACGCCACCAACTCCGATCCAACTGCTTTCTTTTTCATACCGTAAAACTACGATATACTAACCAAATAGCAAGGACTTTTGTATGAATTTAGGCTGCTGATAAACTGGCACACAATCGAGCGGAATGACTGGAGTAACTTTTGACTGATCCAATTCGGGCGGTAAATACAAATCTCGGTAAACCTTCAAATAGTGCTGATCATATTGCTTTCTCAACGTTGGGTCATAACGAACAAGCACGTCATAAACATTACAGTAAAAAATCTCACAATGATCGTTTTGAACAAACTTAACTTCGGGATCCCATTGTAATATCGAACGTATATCGCGTATTCTGTAGCTCACATCCGCGCTAAAAATATTGATCTTACTTAACCCCTTTGACATACCCCAGCTTCTCCCCTCAATTGGCCTTCGTTCGTACCACCTGAAAAACTTACCGTCCTTAATAGTGATCCTATTTCTGCACATTATCGCGCTGAGATCCAAAGCATCAACACCAACTTCCAAACCTCTTTCTACTACTTCAGATGATCCCTTTTTTAACTCCTCGGATTGCCAGTAACTATGTTTGAATTCCTCCCGTGTCTCAAGATTGGAATGTGCGTATTGAATGTGCGGTTGCTTGGTTACATATTTGAGAACATACTTCACCAAAGACATATCTGGAGGGCAAACCATTATTTGAGTTGAAGGGGGGTCACAATCTCCAGTTTCCTGCACATACCGATCCAAGTAGCCTAAATGATTAGTGGCCATGTTCCAGAGATCCTGCAGTAACTCCTTGCGAACATACCGATCTATCAAAATATGGAAGTGAATATTGCCGTTCTCTTGAGGTTCTGCATGCCAGCCACTTTCCTCGATGCCGTTGCGCCTTTTGAGTTGCTGGAGGAACGGCATTAGAATAGATCTTTTAATCTCGTTATCTCCGTGAACCTGCTTTGATGGAAGCGTTAATGTGATAAAGACGTTATGCGAATGTTTGGGTTTGAATTTGCCCGGGTATTCTCTTTTGTTGATGCTGATCGCTTTAAACCAAGCTTCATAGCGCTGCCTGATCATTTTACCCGATTCTTTGGACGTGAACCCCTTGAATTGCCCCCTCGTTAGGTTGTTAATGCACTTTTTCGGCTGATCTTCTTTTCGTTTCGGATTAAGCGCAACGGGGTAAAAAACGAGTTTATCAGAATAAAAACGGCATTTCTGCTTAAAGTCTGGAGAGCCATCAGTCCTTTGATCGTTGTAGAGTGGAATCGAATCCAAGCTTATAAGAGAAGCCGAGCCAAATACACCTTGATCCCATTGGAATTCCTTGAAATTGTGCAGACCCTTGAATTCAGCGCCTGTAGCCTTTAGCTTGATCTGATCTTTAAACGATGGTATTGAATGTTTCCAGAGAAGATCTGCTGAAAACTGTTCTGCTAGTGATGACTGTCGGGATTCTTCGCGCGAGGGGTATGAAGGCATGGGGCAAACTAGGATTGTTCATGTCAAATATGCAGCCTAAATAGTGCGTTGATCTATTAGCTTAAAAAAAGATGTTAACACCGCCCCCGAATATGTTATGAACAGAAAAGCCGACCTAAAGAGGTCGGCTTTCCAAATTTGAACTAGAAGTTAATCCATGTCCGCCTGATCTATCCCTTGTAGAGTGCACCCCTGCAGTTTCTACTCCGTTTCGATCACTACAAATATAACTAATTCCTGTATTGATCCGCTACAAAAGACGAATCAGGTACTATTTATCTACCATTTAGCAACGATTTTAGAACTGATCCGCCTTGCTTTAAATACTGCCAAGGCTCGAAATACATGAGAAGGAAGATTAATACAGCGTCCATGGATCTACTTTCTCCGAGCGGCTAAGAACGGAGGTATGAGCGAACTGATCTCTACGTCTGTATAAATCTGATCTGCCTTAGACTTGCTGACTGCCTTAACTGGAGGCTGATCTACTTGCGGCAATACTGGATAAATGGGATTACGCGCAGGAATTGTAGGCTGATCTACTACAATAGCCGGACTAACTGGAGTTTGATCTTCTTGCAGTTCTGCTTCAACTTCGCTTTGATCTTCCTGCAATTCTGCTAAATCAGCAGACAGGGAGGATATCGCATCAGGAACGCGCGAAGCTGGTGCAGCTTTAGCGAACGTACGCGCAAGACCTGCAACGGGTATGGGTCTGGACGGTTTCTTTTTCTTAGTGGCCATGATTGTGGAATTAGTGAAATTCAAATTTAGGTGAAATAAAAAGGACGGGCACTAGAGCGCCCGTCCTATTTAAAAAGCAAATCGCAAGTACTACGCAGCCACTATGTCGAAGTTGGTTGAAGCAGTAGACTTGATGCCTGACGCATTTTGAACCACTACCAACTTTGCGAAGACCTTAGTGCCTACTGGAGGAACTCCGAATTTCGCATTGTATGCAGCCGCAAAACCCAAAGGAGAAGCACCGCCACCGATGACCGCATCAATTTGTCGATACTGATTCTTGGCATAAGAAACACCTGCAGAGAGCGGAGCAGTAGCCCACACTTGCACGGAAAATGATGCAGCCGGTGGAGTATAAACAATATCATACGTTGCGGCACCGATTGCAATTGTAACAGATGCAACTGCAGCAGATGGCACAGCTGCAGGAACTGGAGGAACTGAAATTGTGGCCTGACCAACACTGGCAAGGTTGGCATTCAGAGCCGTATAAAGGTTCTTTCCAGTCTTTCTACGACCAACGCCAAAGACGTCCGTGCTGATAAAATTGTTTACAGCCGCATCCCAAGCATCCCTTTGCGCTTGCGTAAGGGAACGCCAATTTTGAGATAGAGCCGCCAAGATTGACCTTGCCGCCTGTTGGGCTACCGTGTCGGGATTGGTCGGGATTGCTTTATTACGGAAATAGCCACCGCCCCTGTTCCGCGAAGCAGTTGTGCCTCCAGCAGAACCTGAAAGGTTCGGGGTAAAAATACCAGCTTGAAATTTCATGATATTGAGATTAGATAAATGATTACGGAGTTGAATAAGGCACCATGAGTACGAGAGAAGGCAGCCTGTAGCCTGTCTCTACATTAACGACATTGACCTCAATGGCCAGTTGAAGTGTTCCGTCAGTTGGTTCAAAAAAGCGCTTTTCAAACTCAACTGTTAAATTGTATGTCTCCGCAGTTGCTACAGCAGAACCCAAAATTTTACGGCTAGAACCACGGGGAACAGACGCGCCTAAAGACTGGAGAGGATAAAATGACACACACACAAACCATTCGGGGTCAGCTGCAACGGTTATCCAAGTGAGGACTATAGATGGACCTGTTGGGTTTGCGGTTAGAATCCAATTATTGAGGTTGGGGAAGAGAGCAGGAGGAGGCGCAGCGATTAGAATGGTTTCTTTAAAAAACGTGACCAAATTCAGGTTGAGTTCGCAAAATATTTGGAAGCCGTTTGGAATGTAAGCAACACCAAATTTGCTAAAGCGTGTAAGAGTTTCAGCCAAGGTATTCCATGCAGTACTTTCGCTTGCGGTGAGGAACTTCCAACTACTGGAGACCGCGGCCATAGCCGAACGAGGCGCCTGAGATGCCTGTAACTTGCTTGACTTCGGAACGGTTAGATTACGCAGAATTTGACCCGTCCGCCCCCGTTGGATGATAGTACCTCCAGCTTTACCAGCGCCTTGAGTAACGATTGCCCCGAACTGAATTCTCATCTTTTGTGGTTTGAACGATGATGGGGCGCGACACAAATGTAACGGGAAATAAACGGATTAGTTCTTTAGGGCCCTGGGTCCCATGATCTGAGCGAACAAAAGGGAACTTAAATAATACGAGAGCGAAAAAAACGGAGTTGAAAGGGTATCGATGAAGATTAGGCACGAATAGTTGCTGAAGCTGACAAAAAGACCAGGGAAAATCCGGGTGTGCTGCCGTGGTAAGGAAAGTTAAAAACAACACCACCAAAACGCCATTGAATGAATGCCACCGCGAAACAGATACCTCCTTTCAACGCATTGGGAGGAGTCGGGGGCACTAAGAGCCGCCCCAACGGGGACGGCCATAGTAACGTGCTAACCAACTATGATAAAATGACAACAAGAACGCGGAGAAGGAAGCATGCCGTAACGCCTAACAATATCGGATGGAGTAAGAGGGCAACACAGAAGCCACACATGAGAATGAGACCACAGATAAAGACCTGATGGAAAAGAGCAAGGCCGACAGACTGGAGAGAGCGCGCCCATTATTGGAAGAACCTAATGCACAATGAAAAAGCACCATCAATACGAGAACTGATAAAATAACAGACCCCCGACCCCTTGAGAGCGGCCGAAAGCATATTAATCTCATGTTGAATAATAACCGTAGTAAAAATGCAGACATCTCCATTGGCATCGAAAGAAACCTCATACAACTTTGGGTCTGAAAAAGCAGCGATAAGGCGCTGGCTAACGGGGTGCTGAACTGATAAAATAACTTTTGGCTTTGACATGATAAACTAGGTTTAAATGAATAATATACCCAAATATAAGCATTATATACGAACCACACAAGG
>JGI1221J11331_1000522_pt1 | contig 12657 bp, 15 predicted proteins | sample LakVidmifraction_4_FD_11331 | JGI IMG/M metagenome (IMG submission 11331) | reverse complement strand
GAGCGCAGCCCGATTACATTTGGGAGATTGAGGAGTTTCTTGACGAGCCGACAATTCAAGAGCGGAAGTGGTTCAAGGTGCAGTTTGAAAACGAAGCATTCGCAAAAATTCGCAGCAAGTACATAGCAACATTTCAGGCCTTACAGCATGCCAGTGAATATGATGCTCGTCGGCGCATTCTTGACGAGTGGCATGATTATGCTGTGTCTGTCCGTGCAAACAAAATATAACCAGTCACGCCAGCGGACGCGCTAAAGCGCGCCACTGCGCTCTGCGTTGAGGCTTTAGAAAAAGGTCAAAGGCTTTTCTCGACCTTGAATTGATCAATAATTAATTTAGAAATAGCGCCTATTCTTAAAATCTGGAGCACTCATCGTCGAAAGCAGACCTAGATTTTACGTAGGAGCGTCATCGCAAAAAGGCTCGAGGGTTTTTCTACAGTCACTCGTTAGCTGTATCAACATCTGCCGAGCGAGATAGGAAAATGCTAGTTCCTAGTCATTTTAGAGAAGAAAACCAAGAAATACTTCAGCAGTACATCAAAGAATATAGTTTTGGTGTACTTGTGGTTGCTGACAGTGATGGTATCGACGCAAACCACCTCCCATTCCATTTCAGCGCTAGCGAAGAACATCCGCTTGGCACGCTGAGGTGCCATGTGGCGCGTGTAAATCCTGTTTGGCAGCGGATCGAAAACGGGGCTTCGGTTCTCGCAGTTTTTCAGGGGCCGGATGCCTATGTGACACCGTCTTGGTATGAAACAAAGGCTGAGACGGGTCGAGTTGTTCCAACATGGAACTATCTGGCGGTTCATGTGCAGGGCAAAGGCTCTATTTTTCAGGAGCATACCTGGTTGAAAGAGCATCTTCATCAGTTAACAGATCTTCACGAGTCCGGTAGAGAGAACCCATGGGCTGTAGATGATGCTCCTTCCGAGTTCACCAGTCGCCTTGTAAAAGCTATTGTCGGTATTGAGATCCGAATCGAAACTCTCACAGGACAAGTTAAAGCAAGCCAGAATCATCCAAAGCGCAATCGAACCGGTGTGAAGGCAGGCCTTGCGAATGGCTCTGCAAGAGAATCGGCGATGTCTGAATTTATTAGCTAACAATACGCGGCACCTTGCGGCCTTTTCTTCGCTTTGCTCCGAAAAGGCCGTCGGTTCGATTCGGGTTATCTTTAACTGATCCCAGCACAACAAGGAAGAGGAGTGTGGATTCAACTATATCGATAGTGCTCTGGTGCATATCGAAGCGATTCACCGTGCGTCACTGCGCGAATAAGATAACTAGTCAAGTAAGGAGGGCGTGCTAACGCATGCCGCTTCGTTTCGCGTTAATGGGTCAGTATTACTCTGGCGGTGACATTCTGCGGGAACTCGGTATCTCAGCGTGTGTGCCGGGCATGGCATACGCCCTATCCCGATTAAATACCGGTGATCGCGAAGTCCAGGGCATCCACTATCTGGTCTCGTAAATGGGCTAATGAGCCTGCCGGGTTATCCAGTTGTTTGGTGGACACTGAAGAAATTTGAGGTGTCAGTAAGAGGAGTTTCTGGCCGTCGAAGGTGACTTCTGGAGTGAGGCTTTGCATCGCTTGGTTCCCGAAGGATGAGAGTTTTCCAAGCGGAATAACGATCCGTGTTGCGAGTTCGGATAAGTGTGGGCTCTGAATGTCGACCAAGTAGGGATAAAACGATTTGCTGGCTTTGCTCGGGTTGGGGTATACATCGAACTGGGTCATTAAAACTCCCTAAATTCGTCGCCGAAGCATCCATGCTGCTCAATAAATTCGTTGTAACTTGTGATGGCAGCGCGATTTTCGTCGGCCCATTGGGCTGCTTTGCGTTTTGCCAGTTCTTCTCTCAAGGCTCGTTCCAGTGTGGCCGAGAGATTGATGTTTAGCGCTCGGGTTTTTGAAAGAAGGTCGCTGTTCACGGAGAGATTCGTTGCTTTTTTAGGAGAAGCTGTATCGTAGAGCTCGTGCATTTTGGCCTCCACAGAGCTATATGTTGACTTTTATGCAGCTTATGCGTATCTGGATGCGCATTCAAGTGCGCTCAAAAAATCAATCAAGTTCGCTCCATCATCAATAGGCGTTTGTTCAAATTATGACTAAATATCTGAAAGCGGCACTGTTATCAGCCTTAGTATTTCCAGGCATCGGCCATTTCTCACTAAAGAAGCCGCTGCAAGGCTCGATACTGGCAGGAACAGCCATTGTGTGCCTTTATTTTTTGCTTAACGCGGTCGTGGATACGGCACAAGAATTGAGTGTGAAAATTCAAAGTGGCGAAGTTCCTCTTGATGCCGCCAAAATAAGTGAATTGCTCTCTCAGCAGCTGGCTGGGAGTGACGGCCAACTTGTTAATATCGCTTCTCTATTGCTGATAATCTGTTGGACTGTAAGTATTATTGATTCGTTTCGTATTGGGTGGTCGCAGGAAAAAAAAGGTGATGCTATATCTTAGAGTTCGAGAATGTTGGCCTTATGGCACCACGCCGAATGCCCTAGATGAACGTCCAAGCCAATATTCTCGTAATTTTATTACCCTGCTTCATTTCTATTTCCCGTACATCAATCGCACCAAGCTTACGAATCAACTTCTTCGCCGGCTTTACGTTGTCGATTTTCGAAACCAGGCAGGTAAACCAGCGGCATTGAGTTGAAAATACTTGGCTTTCTTTGATTAATTTTTTAAGAAACATTCGCTCGCCACCCTTATACCAAAGCTCTGCTTCTAGACCGCCAAAGTTTAGAGTGGGGGGCGTGGCTGCTTGCTCACCGCGATTGCGGGCAAGATTACTGAGTTTACGCTGGCTGCCTTTGAGCGCTTCATCCAGTGAAGCATGAAAGGGTGGGTTGCATACGCTGACATCAAAGAATTCTCCAGCTTGAATGATCCCATCAAATATATGATTTCTATCGTGTTGCGTGCGCAGTGTGAAGCAGCCTTTTAGCTTAGGGTTATTAGTGATAATAGAGGCTACGTTCTCAAGCGACGCAGTATTAATGTCACTACCAACGCAATACCAACCGTATATTTGGCAGGCCAATAGCGGATATATTCCATTTGCACCCGTGCCTATATCAAGCAAGGTGATTTTGGTCTGGGCATTTGCCAACGCAGTAGTAGGCTCGCCAACCCCAAGCAACTCCGCTATGTAATGGATGTAGTCGACTCTGCCTGGGATGGGCGGACAAAGAGCGCCTTGGGGAATATCCCAATCGATAATGTTGTAGTGTCGCTTTAATAGCGCGGCATTTAGGGATTTTACTGCCAGCGGGTCTGCGAATTCTATGGAAAGGTTGCCGTGAGCGTTTGTTTTCACATACGGGGCTAGTGGCGGGTAACTTTCTTCCAGAGATGGAAAATCATAGCCCAGCTTGTGTAGATTCCTCGTGTGCAGGCCTTTGTGATCGGGCTTGGTTTGCTTTTGTTTACTTCGATGGAGTGTGGTCAAAGTAATATGTCCGAGGTTTAGAATTTAAACGTTAACGTGGGCACTTATTTAGTTCGTAATTATAACCTTAATTTATGAATTCGGCATACATAACAAGCACTTCAAGGGCGCTAATTATTTCTGCGTAACNCCTTCGTGATTTCAACTTGCTTTGTGTACGGCAATGCCGTATAATCCGGCATTACTAATAATCTNCATCTCAACGTTCATCAAGGGCTCCGCTGGTATTCGCAAGGTTCGATGGGCACACGCTCAAGCAGATAGCGGAGGCACTTAAAATGGGTGACAGAAACCTAGGGTCGGAAATTCTTGAAGGCACCAACGAGGCCAAGCAATTCAAGAAGGGCAAGTTGGCTCTGCGCAGCCATGAGCTTTTAGAACCCTCACCTCCCAAAGTGATTAGGCTGAAGCTGAATATGTCTCAGTCAGTGTTTGCCGGTCTTATGGGTGTAAGCGTGCGAACCCTTCAGGATTGGGAGCAGGGACGGCGGGAGCCGCAAGGCCCTGCGGTTGCGCTTTTGCGCATTGCGGAACAGCATCCGGAAGTCTTCAACCAACTTCACTGACTGAAAAGCGAGATGTAGCCAGGCCAAGCACTGGGGAATCTCATTATTTACTGCAACAAGATTCCCCCTATTTCAGATACTAGGGATGATCGAAGTGAGCGAACAAGCCAACATTTAACCGGGAGAATATCATGAGCAAGAAACTCGCTAAAGATTCAGTAACGACTGCCTCAATTGAGGAGCAAACTGCAGCCTTTTTAAAGTCTGGCGGAGCTATTGACTATATAGTTAAAGGTAAAAGTGGACAAATTCTCCCTACAGGTGCAAAGCCGGTTAGCCCAAAAAAGACCTAATAAGGTCGATGCTTGGTATCGAAACACTTAACAAGCTGGTTTTTAAGACAATATCACCAAATGATTTGGCAGTTCATTCTTCTGGCGTGTGGCGGGCACTTGGGCTTTCAGGTGCTTTCCGCAGGCTTCGATGCAGGTGATAAAGCCTTGTAGTGTCTCACCCTGTTTCACCTGTTCGGTGAAAGTCGCAATGATGGCTTCCCAGGTGTCATTGTCTATTTGGCTGGAAATGCCTTGATCCACCAGAATCTCGACGTAGCGTTCGGCTTCAGAAACGAAGATGAGCATGCCCGTGGCCCCGGCAGTGTGGTGCAGGTTCTGCTCCAAAAACTGGCGCCGTGCCAAGTTGGAGGCACGCCAGTAGCGCACGGAGCGCGGGATCAGTCGCCTATTAATGCCGGGTATGCGGAACACTAGGCTTAGCACGATAAACACACCCCACTGGCCGAGCAGTAACATGTCAGCGGCCAGCCAGCTGGTAAAGTAATTGATGATGCCGGGCACCAGCAGCGTAATGAGGCCGGCCCAGAGTAAAGGGATATAGGCGTAATTATCAGCCTGCGCCGTCAGTACGGTCACCATTTCGGCGTCTGTTTCCCGCTCGACGGCGCTGATGGCTGTCGCGACCTGTTCCTGTTCCTGCTTGTTCAATATTGTCATGGGGTATCGCTTTTTAATGGGTTAAAGGCTGTTCTGTCGGAAAGTGTGGTGTTGTTACCAGCCACCGGAGGCACCTCCGCCGCCGAAGCCGCCGCCCCCACCGCCAAAACCACCACCACCACCGAATCCGCCGCCACCACGGCCGCCCATGCTGGCGCCTAGCAATGCGCCACCTAGTAGTGCTGCGCCGCGCCCGCCACGACCCCGGCCACCACCAATGAAGTAAATCACGCCCATAATGATCATAAAAAACAGCGACACTAGGGAGAGATTCGGCTTTTCCTGGATACCGTCGGCGGCCCGGTTCGGCACGGCTAACGGTTTGCCTCCCAGAACTTGCACCATGGCGGCGACACCGTTGCCGATGCCCTGCTCAAACTGACCCTGCTTGAACGCAGGCGTCATAATCTGATTGATAATAGTGGCTGAAGCCGCATCGGTTAGGCGACCCTCTAGGCCGTAGCCCACTTCAATTCGGATCTTGCGCTCTTTCTGGGCAACGATGAGCAAGGCGCCATTGTCCTCGCCTTTCTGACCAATGCCCCAGTGCCGCCCCAATTGATAGCCGTAGTCTTCTATGGGGTAGCCCTGCAGATCAGGCAGTGTAACCACGACGATCTGTTCGGTGGTTCCCTGTTCGTGGGCTTGGAGCACCTGGGTAATCTGGGATTCGGTGGTTGGGCTAAGTATCCCGGCTTTATCCACCACGCGGCCACTCAGTTCCGGGAACTCCGGGGTGGACTGGGCCAAGGCCGCTGATACCGGCAACACGATCAGGGCAAGGAAGGCGGCAACGGAGAAGCACGAAGAGTAGCGCGAAGAAAACTGCATTAAAACTCAACCTTCGGCGCTTCATCAGCGTTTTCAGCGGTGGCTTCGAAGTTTTCACGCCGCTCCATATCGCTGTAAAGAATGCCGTGCCAAATTTTGCCAGGGAACGTGCGGATTTCGGTGTTGTAGCGTTCTACCGCCTGAATAAAATCGCGCCGGGCCACGGCTATCCGGTTTTCTGTACCTTCGAGCTGCGATTGCAATGCAAGAAAGTTCTGGTTCGATTTCAAGTCTGGGTAACGTTCGGAGACAGCCATCAATCGGCTCAGTGCGCTGCTAAGCTCACCCTGCGCTTGTTGAAACTGTTTGAGCTTCTCGGGGTTGTTAAGAATACTTTCATCAACCTGAATGGAGGTTGCCTTGGAACGCGCCTCGATAACGGCAGTGAGAGTCTCTTTTTCCTGTTTAGCGAAGCCTTTGACCGTTTCCACGAGGTTGGGGACTAGATCGGCCCGGCGCTGATACTGATTTTCAACCTGCGACCAGGCGGACTTAACCTTCTCGTCGTAGGTGGGAATGTTGTTAATACCGCAGCCAGTCAGCAGAAACGCCAGCATGAGTAGTGCCGTCAGTTGTCGCAATGAGTGCAGGGGGGTACGGGTTGGCCGTGTTTGCATGGTGTCGNGATTCCCTGAAGATGGACGAGGCACTTGAACTAAGGGCCAAGAATATATGCGAGGATCTCACATTCAGCCGAATCAAAACAGCCAGTTGAGTTCTCAAGGATTATCAAAAAACAGGCCTAATCCATCTTTCGGGACCGCCAAAAGCGGGCAATGGCTGGTTTTGCACTCACGCCATGAACCAGTATGGAAAGGGCAACCACAGCCAGGATCAGGTGTATCAACTCCAGTGCTATCTTCTCTGACAGCCCGTGCTGGATCGCATACATCAGATAATACAGCGAGCCAATCCCTCGCACCCCGAACCAGCTTGCCATATTGCGCAGGCGCATCGGTGCTTTGCTTCCGAGCAAACCCAAGTGAACGCTGACGGGGCGAGCAATGAAGAACACGAAGGCCGCAAAACCAACGGCCCGCCAACTCCATGAGTCCCAAAACAGCGACCCGCCGATCAGCAATACCAGCACAATCTCAGCGAGTTTTTCCAGGTGTTCGTTAAAGGCCAGGGAGCTTTGGTGAATGTGGACGATGGGATAAGATTCACTCTTTCCAGAAGCCTCTTCGGAGGCCGCACACGAGTAGCGTTGTGTAAGACCGACCTGCTTCAATTCAGTGTGCCGCAACGCCACTGCGGCACTGAAGACTGCCAGGAAGCCCCAAGCACCCACCAACAGACTGAAGCCATAGGCAAAGGCAATCAGCCCCAGCCCCAGAAAGTTTTCCAGAAACTCCGTGTGTGTAAACGTCTTGCGGGTCGTATGAACGGCCCAACCGACACCACAGCCCGCCAGAATACCAATACCGATACCTGCGCCGCTGGCCCAGACCACATCCATTGCTAGCCAGCGCCAACCGCTATCGCCAAGATCGTGCAGCCCTAGCAAGCCCAGGCCGAGCATCACGAAGGGGAAGGCGCTGCCGTCGTTCATACCTGCCTCGCAGGTTAAGGCAAAACGCAATCGGTCGGGGTCGTCGGCGTGACGAGTCTGCACTTCGGTCGCCAGCACTGGATCCGTGGGCGCCACCACAGCACCGAGCAGCACGGCTGCACCGAGCGGCAAGCTGAGCCAGTAGTAACCGAATAACGCCACAAGACCGACCGTCAACGTCATGGAGACAACGGCTAGCCGCAGAGGCGTATGCCATCGCGAGAAGTTGACCGGCACCGGCATTTTTACGCCGGCGCAGTACAGTGAAATAAGCACTGCGATCTCAGTCAGCAACTCCAATAAGGCCGACTCTTCCAGCGGATTGAAATGAAACAAGCCAAAGCCCATCGGCCCCACAACAAACCCGAAAACCAGATACACGATGGCCGATGTGGCAGGAACCGTTTTGATATACGACGCGGTGAAGCCCACTACCAGCAACAGCGAGCCAAGCAATATAAACCAGATTGCAGTGGTCATGGGTGACCCAGCGGTGGCGGATTGAATTCCATACACTTGTTCTATGAATAAACATAGATTTCAGTGCGCTGGAAAGCAAGGCCGGCCGCGGTAAGGTGAAACCGTTGTAACTTTCTGAGGCGAATGACGGTGCTTGAGATTTGTTAGTTAAGCGATCCCTAACACTTTCTTTCGTTGCTCTGCCCAAGTATGGATCAAATGATCTACTGCCAGCCCGATAAAGGCAACGCACAAGCCGAGCACAATGCCTTGGCCCATACCGTTGGCTTCAGACAACGATTGCATGATGAGCTGTCCTAAGTCGTCGGTACCGATAAAGGCGCCGATAATAATCATAAACAAAGAGAAGATGACAGTTTGATTGATGCCCAACATGATGTGTGGGAACGCCAAAGGTAGTTCAATTTTTAATAGACGCTGTGTGCGGTTAACTCCCGACATGGAGCCCGCTTCTTGTAAGGCTTTGGGCACGTTACTCAACCCTTCTACGGTGTAACGTGTGGCAGGAATTGTGGCGTATACGATCACCGCAATAAGCACCGACAAATCGCTCACACCAAACAACATGATCACGGGAATTAAGTAGACGAACGATGGGAATGTTTGAAACGTGTCACAAACCAGTAAGATCACTTTAGTAGCTCGCGGGCTTCGAGAGCACAAGATTCCGACACTGCAACCGATGATTACGGAAGTGATGACGGCGAAGGTTGCCATATAGGCAGTAATGAGCGCGCGGTCCCACCAGGGTGTTAAAGCAATAAAGGCAATGAAGGATGTTGCGACAATGGCCGAGCGAAGGCCACCAACGATGTAACCCGTGCCCGCGACCAGGAACAAGGTTGCAGCGACGGGCATGGATAAAAAAGCCTCTTTCATGGGCATCAAAATTGAGGTGATCATGAAGAAGTTGAAGCTTTGTACGCTGTCGTAGGTGTTGGTGATGATCCAGTCCACGATAGAGTCCCAGAATTTTTCGGTAGTCAGCCCTTGTGATTCTTGGATGAAGTAGAGGTAGTTAGCCTTGTCTGGGAAAAACACCGACGCCACATAGATAACAATAGAGATGGAGATCAAAATCCCTAAGAAGGCTAGCGAATACTTGTGACGCAAGTGGAATGGCAGGTCAGTAAAGTGGTCGACCTGCTTGTTGGCCCAGGCCAGGGATAATTTATCCAAAACCACGGCGATTAATACAATAGACACACCAAGTTCGAGCGCTTGACCTATCTTGAGCATGTTCAACGACACAAGTAAGTCGTAGCCCAAACCCCTGGCGCCAATAAACGATGCGATTACCACCATGGCCAAGCACTGCATGATGACCTGGTTAACACCGATCAAAATATCATGGCGTGCAGTAGGAATGAGTACTTTAAACATGAGTTGGCGCGGATTGCAGCCACTCATCATGCCAGCTTCCAACACCTCAGGTGAGACTTTTTTAAGCCCTAAAATGGTTAAGCGGATCATTGGAGGGGTGGCGAAAATAATCGTTGAAATGGCACCGGCGTGGTCACCAATACCAAAGAATACCACCACTGGGATTAAGTAAGAGAAGTGAGGCATGGATTGGGCCACGTTCAACAGCGGCGCCAAGATGGACTCGAATGTTTTGTTCTTAAAACCAAGGATGCCTAAAGCTAATCCTAGGAGCACCGATATAGGCACAGCCACTAAAACAAAGGATAAGGTTTGCATGGCGGGTGTCCACTGACCAAATACAGCAATGTAGATGGTGCTGGTCCCGGCAAGAATAGACAAGGCACGGCCACCAAGATAGTGACCTAATAAAAAGGCGCCCGCAGCGACAGCTGACCATGGCAACGCGGGAATTCGAGCCCACTTGTTTTCGCTAATAAAGTCCCAGCTAGTAAAGGCTACAAAGGTTTTAACGCCACCTAATAGAAGTTCACGAATCAAATTAATGCCAAAGAGAACCGCGCCAGACAGGGTGCGAGTAAACTCTTTCATCATGGTCGATTCTTCGGTGATGTCTAACTCAGCATCGTAGATCTCTACAACCCAAAAATCATTGATGAGGAACTTAAGGCCGTCGTTAACAACGTCAGGCAGTAGCCAAAACATGGTCTCTTGCAGGCGCCATAAGTTGCCACCTGTGGCTGGATCGATGGCTATTACGAGGGCGAAGAATACCGCCACTAAGGCGACAAATTGAACCCATTTATGTTCGGTAAAATAGTGCATTAGGTTTGGCTCATGACTTAGTTGTTAACTGGCATACTGTTCGCTTCACCAAACAAGACGTCTATTATGATGTTGCTGTTTAACATGCCAACAATCTTGCCTTCNGTATCGGTCACCGCCACGGGTTTTTGCTCGGTTANAACGGGTTTTGCTACGGTTTCGATGATGGCATCTTTAGAGACAGTGATGTCACTCATCTCTGCAGAGGCGTCATATTTATCCATGATGGTTTGGCAAGAAAGTACGCGTTCGCGTGGCACTCCACGGGTAAACTTGGCGACGTATTCTGTGGCTGGGTTGAGTACGATGTTGGCTGGGGTATCAATTTGTTCGATAACCCCGTCTTTCATAATAGCGATGCGGTCGGCAAGGCGTAGCGCTTCATCAAAGTCGTGGGTCACGAATAAGATGGTTTTATTTAATTTGCGCTGTAAGCGCAAGAACTCGTCCTGCATTTCCCTGCGAATCAGGGGGTCCAGGGCTGAGAATGGCTCATCAAGAAACCAAATGTCCGGTTCCACAGCCAATGAGCGAGCAATGCCGACCCTTTGTTGTTGACCGCCAGAGAGCTGGCGCGGGAAGTCATTTTCGCAACCTGTGAGCTCCACCAGGTTTACCATGTCCATCGCACGGTCCATGCTGTCGTTGGTGCTCATGCCTTTCGCTTGTAATGGTAAGGCAATGTTTTCTATGACTGTTTTGTGAGGCAGTAGAGCAAAACTTTGGAATACCATGCCCATTTTGTTACGACGAATGTCGATGAGTTCTTTGGCATTCATGGCAAGTAGGTCTTCGCCATCAATAAAAATATCGCCAGAAGTGGTGGCGATCAGGCGTGAAATGCAGCGCAAAAGGGTCGATTTTCCAGAGCCTGATAGGCCCATGATGACGAGCATCTCGCCTTTGTGCACTTCAAAAGAAGCATTGTTTACACCAATGACACAGCCTGCTTCGAGTAATGAGGCTGTGTCTACTTTCCCGCCCGACTGTTTCAAAAGTTTTACAGCGTTATCGCCAAAAATTTTATAGACAGACTCGCACTTTATAACCGGCTGAGCTGGTGTTGACATAATTTAATTCCTATAAAAAAAGAGGCGCTAAAGGCCGCATTGAGATCTTTGTGGTTTTGTTGAACACAGAACCACAAAGCCTGACCTGAATGCCGCGCACTCAGGTCAGATAGTTTGGCTTACAACCAAGCTTTCCAGGTTGCTTCGTTGTCAGCCAGCCATTTAGCAGCGGCTTCTTCATGGCTCATGCCATCGATGTCAACCAATGCAGCCATGTTGCCGATATCGCTTTTAGTAAAGGAGATGTTGTTGAAGATTTTGTAAGCTGTTGGCCATTTTGCAGGCATTTGATAGTAAGCTGCTTTCTTCAACCAGCCTGCTGGGGGAGAACCACACTTGCCATCACCGCCATCTGACTTCTTACAGCCATCACTATATGCGGGGAATTTAACGAAGCTGCCACCATCACCGGCATCGGTGAAGTTAGGCGACCAGTTGAATACAACGACTGCACGGTTGTCTTTGGCTGCTGACTCCAGTTCAGCCCAAAGTGCACCGGATGACCCGGCAAACTTGGCTGTAAAGTCCATGTCAAGCGCTTCGATGCGGTCCAGGGTTTCTTGGCCATGCCAGTCCATTGGGCCGTCCAGATAACGACCTTTGCCGCCACTGCCGGGAGTTGCAAACAGCTCAGCACAATCGTTTAGTGCTTCCCAGGAAGGTAGGCCAGGGCATAGATCGCCTACATACGCTGGATACCACCATTCTTCTTGAGTAACTGAGGCGTGCGTGCCTACATCAATGATGCCGCCCGCGTCTAAAGCGTTGTTGAAGGACTTACCAAAAGTAGACTGCCATACTTCGTGGGCAATAGTGACGTCACCGGTACGAACAGATTCGTAAACCGCTTGGCTATCAGCAGGTACGTAAGAAACATTGTCGCCAATGCTTTCAAAAATACCACCAATAACGTACGCCATAGTGATTTGGCTGGTCCAATTATGGGTGGCAATTACAATAGGCTCTTTCGAGTCTGCTTGGGCCGAGGCAGCACCAAGAAAGAGTGAGCTAACTGCAGCAGCAGTAGCAAATTTGTTCAAAAACTTCATGTATATCTCCGGATAGTATTATTATCGGTAATTAAGCATTTCTTTCTTTGATTACAGGCAAAGTCCTGTTTCGTTATCTTCCGAACAAAACGAGGTCTTCGTGGGTAACTGAAATCGACTCTCGAAACCCCTTCTCGGGCTGCTCTCCAGATGCGCTAGGCGAGGGCGGTTCGGGTGATGATTGAAAGCAAAAAATCCAAGCTCTAACCGGTAACGGTCAAGCCATGAGATTTCGCAGTGAGACGCACCAGGCTCGCATTAATCGATGGCGCAATGTAATGAATTTGATGAAGGCAGCATCTATGGGCAGAAACAGAAGGCCGTGGACGGGTAGACCGCCGATCTGAACGCGAGATTTCGAGAAAACGCCGGAAGAAAGCGCTCGAATGGATCAAGTATAGGAAAAATACTTGGTAGCTCGCGGATCAGAGTGGCACCCTATCACGTTTCAGGTTCCCGTGTTTTGCTGCCACCGGAATACCAG
>JGI1221J11331_1000521_pt1 | contig 12672 bp, 6 predicted proteins | sample LakVidmifraction_4_FD_11331 | JGI IMG/M metagenome (IMG submission 11331) | reverse complement strand
TTTGGATTCACTGGGAATTTCATTGTAATGTCTCCATCCACATATGGTTCTTAATGTTCTATCTATTTTCAATCTGTCTATCAAGGCGCTTGTGGTTTGAACGCTATGTGCATTTTTCATAAGCTGACTCTTTTTTTTGTTAGATTTTTGTGGTAAAAAATTATGGGGTGCCCCTTGAGGGTATAACTTTTTGAAATCAGAATCAGCTTTTTTTCTGCGTTACAATCTTAATAATCGGCTTTTTGTGGGAATCTGCAAGTGGCTCAATATATAACTTTATAAGGTTTTTATCTTCAATTTAATAATGTTGAATGTCATTGTGGCAACAAACGTTATATTCTATGTTAGAGTATAAAGTTATTGGGTAGTGTTCAATATTCTGTGTCAGCTATCGAGTAATTCCTAAAATTTTATCATAAATTTAAAACGTCATCAAGCAGTCCATCGAAACGGATGGCTGATTGTGAGATTTTAAATCCAATTAAATATCAGCATCAGCATAAACGATAATAATTATTTTTTAGATATATACTTTTTATGCTACAATCTTCAAAGTTTCACAAGAGTATTTTAAACGTGAATATTTGTACTAATTATCATATGGTTTAGATGCTTTTCATGGTATCTTTCAATTAAACTATAACCTTAACAGGAGGATACTATGTTTGATAACAAAAAACTTATGAACCACACTTCTGGCGGCGGAACATCGAACCAGGATTGGTGGCCTAACCAGTTAAATCTCGATATCTTGCACCAACATTCTTCTCTTTCCAATCCGATGAACGATGATTTCAACTACGCGGAAGAATTCAAAAGTCTTGACCTTAAGGCTGTAAAAAATGATCTCGTTAAAATTATGACAGACTCACAAGATTGGTGGCCGGCGGACTTTGGTCACTATGGACCATTGTTCATTCGTATGGCGTGGCATAGTGCCGGTACCTACCGCACTGGAGACGGACGTGGCGGTAGTGGGAATGGAAACCAGCGCTTCGCACCTCTTAACAGCTGGCCTGATAATGTTAATCTTGACAAGGCACGTAGGCTGATTTGGCCTGTCAAGCAGAAGTATGGCCAAAAAATCTCTTGGGCTGACCTGATGATCCTTGCCGGTAATACTGCATTGGAATCAATGGGCTTCAAGACTTTCGGTTTTGCTGGTGGACGTGAGGATATCTGGGAGCCGGAGAAAGACATTTACTGGGGTACTGAAGGTAAATGGCTGGATGACAAACGTTTTTCTAAAGACCATGGTGAACTGGAAAATCCTCTCGCAGCAGTTCAGATGGGGTTGATTTATGTAAACCCGGAAGGTCCAAATGGTAAACCGGATCCAATTGCAGCGGCAAAAGATATCCGTGAAACTTTCGCCCGAATGGCAATGAATGATGAGGAGACAGTTGCTTTGATCGCCGGCGGTCACACCTTCGGGAAAACTCATGGTGCGGGTGATGCAGTCCATGTAGGCCCTGAGCCAGAAGCAGCCGGTATTGAGGAACAGGGACTGGGGTGGAAGGGCAGTTTTGGTACAGGCAAGGGTACTGATACAATCAGCAGCGGTCTGGAAGTCACATGGACATCAACGCCGACGAAGTGGAGCAGTAACTTCTTCTGGAATCTTTTTGGCTACGACTGGGAACTGACGAAGAGCCCGGCCGGTGCGCATCAGTGGACACCGACAAACGGCGCAGGTGTAGGATCCATACCTGATGCCTACGACCCATCAAAACGTCACGCACCAACTATGCTGACTACGGACCTTTCTTTACGTTTCGACCCGGCTTACGAAAAAATTGCAAGACGCTTCTACGAAAACCCGGATGAGTTTCAAGACGTATTTGCTCGGGCTTGGTTTAAGCTGACCCATCGTGATATGGGGCCAAAGGCACGCTATCTTGGCGCAGAGATTCCCAATGAGGAACTCCTCTGGCAAGACCCGATTCCTGCAGTTGATCATAAGCTGATTGGTGATCAAGACATCTCCTCACTTAAGGCTAAGATACTTGATTCCGGGCTCTCTGTAGCCGAACTGGTTTCAACGGCGTGGGCATCTGCTTCGACCTTTCGTGGTTCAGATAAACGCGGCGGTGCCAACGGTGCACGTATCCGTCTCTCACCACAAAAAGATTGGGAAGTAAACCAGCCAGAACAACTTTTAAAAGTGCTTGCTTTACTTGAAGGAATACAGAGTGAATTCAACGATGCCCAATCTGATGGAAAGAAAGTTTCGCTCGCTGACCTGATTGTTTTGGCAGGTTGTTCAGGTGTTGAGCATGCCGCAAAGAATGCTGGACATGAAGTCACAGTTACCTTCACACCAGGTCGCATGGACGCATCGCAAGAGCAAACTGATATGATATCATTCGCCGTGCTAGAACCAATTGCGGATGGATTCCGTAATTACCAAAAGAGCAAATATTCCGTCCCTGCTGAAGAGTTACTGGTAGATCGGGCGCAATTACTGACGCTCAGTGCACCTGAAATGACTGTTCTTCTTGGTGGTATGCGCGTTTTGAATACTAATGTTGGTCAGACACAACATGGTGTATTCACCAAGCAGACAGGGGCACTTAGCAACGATTTTTTTGTAAATCTGCTTGATATGAGCACAGAATGGAAGGCAGTTTCAGATGATAAAGATCTATTTGAGGGTAGTGATCGCTCAACTGGTGAACTTAAGTGGATCGGCACACGAATCGATTTAATCTTCGGTTCAAATTCACAGCTGCGGGCCCTGGCTGAAGTTTATGGTAGTTCGGATGTGCAGAAGCACTTCGTCCATGACTTTGTAGCTGCGTGGACCAAGGTGATGAATTTGGATCGGTTCGACCTAGCTTAGTAATTTTTGCATAGTATTCAAGATTGTGTATTATCAATCTAAAGCAACATCAAGCCGTCCATCGAAATGGATGGCTAACTGAAAGATAGTTAAACTCCAATCTCGTATCAGCATCGTCCACTTCTTTTGGCCATTTTGAATACTCATATAAAGCAGTTTCAGCGAGCTGTCGTCGTTGAGGAAGGCACCTTTAGTTTTTCTCAGTGTACGAAATTGACGATGCACTGATTCAATAATATTAGGTCAAACTTGTAAAATCCAATATATACTTTAGGGAAAGAGAAAATAGGATAGGTAGCATGATTTTCATCTGAAAGATTAAAATTTAATATCTCATATAAAATAAATAGAAGGGTACTTCTCTCTCCCGTATAAATAGAAAAAGAAAAGCTGTATATATTAGGTGCAAAATAATTATATTTGAAATGAAATCATTTTGTCATACAAATTGAAGTAACAGAAAGTATGTTCCGATAATCATCGGAACAAGCCTTTTAGCATTAAGTTGGATATGAAGAACTTCACCATCTGATAGTCACTAACGTTTTCACCCAAGTTTATATACAAAGAAGAAAAATATAAGTTTCATATCTATTATATATCTCGTATTCCTCGAAATTTTAAGTTATAATAAGCGGTGTCATAACTTGAAATAACAACTTTGCCTCTAGCAGAACTTGCATGTATCATTAACTTTTTTTCTGGGTTAACAATAATTCCAACATGTCCAACATAATGTTTACTATCAGCAAAGAAAATTAAATCACCCTTTTCAGCTGTGACTTTAGTTTTCTTTTTTCCTCTTTCAATTTGCCCTCTTGTAGTTCTTGGTAATTTTTTATCTTTATAAACATGTTTAACAAAACTTGAGCAATCAAATCTTTTAGTTGTATGTGTTGAAGCACCATACACATATTTTGTTCCTAAAAAATGTTTTGCTTTAGTAATAATACTATTTGTATATTTAGTAGATTCTGTGTATAAACTCGCATATGTACTTGTCCATAATAATAGGATAATTAAAATCTTCATAAAACAGTTAGCCACATCTCCAAAATTGTATTTTTCATATAAATCCTTTGTATGTATTATAATTATAATAACATGTAAAGTTTAAAATTTTATTAAACAAATAGGTTGGTAAGATTGTAAGGTTGGATATAGACGGTGTATAGGGGCTTTATGGTGACCAAACTATTTTTAGTACTTGGAATAGCTTGGTTACTCTTCTCATGCACCAATTATAAAGTAATATTTTTCTCTTTTATCAAAAGTTGTTCAAGCTTTATTTTTTTACAGGTCGACCTTTTGCTATAAATCCACATTAAGGACATTTTTCTATTACATGTTTACACACTTACACATAATACAGAAAATTGAAAAAGTAACATCTTCTCTTAATTTTATTTTTGATTTCTCTAACTTTGGTATTTTCACATCATTACCAGAAAGCAACCTAAGCTACAAACTATCTTTAACCAATGATATAGCGACGTTCTCATAGTTTTGCGAGATGATTGTAATTAGCAGGAACTACAAAAACGTATTGGCTAAAGTGTTAAAGATACTCTGAAGAAAATACAATGACTTCTAAAAGTTTTTGGCTAAATTTATACCGAGAGAAAACCTTATAAAGTTATATATTTTATCAGATTTTCATTTCACCTACAGTATTGTCTAAATTGGGGTGATATTGCGTTAATGATGTGAATTGGCGTCTTTTTATCTATTCTTTTTGTTTATTTGTCAAACTAATAGGACTATTTTCAATGTATGAATGAAGGATCTACTAAACTTTCAGCGCTAGATGTTTAAAATAAGAAGAGTGTGACAGTTTGGATTGTATTGGAGTATAGAGTTAAATCTCAAGAGAGAAGCGCTACAAAATATGGTATGCTACTTATTTAAGATCAGAAAGGAAAACTTAGAAAAGATGTATAAAAATAAACTATCATCTTTTTTTATAATACTGTTTATGGTAATGATGGTACCCCTGTTCCTTATTGCAGGGAACAGCACAAATGTAATTATCCCTAAACCACAGAAGCTTCTTCCTGGAAACGGAAAATTCCTTTTGACAAAACAGACCCGATATTTTTCTGACACATCTCTTTCCCAAAATGCCATAGAGTATTTACAAAGGCAGTTGAAACAAAATTCAGACTATTTACTGAAAAAGGGCATAGCCTCTGAAGATAACACTATACGCTTTTATTACGATACTAAAAAAATCAGAAAGCCTGAGGGGTACAAGCTCTATATCAAAAAGAAGCAGATCACTATCGAAGCCAGAGATAAAGCAGGGTTCTTCTATGCGGTTGTTTCACTAATGCAGCTGATGGGTCCTGATATCTGGGAACAAACAGGCTCAAGTAGAGAAGAAAAAAACTGGTATATCCCCTCCTGCACTATAGAAGATTATCCACGTTTCAAATGGCGTGGAATGATGCTGGACACTTCACGAAATTTCTTCTCCACTGACTATATCAAAAAGTTTATCGACCGTATGGCACAGCATAAACTCAATCGCTTTCATTGGCACTTGACAGATGATGAGGGATGGCGTATTCAGATCAAGCAATATCCACTACTGACAAAGATAGGGGCGAGAAGGGGACCGGGTACAAAACTTCCTTTTTCAACTTATCCTTCTATGCGTGGTCCAAAAAATAAAATCCAATCGGGGTACTACACTCAGAATGATATCAGGAAAATTGTTGCATATGCCAAAACACGCTCTATAGAAATCCTCCCGGAAATCGATATACCCGGTCATGCCAAAGCAGCTATTGTCGCTTATCCAAAACTTCTACAGGATCCTAAAGACAAAAGCCGCTATCGCTCTGTACAAAAAGTTTCTAACAATACGATCAATCCAGGAATGGAAAGTAGCTATATTTTTCTTGAAAATGTTATTTCAGAGGTCAGTGGACTTTTCCCTTTTGGCTACATTCATCTGGGGGGAGACGAGATCCCCAAAGGAGCCTGGCAAAAATCCCCTGCTGTCCATAGTTTGATGAAAAACAAAGGATTGAAAAATACCAAAGAAGTGCAAAACTATTTCTTCACCCGTATGGATACAATTCTTGCAAAACACCATCGGGAAATGATTAGCTGGGAAGAGGTGGTACAGGGCAAACCAAAGCTAAGACAAAACAATATAATTATGACATGGAAAAGTCCAAAAGCCGGTAGAAAAGTGATCAAGCAGCATCGTAATATCATCATGGCACCGGTTCAGTATCTCTATTTTGATCAACAATATACAAGAAGTAAAAAGGAACCGGGACATACCTGGTCCACTCCCGTTAGTACCGAGAAAACATACACGTTCAATCCGGGTAACTCCTCCTATATTCGTGGGGTACAAGCGTGCCTCTGGTCTGAAACACTGCTGAATGAGAAGATCGCAGATTATCTTGCCTGGCCCAGAGTCTTTGCACTGTCCGAAGTTGCATGGACAGAACAAAAAAATCGCAAATGGAAAGAGTTCCAGGAGCGTGCATCCGATGAAGGACTAAAACGGCTTAAAGTACAAGGAGTGCACTACCGCCCTATTGTTCCTATACGTTAACATATCAGGGATAAAGAAGATACTTTTCCCGTATTTGCTTGAAGCTGTCAAGATCTTTTTCCCAACTTTTTCGGATCGCCTTCTCAGATACACCTGACTCTATTTGCTTACGTAATTGATCAGAACCAGAGAGTTTATCTAAAAATCTATTTTTAAGAAAAAAAACCTTTTTATTTGGATATTTGGCATAGGCATCTTGAAGATAGGTAAGGTTCAACTGCTGTTTTTCGTACTGTTTTTTGAAGTCTGTTCTACTTAGATCAACACCATAACATCGCTTACCTTTGAATTTGGGATATTTAGCTCCCGGTCTTGACTGTGGTACAAAAAAGAACTTTTTTACTTTATATTTCGGTGCACCATAAAGCTGAAAAGGTTTTTTAGTACCTCTCCCTGCTGAGATAACTGTTTCTTCAAAGAATGCCAGAGAAGGATAAAGTATGACAGCCATATCATTGGGTAGATTGGGTGATGGTTTGACAGGTAGAGAGTAGAAACTTCGGTGTGTATAGTTAGCCAATGGTATTACAGTAAGTTCTACCTCTTTACCACTTTTGAGCCAGCCCTCACCATTGATCATTGTGGCATACTCTCCAATCGTCATTCCATAGACGACAGGTACAGGGTGAAGCCCAACAAATGAACGATACTTTTTTTGAAGGAGAGGTCCGTCAATATAGTGCCCATTGGGATTGGGTCTGTCCAGAACTATGACAGGAATATGCTGCTCCTCTCCTGCTTCCATTATGTAGTGCAGTGTCGAAAGGTAAGTATAAAAACGGACACCCACATCCTGGATATCAAACAGGATCAGATCAATCCCCTTAAGATCTGCCTTTGTCGGTTTTTTATGTTTGCCGTAAAGTGAAATGATCCGAAGTCCGGTTTGAGTATCACGACTGTTTTTGATATGGGTACCGGCATCTGCTTTACCACGAAAACCATGCTCAGGAGCAAAAATCTTCTGAACCTTGATACCATGTTTCAAAAGATAATCAACCAAATGTTCTTTCCTCACTAAAGATGAGTGATTGACGACCAATGCGATTCGTTTCTCTTTGAGCAAAGGAAGATAAAGATCTGGCTGTTCGGCAGCCGGTATGATCTTCCCAGCAAAAAGTACGCTAGAGTGGAGTATGATCAGAAAAAAACTTTTGTATAATCTTTTTATTAACTGTATCATATCTCTATTCCTATTATTGATAATTAATGTACTTAGGTGTTTCCTTGATCCTCACACCATTAACAGATTCCAAGCCCAAAACTTGTTTAGGAGTCATTAGATAAGGTTTGTCTTGATTGAAAAAGAGTTTAAATCCACTTGCAACTTTGTTTGATGTTCTTTTTGTATACATACTATTATAAATTGATACTTTCAAGTCTGCTGATCCAAATCCATCCAGATTAAATACAAGATTGATATTATCATAAGTTTTAATATCCTTTTTATTTGTAAGCATTGAGTGTCTAAACATATGCACAATAAGTATCTTTTTCTCTTTAATCCCATGTTTTTTCATATAATTACTCATTGCATCCTGTACCTGATTCACTTGATTACCAGAAATATGACCAATGGTCTTACTGGGCCGGATACCTGCTCCATAAACTTTAAATTCGGGATCAATAGCTATATGTACATTGTTATATTTAAGATACTTAAGTACAGATCTAATAGATTGCACGGGAGTCTTCTTCCCTAGTTGAAGATCAAGAAAGAGTACAAAACCATGTTTATTTGCTGCATGGATATAGGGCATTAGTTTTTGACTGGAAAGTGTACTAATATAATTTTTATTTCGTCCAGGATGAATAGTAGCCATATCATATACAATATCAAATCCAGGCACAATATTTTGATTACCACTTGCTTTTTTATATTCATTGGCTTTTGCTTTAATGATCGGGATGATCGCTTCAAGGCTGTATTTACCAATTACACCCATTGACCTGATACCGGGACGTCCATAGTAAGCTACTATCATTTCATTTTCAGTTGGTAACTGCTGTGACTTGGCTACATTTTTCATCTGTGCTGATGCTGTTAATGTAGCTCCCAGTAGTGCAATACCAACAGATATCATAACTATTAAGGCAGAGCGTATTTTGAATTCCATTGATTTCCTTTGTTCCATGATTTAGAAAGTTTATAGTTTTTAAAACCTTATAATATTGAGCCACTTGCAGATTTAATCCAAAGAAGTAACCAATTTCTTATACCAGCTACTCACTCATTAGAAAGTGCCTCTCTCATCAATTTTACAACTAAAAATCTAAAAAGTGCTAAAATTCTATTTTTTGTACGTGCTTTATGGTTTGAGTTGTTTCAGATGCTGTGTTTGTAGTTTTTTAAAGAGGACTAAGTGATTAGCTTTAGTGCAACACTGCTTCTTTGGTTATAGTGCAGACAAAGTTTTCTATCTCTGCAAAATCAAGCACCTTCATTAGTTTTTCTTCTTTGGGACTGAGCGTCCCTACAACTGTTTTCATACGGGGAAAAGACTCTGCTCTAGATTAATGACTTTAAGCCACATTTTTGAAAGTGAAGGTATAATTTTTTCATAAGCTGACTCTTCTTGGTGGTGAATTTTGTGGAAAGCTGCAAGTGGCTCTATTTTATAAGATTTTGAAAATAAGGTTCTATGTAAAGTGGCTACTCTCTCCTAGAGTAGCTGAGTTACTAGGAAGATCTAAAAAATATTTGTTGTACTTACAGCAAATATTTAAAGGAAAAATATGCCAGCACCATTTTTACGACTGTTTAATGCTTTTACTGATTCTCCTTTAGTGCCTATAAAAGCGTGTCACTGTAACTACTCTTTTAAACTCAAAACTAGACTGGCATTGCTTTTAAACCATTACATTCCTAGATGTCCATTTTACTGTACGTATTTTGCATTTAGACGTACGGGTGTACATCCACCACAACTTATCCTCTCAAAATAAATAACCATCAAAACACTTTATTAACCATATTTATTATAAATGTGTGCATTAGAATTCATACTCTACGATAGAATATTTCTTGTTTGTAGGCTTGGCCTTCTAACCTACCTATGAACGAATATGAATATCTTTAAACCAATGAAAATCCATCTATAGTACTAATGACTAAAAGTTGGATTTTTATTCTCTAATGTACTATTTGTCACACTTAAAGGAAAGAGACATGTCAAAAAATTATGTAGTAGGATTCCCACGTATTGGGGAACAAAGAGAATTAAAAAAAGTATTAGAATTATTTTGGGCTGGAAAATGCCCATTTTCAGAGGTAGAAGCTGTTGCCTTGTTACTTAAGTCAAGACACTGGAACTATCAAAAAGATGCAGGGATAGATTTAATAGCATCAAATGATTTTTCACTGTACGACACTACGCTAGACACGGCGGTCATGTTAGGGGCTATACCTCAAAGATTTAAAAGCTTAAAAGAGGAAGAATTATACTTCTCTATGGCTAGAGGAAATCAAGATGCAGTAGCAATGCAGATGACAAAGTGGTTTAACACAAACTACCACTACATAGTGCCTGAACTCTCACTTTCAGATGACTATGCTTTGAATGCAAAAAAAGTATTGACTGAGTATCAAGAAGCAAAAGCGTTAGGTATTACAACGAAGATAAACCTCATTGGACCTATCACATTTTTGGGTCTTTCTAAAAGAGTAGATAAAGGAGATACTTACGAGTTATTTAGCAAGATACTTCCTGTATATGAAGCACTTTTAGCCGAGATAGCAAAACTAGACGATGAAATAGTTGTGCAAATAGATGAACCTATTTTTGTGAAAGATGTAGAACCTAGAGTATTGAGTCTTATTAAACCTTGCTATGATGCATTGGCAAAGGTGTCTGACAATATTAAAATCATCATCACTACTTATTTTGAACACTCAAATGAAGCAACAAAAATATTGGTACACACGCCTATATGGGGACTTGGTCTTGACTTCATCCATGGAGAGAAAAATATTGAAAGTTTAGGACTTATAGCTAAAAGTACCAAGAAACTTATTGCTGGTGTGGTAGAGGGTAGAAATATATGGAAAAATGACATTTCACAAACAGCAATACTTTTAGAGAATATTGCTAAGTTTGTAGAGAAAGAAAATATACTAGTCTCTTCTTCTTGTTCACTTTTACATACTCCATTTACGCTTAAGTATGAGAAAAAGATGGATCCAGAGATAAAAAATTGGCTCTCCTATACTCTAGAGAAGCTTTCTGAAATCTCACTGGTATCTAAAGTATTTTTTGATGGGGTAGAACATTTATCTGAAAAAGACACAGAGATATATGAAGCAAATAAAGAAGCAAATTCACTTAGAGTAAACTCTATACGTATTCATAATAAAAAGGTGCAAAACAGAGTAGCTAACTTTACAAAACTTGAGCGAGATGGTGCGTATGTAGAGCGTATCAAAATCCAAAAATCACTGCTAGGGTACCAAGATTTAGCGACAACAACTATAGGTTCATTTCCTCAAACATCAGAGATAAGAAAAGCTAGAGCAGACTTTAAAAAATCAGCTATTTCAAAAGAGGTATATGAGACAGAGATGAAAATATATATAGATAAGTGTATTGAGTTTCAAGAAGAGTGTGGGTTGGAAGTTCTAGTACATGGTGAACCTGAACGTAATGACATGGTAGAATATTTTGGTGAGCAGTTAGATGGTTTTGGCTTTAGCCAAAATGGCTGGGTACAGAGTTATGGAAGCCGTTGTGTGAAACCCCCCTTTATTTATGGGGACATAAGCCGTCCTAAGCCTATGACTATAGTGTGGACAACATACGCACAGTCTAAGACAGAGAAAATAATGAAAGGAATGCTTACAGGGCCTGTGACCATACTAAACTGGTCATTTGTAAGGGATGATATGGCTAGAGGTAATGTTTCTAAGCAGATAGCAGTAGCTCTTTCTGATGAAATAGATGACTTACAAAAAGCGGGTATCAAGATGATACAAGTGGACGAAGCAGCTTTTAAGGAGGGATATCCTTTGAGAACTGAAAATATTAAAGGCTATGAATCGTGGGCGGTAAGAGACTTTAAAATCTCTGTAAGCACAGCAAACAAAGAGACACAGATACACACACATATGTGTTACTCTGAGTTTAATGACATCATTAGAACCATAGAAAATATGGACGCAGATGTGATTTCTATAGAGACTGCAAGAAGCGGGAATGAACTACTTAAAATCTTTAAAGAAGTAGGGTACAAACAAGAAGTTGGTCCTGGTGTGTATGACATCCACTCTCCGCGTATACCAAGCGTGGAAGAGATGGTAGAACAGATAAAACTACTTCTTGAAGTACTGCCAAAAGAGCAATTATGGATAAATCCAGATTGTGGGCTGAAAACGCGTAAATGGGAAGAAGTGAAGCCTAGCTTGATTAACATGGTTAAGGCTGTAAATGAGGTGAGATCTATTATATAGCTTTTAATGAACCTACAAGAGAGAAAATCTTTTATTTACTCTCTTGTATTATCAAAAAAGATTTCAAAAATATCTAGTTGATCAAAACCTTATAATCTAACATGTTTTATAACGTTTATCGCTGTATCGACGTTTAGTGTTTCTATGAAAGTTAATCTATTAAAAAAACAGAGAATTTTTACTAAAAAAGTGACACCAAAAGTGTCATTACTCTACATATAAGGGAATAGGGCATAACTTATCATTTCACTTGTGATTTATAGGGTATTTTTACCCCTAAATTACACACTTCCCATTTATATAATTTCATTAATTAGACATAAGAAAAACCTTATAAAGTTATATATTTTTGATATACTCTTAATACTAAAATATCATAGTAGAAGAAGAATATGAAATATAAAATATTAGGTATTGTTATTATAGTAGTGATAACCATACAATTTATACCATATGGTAAAAATCATTCTAACCCAGCTGTTGTTGCCGAGCCTATGTGGGACAGCCCCAAAACAAAAGAATTGTTTGTTCGTGCTTGTGCAGATTGTCATAGTAACGAAACAAAGTGGCCTTGGTACAGTAATATCGCTCCCATATCTTGGTTAAATCAATATGATGTAGAAGAAGGTCGTGAACATTTTAATGTCTCTATGTGGGGCGTACAAAAAAAGAATGAGGGAAATGAAGCTAAAGAAGCATTTGAAGAGGGTGAAATGCCTCCTTGGTTCTATGTACTTCCTCATCCTGAGGCAAAATTATCAGCAAGTGAAACAAAAGAGTTGAGTAAAGGGCTTTTAGCAACATTTGGTGAAG
>JGI1221J11331_1000519_pt1 | contig 12683 bp, 12 predicted proteins | sample LakVidmifraction_4_FD_11331 | JGI IMG/M metagenome (IMG submission 11331) | reverse complement strand
AAAAATACAGGTAGGAAACTCACAATCGTGGTTAATAGTGCCGTGGTCACCGCCGGAAAAACCTCCATAGTAGCCTGGTGGATAATGGCTAAAAGCCTGGCACCTTTTGAATCCTTGTTTTCAGGCATTTCTAAATGCCTTATCGTATTTTCCACAAAAATAATTCCCACATCTACCATCACCCCAATAGCAATAGCGATTCCAGAAAGTGCTACTACGTTGGCATCTACCCCAAAACACCGCATAGCGATAAAGGTCATGAGCACCCCAACAGGCAACAAACTGGAAATTAAAAGGGAAGCCCTTAAGTTAAGCACCAACACTAGAATTACGATAATACTTATCAGAATTTCGTGTGAAAGCGCATTTTCCAGCGTTCCAATAGTTTCGTGAATGAGTTGTGTCCTGTCATAAAACGGAACGATGGTAACTTTGCTTACGGTTCCGTCGGCCAGGGTTTTTTGAGGCAATCCAACAGAGATTTCTTTAATTCTTTCTTTGGTATTTTCAATGGCCTGCAACGGATTTGACCCGTAACGGGCCACGACCACGCCACCAACAACATCGGCACCTCCTTTGTCTAAAATTCCACGCCTTTCAGCAGGGCCTAGATGCACCACAGCCAAATCCTTGATCAGGATTGGTTTGTTATTGGTTGAGGTAACTACCGTATTTTCAATATCCTCGACAGATTCTATATAGCCCAGTCCGCGAACCAGATATTCCACTTTATTAATTTCCAGAGTTTTTGCGCCAATATCGCGGTTGGAATTTTTCACCGCCATCATCACCTGATCAATTCCAACATTAAAGGCTTTCAGCGCATCAGGGTCTACATCTATCTGGTATTCCTGAATAAATCCACCTACAGAGGCAACTTCCGAAACGCCGGTAGTACCGCTCAAACCGAGTTTTACATAAAAATCCTGTATGGTACGTAATTCATGCAAATCCCATCCGCCGGTAACATTTCCTTCTGGATCTTGTCCTTCCAGCGTATACCAAAACACCTGTCCCAGACCCGTTGCATCCGGACCCATAGTAGGAGATACTCCTTGTGGTAATATATTAGAAGGAAGCGAATTCAATTTTTCCAAAACCCGGGTTCGCGACCAATAAAATTCTACACTCTCTTCAAAAATGATGTAAATAATGGAAAACCCAAACATGGAGGTACTTCTAATGGATTTTACTCCCGGAATCCCCAATAAGGAAGTGGTTAAAGGATAGGTAATCTGGTCTTCAATATCTTGTGGAGACCGGCCGGACCAATCGGTAAATACAATTTGTTGGTTTTCACCTATATCCGGAATGGCATCTACGGGAACAGGATCTTTAGGAAGAAAGCCGGTATCCCAGCCAAAAGGCGACGTAACCAAACCCAAGCCGATAAATGATGCCAGCAGGAGTACGGTAACTAAACGGTTGTATAGAAAATATTTAATAAGTTTATCGAACATTTTTTTGATTATTTAATGAGTTGATTTTGATAGAACATTAAGAAATGATTAAAAAAAACCACAACTATGCTTAACGCCGGAAGTTAAATACTTCGGCGGTCAAAAAAATTGTTAAATAATCAAATAAGAAAAGTCTGATCCAGAACAAGAATGTCTGTGACCAGCAATGGTGGAGTATAATATTTAAAAGGAATAATGTTTACAGCTAACCCTTCAAATAAATTAATATAAGTGTAGGTAAATGAAGTAACAAATACTTGTTGTTCAAAATTTAAGGTCGAAAAAGCAGTATTTAATTCATTTTGACCTTGGTATTGTTTCACTTCATCTTTACAACAATCGCTTTTTTTGAGTTCACAATCTTGAGATGTTGATGGCTTTTGTAATTCCATCCCACAAGATTCAGCTTTAGAAAATAGCGCAATATCAACCAGTTGATGACCACAATAGTGCTCACTGACGGTAAATGACATAGTAGATAACAAAACCACAAATGCCATTATAATTGCCGATATTTTTCTAAATAATTGCTTCATAATGAGTTGCAAAGATAAGAATTTTTTAAAGTGCTCGGTTAATTTTTTGTTAAATCAATTAAAAAGCAAATTTTGCAAGTGATGAAGATACCGGTAATAAAGTAGGATTTTTTTTAGTTTATCTTACAATAAAATGCCTTTGGGGACTTTTATTAGGTGTAATTATGATATATTTGAAATTATTATTTTTAATGAATGAAAGCACTGAAAATTTTAATTTTAGGGTTACTTTTTAGCATTCCAAGTCATGTAAAATCTCAGGAAACGTTACCAATTTATGCTGATTATTTATCGGATAATGTGTATTTGGTGCATCCTGCGGCGGCAGGAGTTGGAAATTGCGGAAAAATACGACTTACGGCGAGAAGTCAATGGGCTGGTATTGAAGACGCTCCTTCACTGCAAACATTAAGTGCACATAAACGAATTGGTGAAAATATGGGAGTGGGTTTAATCCTTTTTAATGATAAAAACGGATATCATTCTCAACAAGGTTTTCAAGGCACCTATGCGTATCATTTAAACTTTGGAAGAATGGAAGAAGTAGATCAGCTCTCGTTCGGGCTCTCGTTAATGGCCGTAATGAACAGTGTCGATGAAAGTACTTTTGTGATTCCTGATCCTGTAATTTCACAAATTGTGCAAAGTGAGCGTTATTTCAATGCCGATTTTGGTATGGCGTACCATAAAGGTGGGTTTTTTTCCTATTTTACAGCAAAAAATATTTTGCTCACCGCCAGAAATTTATACGATGATCGTTTTGAATCTCTAAATTTAAGAAGGTATCTGGTAACATTGGGCTATTATTATGGTCAGGGAAAAAGTTTGCAATTAGAACCTTCAATCATGGCGCAGACGATAGAACGAACAGGGGAGAAGTTTGTTGATTTTAATTTAAAAGTTTATAAAGACGTTGCAGAGGCGCAACTTTGGGCGGCTTTTTCATACAGAAGGAGTTTTGACAATGCAGATACCGAAGAACTCAATTACTTAACACCCATTGTTGGCGTTAATTACAAAAATTTTATGGTATCTTATACATATACAAAACAAACCGGTGAATTTTTATTTGAAGATGCTGGTTACCATCAAATTTCTTTAGGCTTCAATTTTGGTTGCAGAGCACCAAAAAGAGGAGGCTGCCCTAATATAAATTCGGCTTTTTAAGTTATAATTTAAAACTAAGAGTTTTGGGTTAATTAAAATTTTATAAACCGAATAACTGCGAATTTTTCAAATAAAAAAGATATGATTATTAAAGAATTAAATGGGATAAAACCAATTTTTGGAGAAGATTGTTTTATTGCTGAGAACGCCGTAATTATCGGAGAAGTGATTATGGGCAACCAATGCAGCATTTGGTACAATGCCGTTATTAGGGGCGACGTTCATTACATAAAAATGGGCAATAAGGTGAATGTTCAGGATGGAGCCGTTATTCACGCTACGTATAAGAAATCGCCCACAAATATTGGAAATAATGTTTCAATTGGCCACAATGCTTTAGTTCACGGATGTACTATACACGACAATGTGTTGATTGGGATGGGCTCAATTATTATGGATGATTGTATTGTGGAGAGCAATTCCATCATCGCTGCCGGTGCTGTTGTTACAAAAGGAACACATGTTAAATCTGGCTGTATTTATGCTGGTATGCCTGCGAAAAAGATAAAGGATATTAGCGAGGAATTAATTTCAGGGGAAATAAACAGAATTGCCGATAACTATGTTAAATATGCGGGATGGTATAAGTAATTAAGTCGAAAAGTTAGAAAGAAAAAAAGAGAAGAGAATAAAGAGAAAAGACTGAGAAAAAAATAAATAAGTTTAACAAGTTGAAAAGGAAAATAGAGATTAAAAGTCTAACTTTTCAACAGTAAAGTTTATGACAACATCGCTTAAAATTTCACTTAATACTTTGGTTTCTGCATTTGTATAAAATTTATGATGACTTTTTGTTGTTGAAGTTGAAAGCAAGTTGTGTTTTTCTAAAATGGCTTTTGTTTGTCTGGCAACCGCTTCACCTGAATCAATAATAGTTACATTATCGCCAATGATCTTCTTAATTTGGGGGATTAAATAAGGGTAATGCGTGCAGCCCAATACCAGATGGTCAATATTAAAGTTTAACATGGGTTTTAAGTAGGTTGAAAGCAACTCAGTTATTTCAGGGGAATTTAATTTTCCTGCTTCAATTAAAGGAACAAGTCCTTCGCCATCCTGCTCAATCGTTGTAATATTTTTGCTATATTCCTTGGTGGTTTTTTCGAATAATTTACTTGATAAAGTTCCTTTTGTTGCTAAAATTCCGATAGCACCGGTTTTACTTAAAAGTGCTGCGGGTTTTATAGCGGGTTCGATTCCAATGAAAGGAACGGAATAATTTTCCCTTAAATAATCAATAGCATTAGTAGTGGCAGTATTGCAGGCTACGATGATTAATTTGCATCCTTTTGAAATCAACAACTCTGTATTTTTAATGCTTAAAGCAATAATTTCTTCGGAAGATTTTTCACCGTAAGGCGCATTTTTACTATCGGCCAAATAAATGGTATTTTCATTTGGAATCAGTTTCACCAATTCTTTCCAAATAGAAGTTCCTCCAATTCCTGAATCAAATATACCGATGGGTTTGTTTTTCATTAGAATAAAAGTAAAAAAAATCCCGCAATAGCGGGATTTTTTTACAATTAATTATTGTTATTATTTAAGGCCTAATTTTGTTTTCACTGCTGGCAACAAATCTGTTCCATTGGCTACAATTAAGGTAGATGCTTCTAAAACATAAGTAAAACCTTGTGCAGTAGCAACTTCATCAATTGCTTTTTTTGCTTTTTCTAAAATAGGTTTCAAGATTTCATTTCTTCTGTTAGTAATATCTTCTCTTGCAACTTGAGATGCCTGATACAAATTTTGTTGGTTTTCTTGTACTTCAACACTTCTTTGTTGGTTCACTTCATCAGTTTGAGAACCTGATTCAGCATCGTATCTTTTTAATTTTGCTTCAAGTTTTGTTTCTTCCGATTTTAACTCAGTTTCATAAGTTTTGCTTAATTTTTCAATTTCAGCATTCATTGCTTTTGTTTCTGGCATAAGGCTTATTAACAAATCAGTGCTTATATGGCCAATTTTAGTTTGTGCTTGCAAAGTGTTGAATCCTAAAGTAACTATTGCAATTAATAATAAGGTTTTTAAATGTTTCATTTTTTGCTTGTTGTTTAAATTAATTATTTTGTTTTTTTTCTTCCTGGGCTTTTTTGGCCGCTTCAATTTCTTTTATTCTTTGTTGTCTTTTTTCTTCAATAGCTTTTTTTTGTTCTTCTCTTTTCTTTAGTTTTTCGGCTCTTTGTTCTTCAATTTTCTTTTTTAATGCTTCTTTTTTTGCTTCTCGGTTGTCTATTTTTTCTTGCAATGCTTCATTATTATTTTGGGCATTGATATCATCCTCATTATTACTTTCAACATTGGTTTCTTTCTGATTTTGTTTTTCTTTTAAGGCATCTACCTTTTTTGATCTTGTAATACTGTTCAGTACCAATTCACTAATGTCAAATTCCTTATTGGTGTACAACATGAGTAAAGAACTTGACTTGTCCAGTACAAAATCAAATCTCCTTTTCGATGCAATATCTTGAATTGCATTGTACACAATATCCTGAACCGGTTTCACCAATTGTTGTCTTAAAAAGAATAAATCACCATTCGTGCCAAAATGAGCAATTTGTAAATTTTTTAAATCCAGTTCCTTAATTTGAATATCTTCATCTTTTTCTTCGATTAACGCTTTTGTCAGGAGCGCTTTTTCATTATTTAATGCAGCTTTTAAATCTTCAATTTCTTTTTGTTGCTGCTCAATATCATTTTGCCAAGTAATCGCTTTGGCATTAATTTTAGTTTGTGCTTCCATATATTCAGGAATGTTTTCTAGAATATATTCCAAATCAACAAATCCAATTTTTTGAGCTTTTTGTGCAATTGATGAGAAGCCCAAAATTAAAAACGCAAATAAAAAAATTTTCTTTATCATAACTAAAATGTAATTAGAAAAAATCGTGCCACTTAATTATTCATACACAAATATAACTTATTTTAGTTAAAATTGTTGTCCAATTATGAAGTGAGTTTGCCAACCTGATTTTACTGTCTGTCCAGGCAATGGGTCAAATCCGTGCGCAAAGTCAATTCCTAACAATCCGAATGCCGGCATAAATATTCTTAAACCAAGCCCGGCAGATCGTTTTAACACAAATGGGTTAAAGTTGTCGAATCCATCATAAGAGTTTCCTGCTTCTACAAATCCTAAAACATAAATGGATGCTGATGGTTTTAATGTGATGGGATATCTAAGTTCCATTTGAAATTTGTTGTAAACAGTACCTCCCTCTATGGATGATAAACGCCCGTTTTCATATCCTCTTAAAGCGATTGTTTCTCTGCCGTCCAATTGATATGAAGCCATCCCGTCTCCACCAACGAAGAATCTTTCAAAAGGGGAATCTCCTAATGTTTTATTGTAATGTCCAAGAATACCAAATTCCGCATTTGACATGATCACTAATTTCTTCGTTAAAGCAGTGTACCATTTTCCTTTGAAACTTGCTTTATAATACTCAAGCCATTTGTATTTTTCCTGATCATCAATAGTTGAATAATCTTTATTGTTTAATAAAGAGTAGGGGAATGTAACTTTGGCGCCAATGCTAAAATCGGAACCATAGGTAGGGAAAACCGGATTTGAACCAGCTGAACTTCTTCCTAAAGTAATGCTATAAGACAAGTTATTTGATTGCCCGGTTGAGAATGAAAATGTTGAAATTGGATAATCGTTTAAATCATACAATTGGTAACTGATACTTTGAGATAGGGTGAAATAATTATCTGGCCATTTTAAACGTCTTCCTAAACCGACAGTAGCACCCACAATATTTAATCGTTGGTCTTTATCAACTTTATTGGTTGTGTAATCGTATCTGAATTGTTTAGAATTGTATATTGAAAACGACAATGATTGCGGTTTTTTTCCACCCAGCCAAGGTTCAGTAAATGAAAAACTTGAAGTCGTATAATACCTGCTTTTTTGAAGTCGCAATGCCAGCGTTTGACCATCTCCCATAGGAAGTGGTTTATAAGCTTTCCCGTTAAATATATTTTTAACAGAAAAATTATTGAATGACAATCCTAAAGTCCCAATAAATGAACCTCCGCCATAACCTCCTTGCAATTCTATTTGGCTGGAGCCTTTTTCAGCAACGGTATAATCAATGTCAACTGTTTTGTCTTGATAATTTGGATTTAAATCGGGCGTTATTGCCTCAGCATCAAAAAAGCCTAATTGTCCAAGTTCTCTAATGGTTCTGATAATATCGCTTTTGCTGTATAAATAACCAGGCTTCGTTCTAATTTCTCTATAAATTACGTGGTCGTTGGTTCTGTCATTTCCATTAACGGTAATTTTTTTAATACGTGTTGGAGCATCTTCATAAATTCTGATTTCAACATCAATAGAATCATTATTTATTCTTGTTTCAACGGGCATTACTCTTGAAAAAAGATATCCATTATCCTGGTATAATGTTGTAATGTCATCAGAATCTGGTTTTCCGGTACCCGTAACTCTTTCTTTCAATACTTTTCCATTATAGGTATCTCCTTTTTCTATTCTTAAAATGCTTTGAAGTTGAGTATCTGTATATTTGGTGTTTCCTAAAAAGCGGATATCGCCAAAAATATATTTTTTCCCTTCTTCAACTTTAATATCTAAACTGATGGTATTGTTATCATTAAAGGTTAGAGAATGATCAATAACTCGGGCATCTCTATATCCTTCTTCACTATAGGTTGTTATAATAGCTTCCAGATCTTCATTAAAATCAGCTTCAATATATTTTGATTTTTTCCAAAATCGCCCAAAGAATGCTTTCTTGGTGTTTTTCATGGCTTTTTTAAGCTTATGATCACTAAAAGCTTCATTCCCCTCAAAATTGATATTTTTTATTTTTATTTTTTCGCCTTTGTCAATAAAAACCAACATGTTAACGGTATTTACGCTTGAGGTATCCGGCTTGGTATCGATGGTTACTTTTGTTTTCAAATAACCTTTTTCCTGATATTTTTTTTTGAAATAATTTTTTGAAGTTACCATTAAGTTATCTGTTAACATGGCACCTTTTTTAAGCTCGGCATCTTTTTGTAATTCTTTCGCCTTGCTTTTTTTAACGCCTTGAATGGTAACATTTTTAAGCTGTGGCAGCTCCATAACTTCAAAATCCAGATAGGCTACATTCCCGTCAATTTTGGAAACATACACTTCTACATTGCTGAATTGTTTGGTTTCATACAATTTTTTAATGGCGCTTGTAAGTTTATCGCCAGGAAGTTTAATTTCTTGGCCTACGATTAAACCGGTAAACACTTTTACAGTTTCTTCTTCAAATTTTTGAAGTCCTTTAACGGTAATTCCGCCAAGTTCATAATTGGTTCCCTTAACAAAAATATTGTTGGTTTTTAAGGGGACTAAAGTATCGTTAACGGTGATTTCTTTTGTTTTTAAGGGGACTAAAGTATCGTTAACAATGATATCTTTAATGATGGTATCATTTTTTGTTTGGATGTTTTCTGAATTATTTTTTGGCAGAACTTGCGCGGTTGCGGCATTAGTTGATAAAATAATTGTAAAAAGTAATAGCGTTATTTTAAGTTTATTCATTGATTTTTTCAATTTGTTGGCTGGTTTTACCAAATCGTCTTTCTCTTTGTTGATAATCTACTATTGCATTAAACAAATTTTCTTTCCTGAAATCGGGCCAAAGCGCATTGGTAAAATACAATTCGGCGTAAGCAATTTGCCATAATAAAAAATTGCTGATTCTTTTTTCGCCACTGGTTCGAATCAATAAATCAACATCCGGCAAAGAAAACGTATATAAATGATTATTAATAATATTTTCGTTAATTTCTTCAACGGCAAGTTGATTATTAACAACTTTTTTTGATATATTTCTGATAACATTAACAATTTCTTCCCTTGAGCCGTAACTTAACGCAAGCGTTAGTGTTAATGATGTGTTATTTTTTGTTTTTTCAACAACTTCTGCGAGTTCTATCTGTGCTTTTTCCGGGAGGTTTTCAATATTACCGATGGTGTTTAATTTGATGTTGTTTTTGACCAGTGTTTTTAGTTCCTTTTTTAAGGAAGACACCAATAAAGCCATCAACGTTTTCACTTCTAGTTTAGGCCTGTTCCAATTTTCGGTTGAAAAAGCATAGAGTGTTAAATAATTGACGCCAATTTCCCTGCAGCCTTCAATAACTTCTTTTACAGAAGTTACGCCGTTTTTATGACCGAAAACCCTTGGTTTTCCTTTCATTTTAGCCCATCGACCGTTCCCGTCCATGATGATTGCAATATGGTTTGGCAGATTGTCTGTATTTATTTGGGATTTATAATCTTCCATCAGTAAGGAGTTGCGTAACAAGGAGGTCTTCCAAAAGAATAAACAAGTGATATGCCTGTTAGCATATACCAATCGTTACTGTTTGGATTTCCAAATTTTAGTGAATTTATTTCTTGGTTATTATAATCTATGTCATCTTCAAAAGTATATCGGGCCCTTAATTCTATAGCAATGGCGAAATCGTAAACCAGCTTTGTTTTATAGCCAATTCCAAAAGGAATGGCATAGGCTGTTTTTGATTCTAAATTATAGGGAGGTTGTGTGCTTCCTGGAGGATTGTCTGGCTTTACCACATTGTAATTAAAAGCAGCAAATTCAACCAATAAGTAGGGGGTGTGCGTTTTTTGATAATCGTCTAAATTGTATTCAAAATAATTAAATTCGATACCAATCGCCAGTTCTTTTATACTATTTGTAAATCGCATATCGTTGATATTACGTGCCTTATTTGTGGCATCGGCATCATCAGAAGAAATTTGAGCGTAGGTAAAAGTTCCTCTAAATGCAATTCGGGGGTTCAAATTCCATTTATAAATAACGCCCCCCATAATATTATTGGGATTTATATAATATTCAGGGCCTATATCTCCAATATAATTACTTCCTCCAACAAATAATCCAACTTCATTAATTTGAGCTTTGGAAGTCATTGTGATAAAGACGATTGTGGTGAATAAAATAAATTTTTTCATAAATAAAATAGCCAGCAAATATAAAAAATTATAGTTGCTTATTTAAGTTTAGCAACCTCTTTTTTGATTAACTGTTTTTAAATGAAAATATTGCTGGAGTAAATTCCTTATTTATTTTTGTGATTTTGCTATTGATAATTCCTTAAATCTTGGCCCCAAAGCAATTTATCCCGAAGGGTTTTTATAAAAGTTTGTTGATTAATTTCGACAATTTTTAGGGTAAACGGAGATTTTTCTATAAAAATTTCGGTTTTGCTGTTTATCGTTGTAATTCTAGAATCCAGGGATAAGAAAAATTTATCCTCCCTTCCGCTTACAGTCAATTTAATTTTGGTGTCATTTGGAATTACCAATGGTCTGGCATTAAGATTATGGGGAGCAATTGGCGTTAATACAAAACTTTTTGCCTCAGGTAAAAGTATAGGGCCACCACAGCTTAATGAATAACCGGTTGAACCTGTTGGCGTTGCAATGATTAGGCCATCGGCCCAATAGGAATTTAAATACTCCTGATCTAAATAAGTTTCAATGGTAATCATGGAGGCCGTATTTTTTCTATTTACGGAAACTTCATTCAACGCAAAATTAAGTGAATTTAAAGGCTCAATTGTTGGCGTTGTTTTTACGCTTAATAAAGTTCGTTTAAAAATAAGGTATTTTTTTTGTAAAATTTGCTCAATTGCCGTGGTTATTTCCTCTTTTTTTACGGTTGCCAAAAAACCTAATCGGCCCGTGTTTATTCCAACTATAGGGATATTGGAATCTCTAATAAAAGTTACAGCCCTTAAGATGGTACCATCACCGCCTAGGGTAAACATAAAGTTAATAGAGCTGTCTAATTCTGTATGGTTAGAAAAAGTTTCGGCCTTTAATATATTGATGTGTTTTTTTAAGCCTAAATAATAATTGTGTTCAATTACAAATTCAATCTTGTGAATTTTTAATGCCTGCAATAATTCTTCAATGTATATTTTATCTTCTGGTTTGTAATATTGTCCGTATATAGCAATTTTCATCCTTAAATGTTTAGGTATTTTTGCAGGTAATTAGATCGTTCTTTTAAATCTTCCAGATAAAAATCTTCTTTATGTTTGGACAGTACTTTGTAGTTGTACCGTCTAAAAGATTGAATAATTTCATTCACATCTTGCGCAAAAAATTTAATAGTTATTTTTACGGAGGTTGCGTCTGCTTCGGAAATAAAAATACCCAGCAAACTGCCATTATTAGATTCTACAATTTCACAAATTTCTCTAAATGAATATTCGGTTATGTTTTTTTCAATGCCTAAAACTGTTCCTTCATTTTTTAAAAATGGGGTGTTGTTGTAAACATGTAAAATATCAATTAAATCGCAATAGCCTAAATATTCCTTTTTATCGTTAATTACGGGAATTAAATTTGATTCATTTGCGGCAAAAATCTTCAGAATTTCCAATAAATTATTGTCTTCTTCCGTAAAGAATAACTGAAATAAATATTGAAAATTACTAAGTTCCTTCTCATCTTCAAAAATACCGAGAATGTCAAGTTCTGAAATTAAACCCAATAAATGACCGTTTTCAACAATGGGGAAATGAGAATAAGTGGTTTTAGAAAAAAGCAATTTTACATCGGCAATTTTTGTGTGCGTTGTAAATGCTTTAAATTCTTTTAAAATATAAGGGGTCTTTTCCATGTTGTTTGCCGTTATGCTACAAAATTAATCAAAAATTAATCCAAAAACAGCTTCTTACTTCGTAAATTTGCGCATTCATTTAAATTTTTAAGATTTTTTAAGAATGATAAAATTAAGTGTAAATGTAAATAAAATTGCCACATTGCGAAATTCGCGTGGAGGAGATTATCCAAATGTAGTGAAAGTGGCTTCTGATATTCAAGATTTTGGTGCTGAAGGAATTACTATTCATCCAAGACCCGATGAGCGACATATTCGTTACCAGGATGCATTCGATTTAAAAAAAATAGTGACTACTGAGTTTAATATTGAAGGAAATCCAATACAGAAATTTATTGATATGGTACTGGAAATTCGCCCAACACAAGTTACTTTGGTGCCCGATGCCATTGATGCCATTACCTCAAATGCCGGCTGGGATACCATTAAACATCAAGAGTTTTTGAAAGAAATGGTTGATGAATTTCATCTAAAAGGCATCAGAACTTCGATTTTTATTGATGCTGATTTAAAATTAATTGAAGCCGCTGCCAAAACAGGAACAGACAGAATTGAATTGTATACCGAAGAATTTGCAAAACAGTATGGTTTAGGAAATAAAAATGCCATAAATCCTTATATTGAAAGTGCTGTTTTGGCAAATGAAATCGGTTTGGGAATTAACGCCGGACATGATTTAAGTCTGGACAATATTCAATTTTTTGCCAAAAATATTCCTGGTTTATTGGAAGTTTCCATAGGCCATGCATTAATCACAGAGTCTCTGTATTTGGGATTGGAAAATGTGGTGAATATGTATAAATATAGGTTAAAAGTTTAATTGTTTATTTTTTTAATAGATTAATATTTATTTGATTTTT
>JGI1221J11331_1000515_pt1 | contig 12837 bp, 8 predicted proteins | sample LakVidmifraction_4_FD_11331 | JGI IMG/M metagenome (IMG submission 11331) | reverse complement strand
TTGTAGCAGGTGGAGCTATACAAGTGTCTAAAGGATGGGGTACAGGAGGGAAAGCAGGGGCTATAAATGGAGCTGTTGGAGGATCTGCTATGGCAGCTGGCTTAATGGCTTTAGGGCTTGTAAACCCATTCTTACTTGGAGCAGTGGTATTAGTATCTATCGCAGGTAATGCAATTAAAACTGGTAAGAATGAGGATCAAAATGCAAGGGATGATATAAGGACTCAATTCCAAAGAAACGGACTTGTAGATAACGAGTATAATATGACACTAGCCGATGGGTCTAAGTTTAATCTAGGCATGGATGGAAGAGGTGGAAAACATGCGATAACCAATCCTGATAAGTTAGCCGAGGGGCATAAAGGTAAAATAAAAGAACTAAATTCTTATGATATAGATTACACTAATGATCTAGATTACATGGCTGGTATGGGAGGGGTTACTCTCTCTAGACTTCTATCTGGTGGTAAAGGACAAGCTATAGACCAGTTAGGTAATCAGCTAGGTAACGGTGCTCTAGGTGGTGTTGGATTTGGTAAGGATATGAGTACAGGTAACTTTGAGAGTGTTAGAGATAACATGCGTTCAATCTACGCACAGTCTGGTATCAAAAACAAAGAGGATGGGTACCAATTAGCTAATATGATGTACTCCGAGGGAAGGCTAGATGAATCAGAAGTAGTGTCAATGCACCAAAGCTTAAATATGATATTTGATAAAGATGGATATTCTACAGCTCAAAAACTTATGGGAGGTAGGCAGAATGGTATAAATGTAGCATTTGGTCCAGAACCATCTTTTGATAATGGAGCTGTGCCAATAGGTAAGTCTAAAGTTACAGCTAATGCAGATGCCCCAAAAAGTAAGGCAGTAACGGAGCCTATCAGTATGTCAAAACCCAACAGTCTAGCAGGTGTTGATCAAAGTGAATTGGTCCCATATAAAGATGTTCAAGTAGATAAATTGGACTTAGAAAAGGATGCGTTAGATAAAGATAAATTTGTAATGCGAAATAGGCAAAAGTACTCTAAAAGATCATCTGATCCTAGTGGGGCTGTAGCCGCTAATATGTAATATGGCGTATAATTATTTCTCACAACCTCAAGGACCTAGTGTACCTGTAGACCTATATGCCAATGCTGCTACAGCAGGTGCGAAAGTGGGCCAAGCTCTGGGGACTCCTTTTTCCAATGCGGTAGAGGGGCTTACTCAGGGCATACAAACAGGACAAGAAATTGTTAGTAAAAATCAAGAAATAGAGCTTAATCAAAACAAGTTAGATAATCTCCCTACAGCTAACGCAAGGCAAGAAGAAGATCTAAGGGGTGCTAGACTTAGAAATGAAGTTCTAGAACTAGAATCAGGTATATCAAAAGATACTGAANCACTACAGCTAGAGGCCACTAAAGAGAGCTTAATAAATAAAGCAACATCTTTGAAAAGAGACACTGCATTAAAAGCAAAAGAACAAAAGTTTAATGAGGCGTATCAAAATGCAGCAACCCCACAACTTAAAAAAGAACTTATATTAAGTGGACAGTATAATGATGTGTTCTCTAACTTTCCTAAAACATATCAAAATGCAGTAACAAATCCAAATGTATGGGGTACTCTCAATAAAGAGGAACAAAATAGTATCTCTTTAGGTATAGCTAAGAGGAGCGTATACGACTCCACAGAGAAGATGAAACAAGCACAACTACCAGAGTGGATCAAGGCTAATGCTGCTCTAGATAACTCAGATATAGGTAAAGATTTAGCCGTAAAAACAGGCATAAACGAATCTTCTAAGTTAGCAGCATCTGTTACATTTGTCCCAACTGGTAGATATAAAACAGACGATACTGGAAAACTACTTAGAAATACTAAATCTCCTCCAGGCACTAGCGACTACATGTATGATCCAGATTATGTCGGGGAGTTGAAAACTTGGGATGCAATCGACAACGGTAGAATAGTAAGAAATGGAGTTGACCCAAAAGAAAAAGCTCTCTTCGATACAGTAAATAAACTAAGACCTTTCCAGGACGGTTCGTATCAACAGACACAGTTAAGTGAAGTAGAGGCGACAGCTAAAAAAAAGACACAGCAAGAAAGAGATAGGCCCCCAGGTATATCTCCTAGAACTACCCCCCAGAATCAAACCGCTGAAGGTATACAAACAGCTGATACTTTGGAAGAATCAGCCAATGCTTTACCAAAGTTTACACAACAGCAGAAACAGATACAGGTACAGTTCAATCTAACAGAGAAGGAACTAGAAGTTATAGCAGAGCCTATTAGTGAGCTAAATAGACTAGCGGAGAGATCTGTAGGTAATCTACAGCTCAGAAATAGTGCGAGCACTGCTAATATAAAGGACAGGCTTATAGATAGTATCTCTAGGAATATATCTGATACCCAGTTCCAAAAAAGTAAAGTCATTCAATCAGAGTACACCGATAAAAAAGTAGAGAGATACAACGAAAGTATTTTAGAAATGTCGGGGAATAGACCAGGCACTAGGGAAGTATTAGCCCCTTTTATGATCAACTCTAGAGAAGATTTATATTATAACTCCATTAAAAAAGCTCTTAATACCCAACTAGAAAGTGTATATATGAAATCTATTAATTCAGCTGAAAAGAGAAGAGGGCAGATAGAGAGTAAAGCCGAATCTACAGCTAACAAAAATAATTTTTTAAATAGTTTACGACAATGAATGTACCCTTTTACGGATCAGATGTAGAAGAAGAAGAGAAATCTTTGGAACTAGATGACCCTACTTTTTTTGAAGCTATAGAATCTGTAGAATCAGGTGGTAGGACAGATGCTGTATCTAATAAAGGGGCTAGAGGCCCTATGCAAATTATGCCAGCTACTTGGGGTGATATTGCACAAGAAGGCGAGAGCATAGATAATCCCGATGATAACAGAAATGCAGGTAAGAGGTATTTCAACCAACTGTATAAAAGATACGATGGAGATGTTCAACTAGCTTCCGCTGCATACAATGCAGGAATGGGGAACATCGATAAGTATAGAAAACAAGGGTTTAAAAGCTGGGAAGATATTTCAGAGGAGATGCAAAGAAGAGGGGCATTTCAAGAAACAGTAGATTATGTTCCAAAAGTAATGCGGTCTTGGGATAAAGTAAGGGGAACTTCTCCACAAAATTCATCCCAAACAGCTAAACTTTTAGAGGAATCGGACGATCCAGAGGTGGAGGATGTAGAGACTCTGGACTCTTCTGGCTTCGCTAAGAAAATGCTACCCCACACAACTTCGGAGGAGTATAATAGCAAGCCACTAACCGAGAGACTTAAAATTATTTCTGATACCTATGCAGCTTCCCAATGGGACCCAGATGTATATGATACAGTTAAAACACTATCTGATTATGAGTGGGATGGAGCTAGTGAGGAAGAAACCCCTTCTTTTTCTGAAATACCAGAGATAGGTAAACCCCCTATAACAGACCTAACTAAAAGTCCTGAACAAGATTTAAAAAAGTGGCAAGAGGATGTATACCAAAAAGTATATGAAACTGGAGTAAGTCCTGCTGTATTTGGATCTAGACTAGATACATACCTACAACAACAGAGTGAAAGGGAGCTGGAAGCTTTTAAAAGAAGGCAAGCTGGTACAAGTGCAGTAACATGGCTTGGTAATACTGTACGAGAGGTGGGTATAGGTGCTCTTACTGGCTATGCGAAACCAATAGCACTAGTTCCGAGACTAATGGGGGATAGTGAACTTGCTAATATGATAGAGGATGCCCCTGCAAAACTTAGAGGAGATTCTAGTGATGCGTATCTGTATGAAGTGGATAAAGATGGGTATCTCGTAGAAAATGCAGATGGAACTTACCAAACTAAAGTTCAAGGAGAGATTTCTAATATAGTCGGTAATATAGGTTCCTTTCTAGCAGGTGGGGTAGCACTTAAAGCAGCTGGGTGGGGTAGTTTAAAACTAGGTTCGTTTTTCTTTGGTACTAATGTAGGGCAATATGCTAACGATTCTTTTAGGACTGTAGAGGAGGAAACAGGCGATAAAACAAAAGCCTATAAAGCTGCTCTGGCATCTTTNCCAGCCGCTACTTTAGATACTGTTGGGGATATGCTTGTGGCAGGTAAAGTAATGTCTCCAGTACTTGGTGGACTCTCCAAATATGAGAGATTGACATATGCAGCTGCTAGATTTGGAAGGGGTGGAGCCATTACTGGAACTACTTCTGTAGCATCTGATGCTATCCAACAATCTGGGGAAATAGCACAGACAGGTAGAGATTTTGATACTTCCAGAAGTGCCAAAGTAGCCATTGCAGGTACAATAGCTGGGGGAGTTGTGGACTCTACACTAAGTTCTGTAGAATCGGTAAAGAATAAGAAAAAAGAACTAGCAGACTATAATCTAGATTTGAATAAAAAATCAGAAAGGGTAGGTAAAAATAATGAGATCCTACAAAAATTCAGAGATAATCCAGACAGTGAAACTAAATTATCAGCTAGAGCAGAAGACATAGACCCAGAAATACTCTCTCAAATGGGTATGAAGCAGAGTACCGATTCTGAGGGAAATGTAGTGGTAACTAAAGACTCCGATGTACTTTTAGATACGGCTCTTATAGAAGATTTACCTATAGCATTGCAAGCTATAGAGACACTGCACACACCTTCAGAGTTACTAGCAGCCCAACGAAAGCTAGCAGAACTAAACTCTAAACAGAGTGCTGGAAAAGCTACAGAGGTAGAGATAGACCAAATTAAAGAACTACAAGAAGTTACTTCAGGTCTACACAATCCTAAACATATAAATAATATAAAAGCCTATGAAGGCCAAGTAAACCGCATATTAGAGAATGACCCAGGAGCTTTGCCTGTGACTTGGGATGCTAAAAGTAATAGATGGCACAATATCGAAACAGGCGAAAGCTCTGTATTTTTAAAAGATGCTCTTAGGTCTGATTCTGAGTTTAAAGCAGATACAAAGGTCTATGAAAATGACTTTTCTGATACAGGGGCAATAAAAATAATAGATGAGGACGAACTAAACTATAGCCCACAAGATGCTGCTGATAGGGAGGCTGATTCAGTGGCCACTCAGGAAACAATACAAAAGTCTATAGTAGACATTAGAGTAGAGCATAATACGCTAAAAACAGAACTAAGAGATAAGACCAAGGAAAAATCTAAAATAGAATTGGATAATTCAAAGGGTGTAAAAGATAATATAGCCTTAGAAGATGATATAACCAAACAAAAAACTGCTGTCGAGAAAGCAGAAAAAGAATTAGCTAATTATAAGGAGATACCAAAAAAAGCTATAGGGGCTACTGATAGGTTAGCAAAATTAAGAAAAGAGCTAGAGGATGAAAAAGCTGGCATTCTAAAATTAACTAATAAACTATCTAAAGCTAAATCTGATGGTTATAAAACTAGTCTAGAAGAAAAAATAAGTACCGCTAAGAATAGAGAAAGAGATCTAAAAGCCGAAATGCTAGGTCTTAGAGAAAATTCTAGACTTGAAGCTACAAAATCAAAGAGACAAAAAGCTCAAGAACGATTGCAATCAGAACAGAATAAACTAAAAGAACTAAGTGAGAAGTCAAAATATATAACCCAAGAAGTGCCTGATTTATCCAATATCGAGAATACCCTTAAAGAGCTTGACCAGAAACACGGAGAATTAATGGGTGCTTTTGAGACCTCTAGGGAGGATCATGCCAAACTTAAAACAGCTAATAAAAGCTCTGAGAAGGCTTTTAAGGATGGACAGAAAGCTATAGCCAAAGTTCGCAAAAAGGGTCTTGCCGCCATTATAACCGATAGGGATGGGGAAACCATTGTAATACCTTCAGGATTGTCCCCAGAAGTTAAACAGCAGGTAGTCGCACATGAGTTAGGCCATTCTGTAGCTAATAAGGTATCTCTCCCTGCTGACCTGTTAGAAAAAGTAGAGAGTACTCTAGGTGCCTATGATGCTACTGGATTTATAACGACTGTAGGTGAAGTATCTAAAGATCTATTATTACCAGAAGTACAGAAGGTAACTGGTATGAAAAGTGGGGAAACTCTAAATGAACTGCAAAAAGGATCTAGAAAATCACTACTATCCGTACCAGAGTACATGGCTAATCAAATAGGTGCCGAGATACTTAGAAGAGCTGGGGTAAATGTAGACCAGATTAAAATAGATCCAGATATAGCTCTTTGGCTGCAAGATAAAAAACTACCTGATATAGGTTCAAAGGAAGCTGGAAAGGAGGCTAAAATATTAGAGGAGTCTAAACCTATTAGAGAAGAGCCTACAGTAACTAAAGAGCCTACAGTACAAACTAAATCTATAGATGAGTTCACAGATACAGTAGCAGCTAGCCGTGACCCACAAGTTTCACAAGATGCTGGAATACCCGATAGCGACTCAACAAAACCTAAGCTAGAATTTGATGTATATACAGGAGAAAGAAAACAAACCGCAGCATCTAGTAGGGCTAGCGATCTATCTAAAAATGCTCCTGTAGTAGATTACCCTACCATGTCTGCAAGTAAGACTCAGGAAGCTATGTCCGACTTAGTGCAAGCGGAGTCGTTTGAAAAAATTAAAAGTTTAATATCTCCAGAAAATAATGATATAGATGGAAGTCTGAAACCTAACTTAGCTGTTGCCCTGTTTAAAAAAGCAGCTGCTGATTATGAGGCAGATCCAACCCCTAGCAATCTATCTAGAATGGAGGAAGCTTTTAATCTATCTTTATCTACACCTACGATCTACGCACAAGCGATAGGCACATTAAGAGGAGCTTATGATTTAGATAGCTACGCTGGATTTATTAAAAGCGTATCAGATAGCCTAAAAAAATCATTAGGTAGTAAGTATAAACCCCTAACAGAGTTCGCATTAAGAGAGCTTAAATCTATATATGATGAAGCTAAAAAAGCTGGATATGGTCCAGGGTCTATCAGAAACGATTATGTTAATGAAGGCATAATAAAGGTACTTGACTCTCAAGGTATAGATCAAAAAGCGTGGGTACAAGAATTTGTAAGGACTAATCTACTAACAGGTTTTGGTACCTTTCAGATCAATGCTTTGGGAGGGGCTGTAATGGGGCCTATAGCTACTCTAGGGAGAGCTTTGACAACAGGCAACCCTACTGTATTCTTTAAAGTTTTATCTGGCATGGCAGGGGCTGGTAGAATAGCAGGGGCAGCGGATTTTGTAAGGACAATGAATGGAAAACAAGCTGCTCTATTGCTAGATCATATAGGTAATGCTTCTCAATTTACTATTAAGGACAAATCAACAACACTTAGAAAGATACAGAGTAAGCTGAATACAGGTTTACTATTTGCTAGAAAGTTAATGTCGGCTACAGATGCATTCAACAGAAGGATAGCTTCTCAGGGGTATATGGCCCAAGAGAGCCACTATAAACTGAATAAACTATATGGAAATGACCCTGCTAGATACATGGCAGAAGCTGCAAAAATATATTTTGGTAAGGGTGAGATACAAACCGAAATGAAAAAAATGCAAGAGGCATCAGCTAAAAATGGAGTGGAATTATCTAACTCTGATGCTGCTATATATGCTTATGAAAATCTCCTTAAAACTGGATACTCTAATGAAGCTTTTGCCCCCATATTAGAAAAAGCAGAGAATTGGGCAGATATAACATCTCTACGAGGTAAACTGTCTAACCCTGCATTAGATATGCTTAACACAATGTTTAATAGGGGTATGAGCCACTGGTTCGGAGGTCCTGCTCTTACAGCTGTACTACCATTTGGTAGATCTATAATGGCTATAGCGGACTATGGCTATGATGTTATACCAGGTACCTATATAGGGAAAAAAGCAGAATCTATAGTGATGAAGAAAGCTATAATGCAAGATTCATCTACCACACCTGATGTTAAAAGAAGGAAGATACACCAATTGGAAGTTGAAGAGCAGCGTTCACTAGCTTTAAATAAGCTAGGGGCTGGTCTAGCTGCTACTCTTCTAGGGGCCGCTTTAGAGGGATCAATAGAGATAGAGGGGGAAGCTAGTGAGGTATTAGATCTAAACCCTAAACAAGGAGAAAGCCCTATAGGTAAGGCGGCTAGGGATAGGACGGCTTTTAAGGAGTATGATCAAACTGGAAAAAATCCGTACTCTATAAAATTTAAAGGAAGTAAAAACGGTTTTATATACAAGGATTACCCAGGTCTTAATGCAGTTATATATGGGGTTCATAAAGCCAAGCAAGCTATAGACAAGGGGGCTGACCCTATGGATGCTGCTATGTCATTCTACAAGGGAGCCTTTGCTCAAATATCTAATGTCACTTTACTAGAGCCGTACACTAAACTGTTCAATAATCTAATAAAAGATGATACAGGGGATTCAGGTACGGCTTTAGAAAAATCCTTTAAAGACTTGGGGAGAACAGCAGTATCTATGTCTGTACCGTTTTCAGGGCTGATAAAGGATATAAATAAATCGTTCGATGGCAACATACAGGAGAGCAATACAGGTAGTTGGGCAACCATTTTTAAAGACTATCCAGGTAGTAAAGAACTATTTGGAAGTAACCCAGCGTTAGATGACTTTGGGAGACCTGTAGAAAAAAGTTTAGTAGAAAGAGTACCTGGAGTAGGTAGATTTATAGCTTCTGAAAAAGAGCCGTCTAATGAAACAGCTAGGATGCTAAAAGAAAAAGGAATAATAACTCCTAGTAACCCTACTACTATACGGTTCACTACAGCGGATTATAGTAGAGCTGGAACTACTAAAGATAAATATAAAACTACAGCAGAAGAGCGAGTAGGTAAATCATTATCAAATGCATTTACTCCTGATGAATGGTATGACTTTATAAAATATACTGGACCACATATAGAGAGAGCTGCAAGGAGAGTAGCATCTAGCGGATCTTCTACAGCGGTATCACAACAACGATATATAAAGGATGTAAAGACAATAAGAAATAACGCTAAGAAGCAATTTATCAGGAATGGTAGGTTTGGAAGCTAAGTATATCTACTAATTTTATAGCTGCTAATTGATGTTGTTTACCAAACAGTAGTTTACACTGCTTTATAAAATCCTTATCAAAGTCACTTGTAGTTATATTATAAGTATATACTTTCCACCCTTTAGGCTCTTGTTTCCAATGCATTACCCATACCTCAAAGTTAGATTGTGTTACTAATAGGGCTGCATTTATGTTATTTACTATTTTTTTCTTTCTAGCTGTCCAGTTTCCAGTAGTTGTGACCTGCACCAAAACATGGGGGTTTCCTTTCAGGCTTAAACATAGTAGATCAGCAAATCCAAATAGATCTGATTTTCTACCTGTAACATGAAAGTGTTCTACATTTTCTGCTAGGTATCCTCTAGATGCCATATAGTCGATACTTCTAGAAGTTAAGGCTACTTTCTTTTTCACTTCAATCTAGCCTCTTCTGCCAGTAACTTTATCTTATCCAAAAATTCTTTAGGTATATCTAGGTGTTCTAAGCACCATTTATAAGATACTTGTGGGGTTCCATCTTGCATACCCAAAAGCCATACAGCAGCATCTATTCTTATAATATATTCTTTACTTTTTAAATCTAGTATAGCTCTCTCTATCATAGCGGCTAACAGGTGTATTTCCTTAGAAAAGTCTGTNACCTGNCTATCTAAATTGTCTGCTTTATTCATATATGCATTAAAAAAGGGGGATGCCTCCCCCATAGTTACTACATAACCTGAGATAGGGCTGCTTTAGCACCACCTTCATATCCTTCTGTAGCTTCTTCTTTAATTTCCTTTTTCTTAGAAGCTTTCTTTTTGACAGCTTTCTTAACAACTTTCTTGGCTGTCTTCGTGACTGCTTTCTTAGCTGCTTTCTTAGCTGCTTTCTTAGCTGCTTTCTTAACTGTCTTCTTTACCGCTTTCTTAACAGCTTTCTTAACTGCTTTCTTTTTCGTTGCCTTACTTTTCATTTTATATCCTTTATCTAGTTTTTCTATTCTCCCAGAGGTTTCTATATTTACCAAAAAACTTACAAGTAATATAAAAAGGTTCTGAGAGTAGTTTATTATACCAGTATTTGGGGTAAGATTTAATATTATCTCTTAACCATATATCTGCTTGATGCCGTGTGTAGAATGCTTGGTACACTGGAGAGGAGTACATGTAGTCATGAACTTTACATAAAGCTGTAAGTTCGTGAGAAGATGGAAGGGTAAATGGAGCTACACCACACTTGGCTATCTCATTCATAGTTCTAGCATGTTCTAATGCATATATAGTCCCATCTACATCTGCATAGAATCCATCTCTATTCTGTGTTAGGAATTTTATCCTTCCTTTTTCTACTATATATCTAACGGCCATCAGGGGGTTTTCCTTGTAACACAGTGTTCATAGCTAGAGATGATAAATCACAATCTCTTACTATTTCCTCCCATTCTGGTCTTGCATCTAATAATTCTGCAAGCCCTGAATAGTTGAGTGCGTATAGTGGAACTTCTAGAGTTCTGGATACCTTACCCACTGTCTTGAGAGGTATATAACCTATCCTTTTCCAGTTAGCGATAATTCCATGTGTAACCCCTAGCAATCTAGCTACAGATGTATTTCCACCGTAGTTCTGAACAATAGCCTCTAACAACAATATTTGACCGTTTCCAGTATATTTTTTCTTTTCTTTTTTCATATCTTTAGTATAATCTAATATTTAATTATAATCAAATATAATTATTTAGCTTCTCCCCAATTGTATCCCCAAGAAGGTTGTACCAGATTATTCACTACACCATCGGGGAAACATTGTAAGTATGCATCCGTCATAGAATCTTTGAGCACCTTAATAGCATCATTTTTTAAATCCTTAGAACACTCTAAAACTATTTCATCATGTATATTATTAAACATTTTTATATCTGTACCCTTTATTTTGTGATAGCAATTAACCATAGACTGTAGGTTTATTTCAGAAGCCGTACCCTGTATAGGGGTATTTAAAGATGATCCATACCAGTTATCAGCTGCCAAACATCTTATTTTACCATATTTTGTAGTAGCGATCAGCGACTCTTGACACATAGCTGTTTGATCTAATTGCCAAGATCTAAGGCTATGGTAGAGCTTTCTAAACTCCTTTATATCCTTAGATGCCTTCTCTTGTGATACCTCTACTCCATACCCCTTTTTAGCGTAACTACAAAAAGAGTTAGCCCCTAGTCCGTACATCAAACCTAGAACAAGTGCTTTAGCATTCTGTCGTTCTGGAGAGCCTGATTGTACTTCTGATATATGTTTACCAGATAAATGGGCTGCTGTTATAGAGTATATGTCTGATCCGTTTCTGTAAGCATCTAGCAATACTTTATCTTGCGAGTACTCACCAGCTACCCTTACCTCTATCTGAGAGAAATCGGCTAGAACAAGTATTTTACCTTTAGCAGGTATAAATACCTGTCTGTAAATTGTTGACCTTGGGAAATTCTGTAAATTAGGTTTTGAGCTAGATAGTCTACCAGTCCTAGCTCCACATATATTGAAGTCCGAATGTATCCTACCAGTTTCTGGGTTGACACAATTAATTAACTGATCGCCAAAAGTGTTACATAGTGTTTGAAACTTTTTGAAAATAGTTAAAGGTTTAACAATCTCTAGATGTTCGTAGTCTGAAAAGGTACTAGCACTAACTGATAGCTGTCCAGATGTTTCTGTAACAGGCCAAAAAGATAGAGTGTAGGGGTCTAGATTAGCCCCTAACCATTCTCTTATTTTAGTGTCTGTTATCCTAGTGGTGCCTAGATGCTCCATCAGTATTTTTTTAGATGCGTATAGCTTATCCCTCCAAGCATGGATATTTGCAGTGTGTTTATCTACATCCAGCCCTACCCCATTCAATTGCATCTCACATATGGGGTATTGAGCTTCTTTAGTTAGTTTATATATTTTCCAAAGATTGAATTTATTTATTCCGTTTTTGAATCTTTTCCCTAGTTCCCAAACAGCTATAGGGTCTACAGCTGAATACTCTACTTGCTCGAATGTTAGGTTAGGCTCGCCCCAATCAGATGTTTGAGCATCCTTATATATAGGTGATTTAAGAATGGTAGAGCAAAGAGCTTCTAAGCTAGCAGATAGTCCAGCATCCGTAGGGTATACTGCATGGGATATTAATTTATAAATTATCCTAGTACACCCTAATTCTATGTGTTTAGCCCCTAGCTTCCTTAAAAATTTATAGTCGAATACCGCATTATGAGCTAAGAACTTTTTAGTTTCTAAAAGCTTTATTAGCTTCTTCCTTCTCTTTATAAACATCAAATCAAATACATATGACTGCTTTCCATCATATATCTGTATGAGTCTTATTGTGGCTAGATGGGGGGATAGTCCTGCTTTAGGGTAGTCTCTGTATTGAGGTAGTGGCATTGTTTCAGTATCTATTGCTAGAGTACCGTTAAATTCCATCAGCGTTTTAATACATGCATCAGCTGTAGAATCTTCAAGTATATATATAGATGTAATATCCTTATCTAAGAATCTTACTTTGAATGTAGTTTCGTTCATATGGATTTTTAAACCCTTCCATAAGGCTTTTACACCTTATGGAAGGTACTAATTTACAGACGATCTAATGCACTTTGCTTAGATGCTAAAGGTTTTTTAAGTCCTTTAGCTTTTGCAGAAGCGTTTAGGTCAGAAGCACCTTTGCTGGCTCCAAAAGTTTTCTTAACTTTCTTGGATGCCTTCGTGTCTTCTAATTTACCTACAGTCACTTTTTTTACCACTACTACTTCCTCTTCCTCTTCCTCTTCCTCTTCCTCTTTCTCTTCCTCTTCCTCTTCCTCTTCCTCTTCCTCTT